>Ga0163161_10000242_pt1 | contig 49301 bp, 82 predicted proteins | sample S45metaG_FD_129847 | JGI IMG/M metagenome (GOLD analysis project Ga0163161, IMG submission 129847) | Switchgrass rhizosphere microbial communities from Kellogg Biological Station, Michigan, USA - S4-5 metaG | ecosystem: Host-associated > Plants > Roots > Rhizosphere > Soil | place: USA... | reverse complement strand
TGACTAAACCAGAATGGAAAGACGCACCTGAATGGGCTAATTGGCTCGCACAAGACAGGGACGGATGGTGGTCTTGGTGGAATGTTGCGCCGCTAGCTTGTGAGCGTGGCGAGTGCTGGAATCAAGGCAAACCAATGGAGGATTGGGAGTATCTTGATATTCATGTCAGCGAAGTTTTTGGCGATTGGCAAGACAATCTAGAGGAGCGACCATGACCACAATCAACGACCTAGACCAAATCAATGCAATGGCGATGATGACGCTGTGCGATACGGGATATGCGCGGTATGAGCGCTACTTTGCTAGCCTGGATATTGATACGGACGCCCCGGATAAGCTGAGAAAGTTCATCAATGATTGGGTTGAGCGCGAGCATGAGCTTGAATTGCGAATTCGTGTAGCACCGATGCGCAGAACTATGCAATAATGCCCACAAGCGAATCCCCCCCTCCTCGCTTGCTGTACCTTGTACCCACTGTGAACTGTCCAGTGGGTATTTTTTTCTTCAAAATGCGCATTAAATTACAGTTTTCGCGCAAAAGTTAAAGAATATTTGCAGTTTGGTGCAGGTGTGGTATATTTCTTTCGCGCCTTGTTTCAATATAGGCCGTACTAGCCACTCGTTATTAGGGCTCGATTTGCGGCTCGTAAGTCGCAACCACCTGTCGCAGCATGCAGGAACCTCGGCGAGATGGCATGCAGTAGTGCTCGGCGTAAGGTGAGACGCAGGTGATTTGCAGCGTAAGACCAGCTAGGAGAACCGTTGTGTATTAGGCGGCCTAGGACTTACTCAAAGTCATGGACGGATAGAGGAATACACTCTCTATCGAAGGCGGCGCCATAGTAGTAGTTTGGCGGTTTGAGACCCCTTGCGAAAGCACGAGCTAATCGAACGGTGCGACCTTCCTGTAGTGCTATAGGATCTTGCGTTCATACGCGGCGCAAGACGCTGACGAGTAGACCAGCATGTTCAGCCATGACGCTAGATTCAAGGGCCGACCACGATAGCGGTACAAGTCTAGCGGATCTACGAAGTGATGTAGCTCTTGAAGCACTGCAACACACGCCCCAAGCCTATGACCATATGGTTATGCTCAAATTGGGGCGTTTTTATTGGGCGCATACTAAGCAAAACCCAGCGAGGTATTTGCCATGCGCCTGCTTCTCATTGTCGTCATGCTGCTTTCCGGATGCGCCACCTCTTCGCAATTCCGCGTGCATGATGAGCGATGGTCCGAGCGCAATTACCAGATAATGATTGGATGCGGCAAGTTGTATTCTGACGATGCCGACTATCAAGAGTGCCTGCTGCTAAATAATGCCACCATATAGCCAGCGAACTGAAGCTGATACAATCTGGTCAAAGGATTACATTCCACTAATCAGACCCATCAACGATGAAGAAGCCAATGAGCGATCCTACTAGCGACCCAAGCGTAATTGCTCAATTCTGGGCCAGCTTGCCAGAACCACTGAAAGCCGCTGTAATGAACGTCGTTCTGAGTACGGTTATGGCTCTACGGAACAAAGAGCGCACATTCTGGACTGCGCTTCTTGAGGTAAGTGGTGGCGGTATCATCACGTTTATGGCTGGCTCAGCAGTCGAGGCGTTCGGCCTATCTAACGGCTGGTGTTTCGCTATCGGTGGCGCCGTCGCAGTCTTCGGCATAGACCAGGTTAAAGCCTTCGCTGCCAGATTGGCTGAAAAGAAAGCTAGCGAATGATGTAGACTAGGCCTCTAAATGGAGGCTTTTTAATGGCTAATAGACCAATCGTTCACACAGGGGATAAGACCTCTACTGTCGGGCGCTCAAGAATGTTTGAGACGCCTGATGATCTTATGGCTGCCTGTGAAGAATACCTAGCCTGGAATAACGCTAACCCTCTGATGGAGGAAAAGCCGTTCTGCTTCCAAGGTCAGATCATCATGGCTGAGATTCCTAAGCCTCGCGCACCATCCATCGTTGCCCTCTGCACCCATCTTGGCATTCATCGCCATACTTGGCAAAACTACCGGATCAGTGAAGAGTTCGACCTTGTTTGCGAAGAGGTCGAGGCTCGCATGCGCACTTACAAATTCGAGCGCGCAGTTGCCGGCCTGATGAACTCGACACTCATCGCCCGCGATCTTGGCCTTGTTGATAAGCAAGAGGTTAAGCACTCCAGCGACGGCACAATGCTTCCTAACCGTATCGAGCTAGTAGCGGGCAAGGAATGAGTACGGCGCAAATCCGCCTGCCTCCTAAGATGCTGGAGGTGTTTAAGCATCCTCGCGGATCTGTTCGCTATCGTGGCGCTAGGGGTGGCCGAGGATCGGGCAAATCCTTTTCATTCGCCAAAATGGCTGCCATATGGGGCGTTATCGAACCCCTACGCATCCTCTGCACTCGCGAACTCCAGGCATCGATCAAAGAGTCATTCCACGCTGAGCTAAAGAACGCCATCGCATCAGAGCCGTGGCTTGAGGCTGCGTATGACGTTGGCGTTGACTACCTGCGCGGGAAGAATGGGACTGAGTTTCTGTTCAAGGGCCTGCGCCATAACATCGGCTCTATCAAGTCGCTGGCTCAGATAGACCTATGCATCGTGGAAGAGGCCGAGGATGTCCCTGAAGCCTCCTGGCAGGCCCTGGAGCCAACTATCCGAGCACCAGGCTCAGAGATATGGGTAGTCTGGAACCCACGCCTAGACGGAAGCCCTGTAGACCATCGCTTCGTAAAGAACACCCCTCCTCGATCCTGCATCGTGGAAATGAACTATTCCGATAATCCATGGTTTCCTCTTGAGCTTGAAGAGCAGCGCCTGCACGCACTCAAGACGATGGATAGCGCGACCTATGCGCACATTTGGGAAGGCGATTACCTCAGTCGCACTGATGCGCAAGTGTTCGCTGGAAAGTCTCGCATTGCCGACTTTGAGCCAGGCCCCGATTGGGATGGCCCATACAACGGCCTAGACTTCGGTTTTGCGCAGGACCCTACAGCCGCCGTCAAGTGCTGGATCTTTGACGACAGGCTTTACATCGAGTACGAGGCTGGGCGTATTGGCCTGGAGCTTGACGATACAGCCGCATACGTCAATGAGCGCGTGCCTGGATTCGCTGAGCATGCTGTGCGTGCCGACTGTGCGCGTCCTGAGTCCATAAGCTACCTGAAGCGCCACGGGATGCCTCGCATTGAAGGTGTGACCAAGGGCAAAGGCAGCGTAGAGGATGGCGTAGAGCACATCAAGAGCTACCAGGAGGTGGTCATTCACACCCGCTGCGTCAAGGTGCAGGAAGAGTTCCGGAAGTATGGCTACAAGGTTGACCGACTGTCCGGCGACATTCTTCCTGTGATCGTTGACGACTGGAACCACTACATCGACGCCATCCGTTACGCGCTGGAGCCTGTCATGAAGCTTAAGGCTGCTGGCGGCGTATTCCTCCCGGCCCGCATGCGCAGGTAACTGTTCTCCGGAAAACAGTTGCCATGAGCCGATAACGCTGGTAGATTCGGCTCACACAACACGGAGGCGGTAAAGATGGCGACGGTTAAAGAACGAGAGCTGATCAGAGAAATCACTGATTTGGCGCTGGACATTGGCGCTGGCGATTACGATGTATGCGTGGATTACTCTGGCCACATTCACGCGATTTCTGTGCGAATCGCATTGCGCGGATCCAGCGACTGCGTGTACTACGGTGATCAGATTTATCTGAGCGGTCGTAAGGAAATTTGGAGCGCTGATCGGGCAATCGCCGAACTTGAAGATGCCCTGACAGAAGTAAAGAAATATCACCCACAATTCGACGCGGACGGGGTTAAGTTATGAGTAAGGTTGATTGGAGTTTGGCGCCGGAATGGTGCAATTGTCACGGATATATCGGTAACACAGAGTTTCAGGTTTGGTTTGACGCATTCTCATACCAGTACGTAAAAAGCGGTAAAAGATATCAGTTCGAGGAATATGAGAATTACGCACTTGCTGATATCTGTAGAATTACAGAGCGCAAAAAACTAGCAGCATGGTCAGGCCAGCAAGATGGGTTGCCGCCAGTTAATACCGTGTGCAATTACATGCGGAACTATAAGCGCGAAGGCTCTGAATATGTGAAAGCGCGTGTACTGCATCACGACGGTGGCAGCGTAATAGTCCGAATTCTTGAAGGTGATGGAAAGGGCTCACTAAAAGAAAGCCGTGGCGGAGATTGTGGCGGACATTCAATTTTCCTCGCAATCAAAACCCCAGAACAACTAGCTGCCGAACAACGAGAAACCGCAATCCGCGAGTTCATGGATATCGTCGGGACTGATTGCCGAGTAACTGCCGGTAAAGCGGTTGATGCTGGGTTTAAGCGGGAGGTGGTTTGATGGGTATCGGTACAGGAATCGCGATTGCAGGCGTTTGGATCATGGTCGGGATGCTTGGTATGTCACACTCAGTTACAGCTATCGGGCTTGTTATTGGTGCCGTGGTGGCTGGATGTTTAACGTTTCTCTTTATGTAAAACAAAAGGCCCTCTAAACAAGGGCCTTTTTCTATTTCAGCTTGCGCTTGGCTCGCTCGATGATTGCCGGCGAAAGAGGATTACCCTTATCGTCGACAAGTACACTTACAGTACTGCACTTGCAATTAACGGACTGGCCTGAGATAGCCCACCAAGCGCGCTGATCTGCTACAGAGTGCAAGGTTCCATGTCTGGCTCTGTGATTCGCCCGAGTGGTCGGCGACAGGGCGCTCAAGTGGAGCTCAAGTGTCTTGATGCCTAGATCCACACGCGCAGCCTCTGCCTCATCCATGCGCGCTTGGCGGAAGGCGTTACCAACTTCGGTTCGGGCAATTCGCTCGCCTCGACGCTGGTTGATGCCAGTGCTGGCCGCGATGTCTTTACCGATCACGCGAGGGTTGAGCCCTGCAATCATACCCCTAGTCAATGCTCCAGCTAGATCAGTCTTCGCCTGAGCCGTAAACCCTTTCATCAGCTCAAACTCTCGCGCACGTAGAAGCCCGATACGCTTACGGTATGGCTCGCTGAATAGGATTGCATCAAGTGAGGGCTTGGTTAGCGCGTACAGTTCGCTTTGCACGGTAAGGTTAGCCGCTTGCACAGCCGTACCCTGGATGTAGGCTGGCTCGACATAGGCGCGCATGCTCCATAGCTCTTGCTCTCCGCCTTCCAGTAGGATCAGTTCTGCGATTCGCTCAATCTCGCTATTGATTCCAAGCAATATGGCTTGATCAAGCTCAAATTGGTAGCTTGTGGCATTGTTCTGCATGGCGTTGAGAGTGACGACTGTGTAGTTCTGTTCGCTGAGAATCCGCAGAACCTCCTTGCCAACAGCAGCAACACGACGGTCAAAGTCGCGGATGAATTTCCTCTCGCGGCTGTCTTGCATTGTCGGATCATCGAGTGTTCTCGGCAAAATCGCTTGGCCTGGCATTGTGTTCGCCCCTTTTTCAGTAGCCATATTGTACAATGGACAGGCGACTAGGGCGGCCACCCGAAAATCACCTCATCAGTGACTGTCGCAAATCCTTTCGATGACCTCCTGATGAGAGCGTATCCATGCAGAAACCTGATCCATTTGTTGGTAAGACCTTTCCTACGCCTAAAGGCGGGACCATCACTATTACAGGCTATTTCAGCCATAGGCGAGATCGCAGGTATACGTGTGAATGCTCTATTTGCTCGAAGGATGCAGAGCTATGGCCAAAGGGATCAATTACCTGCATTCGATCTCAGGTTACTGGGCGTGGTGTCATGCCATGCGGATGCTCACAGCAAACAAGATGGAAGGGCTGGCAATGGGAGGTAATGGTTAAAAGACAGGCAAAAAACCTAGGGTTTGCATTTATAGGCTTTCCATCTGGCGCGAATGCCTTCAATTCTCTGATTAGTTTGCAATGCGCACGTCATGGCGCATGGCATACAACACGGATAGCCAATTTTCTTAATGGTCATGCGTGCCCAAAGTGCGGGCTAGAGGAAAATTCTGAATCCCTATTGATTCCTGATGAAGAAATCATAGAGAAAGCATTATCAGGAGGACCTTATAAATCCGGAACGGTTCTGATTCCAGGAAATTGTAAATCAAGCAAGTGGACGCTTATTTGCCCTGTATGCGAATCTGACGATATTTCGCTGTCTGGTGTTGGCCCATCTAAGTTTTTCATTTCCAGAAAAGGTGTAATGAGAGGTATTGTTCCATGCAGATGTTCCGCTAATTACCGGATGACAGTAAAGGAGCTTGAACACAAAGCGTTGTCAGATTCAGAGTCAAAAGGATATGCGTTTGGCGGGTGGCATGACTCTACAGCAAAGAAAAATACCTCTGCTATGGTTTCTGTCATATGCAGCGAGCATGGTTCATTCAGGATTTCATTTGAAAATCTTGTCTATCACGAAAGGCATTGCCCGTCTTGCGCTCAATATGGATTCAAGATCGACAGAGATGGTTATGTGTATGCGCTTAAGAGTGAGTGTGGCGCTTACATGAAAGTAGGCATAACCAATAAGCCAGAGATACGCATACCGCAACTATCAAAGGCAACCCCATTTCCGTTTGAGGTGGATGGGGTATTTAAGACCTCTGGAGTAAATGCGCGACATGCCGAGAGATCCGCTCACCTTAAATTCATGAGTGCTGGACTGTCAGGATTCGATGGATGTACAGAGTGGCTTAGATATGATCCGGCGATAATTAAATATGTAGAAGAAAGGGCCTTGTAGGCCCTTTTGTTATTGCGGAATAGTTTCCTCGTCTGGACCAGGGCTGACATCTGGTAATGGCGCAAGAGCCTCAGTGTTTTCATGGCCTGCTTGAGTTCTGATTTCCTCTGGACTGAACACCTCAACACCGGACGCCAAGGACTTCTGATTGATGTCGGCCATGACCACTGCGTTAGCGAGGCGCTCAGAATCTGTGGATTCGGTAAGATCGCTCCACATGATTTCGTAATCTTCCTTGGTGGCGATCACGCCATGATCCATTAGCCAATCAACAACCTTGCGAACATCGGGACTTACATCATTGATTCGGTATGCCTGGCCTCGGCGATTGAACGCCTTTACGTCTTCACTAGATGCCAGCGTACCAGTCTGTCGACCGGTGATGATTGTTGAAGGAATGCGCATCCCCGCCGCAGTCTCTTGAAGGTTTACTTCAAATGGGGCGGTAGGATCTGGAACTGTGGAGCTAAGTGGCGTTACAGTGCCGCCCTGAGTGATAATCGTGGTATCAATGCCACGGTTCACATCGCGGGTAACCTCGTCGTACAGCGTCTGTAGCTCTGCTACAGGAACGCCGTGGGCGCGAGCGATAGCGTCGATCTGAGTATCTTTATCAAACCCAATATGCAACGCTCGTGCGGCAGCCTTGATGTACGACTCGCCAGAACCGCCAGTCACCTTGGATAGAGAGATAAGCGCATTCAGAGAAGACGAGAACAGCGATTCTGGCTCAGTGATAGAGCCAAGGATAACTATTCGACTAGGATGGATCTCGACAAGCCTAGGGGAATCGCCTACAGCCTCGCTGTGCTCGCGATACGTGTACATCAGCGGTTCGCCATAGGTCGGACTGATGACATTGGTGTCCCAAGTGATCACCTCAAGAGATCCACGCCAGGCCGGAATGAATTTGACGATGGCGGCAGCGCTTACCTTGTCGAGTTTCTGATTCCACTGCTTCGAATCTTTAACCTGAATGATCAGCCCCGAGTAACCGCCAACCATACGGCGCTTGTCGGCCTCCTTGATAGCGCAGAAGATGTTCTTCTTCTTGAATAGTCGCTTTACTTCTCGCTCCCACTGCGTCTCATCGCGGGTTTCGTCGTACTCGTCTTCGCCCTCGATAACCCAAGGATTGTCTTGCCATACCTTGTCCAGTAGCTGCATGAGCGCGCCACTACCGACGCCATGCCGCTTGTACACGCGATAGAACTCATCGAAGCCTGGATTCTCAGGGAAGCCGCACTCGATATCGCTTCGTGGTCGCTTGGTATCAAGAGGGCCGCCGCCAAATGCAAAGTTCTGGCGTGCAGCAGAAAGCAGCCGATCCTCAATGCAGGCGTTCAGCGCCAAATCTAGTGCAGGCGTGCGTTTCACAGTCATAAAATAGGGCCTCGTAAATTATCCCTATTCTACCATTGACGCGGATTAGGATTGAGGCTAAGGTTTGCGTACTTTAAATGGAGGGTTGTACGGATGAAATTGGTTGAGATTTTGGCGCGGGATCTGAGTGAATGGCCTAAAAATTTCGTTGCTATTACGCAGGATGACGGTTGCGCTATCTACGGGTGGATATCGGAAGGTGCTGAGTTTCGAGATGGCGGATGGTACTCACCGGAAGATGATGATTGCGGAATGACCGATCTTGATATCTCAGACCCCGAGCAGGCATCGGATTACAAGAAGTCCATCGTAACGCGCGACCAATGGCAAGCAGAGCGCGACCGTCAGAAGGGTGGCGAGTGGAAGCGGCATCGGGGTGGATGGATGCCAGTAGGATTGGCAGGTAAAGTGGAAGTTAAATTGCGATGCGGCGATATTCAACAGGCAGATTCTCACCAGTTTGCTTGGCGTCATGATGACTGCGACCATGCCGCGAACATCATGCAATACCGAATCATCAGCCAGCCACAAGCGGAGGAAGTAGATGTGCGCCTGTTCAATCACGAGGTCAGCATGGATAGCCAGCAAGGCGAGATCATCCACGGCCCAGTAAAAATGGGCGACACCGTAATTGCACCAGCCCACCCGAAATGGGAAGGCACTAATGCAGTTACAGATTTTTCTGTAGGGCAATGGCACCAAATCGACGGCCCGATCAAGTGGCGCGACACAATCATCCACTGCCAAGCCATCATCGAAGACTGCGAGCGCGAGATTCAGCGGAATGTTGATTTGCTCGACGCAGAAGGCTTGATGATGCAGACTGATAGCAAGAAGGCGATGCAGCATTATGCGCCTGATGTCGACATGAGCGATTGGCGGAATTGGAAGGCTGGGGATATTGTTGAGTGCGTAACCAGTGAGTATGAAGGAACCTATGACAATGGAAAGCAATACGTAGTCGAATGCGTTAATGACGAGATGTTCAGCGTATACGACAATTACGGCGGAGCATCTAGCTGTGATTGGTTTGATCATGACGCTGAAGGATTGAAGTTCATCCGCAGGCCGTAACCACCAGCCATCCAGCAAGCTCTCCTAACCCGAGGGCTTTTTTGTGCGTGATAGAATAGTCAGCAATTATTGGAGACTATCCTATGCGCCAAAAACAGTCGTTCGTCGTTAACTCGACCGCCGACGCCACAAGTACGCGAGTCAACGTACGAGTAGCGGTTAACGCTGCTGCAATCCGTCGTGAGCAGCATAACGGTCGCGAGCATATCGTGGTTCCGTCGTTCACGCTCCCTGATGGCGTAGTGATGAATAACGGCCTCTATCCAAAGGAAGAGATCGACAAGGCGTATGCAGGGCTTGAGGGCACTCTTGCACCACTGTCACATCCGATGGTTGATGGTGATTACGTAAGCGCTCGCCAACCTGAAGCGATCAATGCTTACCACGTCGGCGCCTGGAATCGAAATGTTCAGCGCGTAGGCAATCGAGTCAGTATCGAAAAGTGGATCGACGTTGAGTTTGCGAAGAACTCCGAGAATGGCCGCGCACTGCTTGAGGCTATCGACAAGCAAGAGCCTATCCATACTTCGACTGGCATTTTCCTTGATCGCGAGATGACACCGAACGCAGATGGTTACGGCTGGATTGCGCGCAATATGCAGTTCGACCATGACGCTATCCTGATCGGCGAGACTGGCGCCGCAACTCCAGAAGATGGCGTAGGCATGATGGTCAACAAGACGTTCGTTATCAACTCGGTAGTAGTCAACGAAGACGCGCTTGATAACTCGTACGGCGAGAAGATGGATATCCTCAGTGCTGCCGTGAAAGAGCGATTCGCAGTTGGCGATAACTACGCATACGTTCAAGACTTCGACGATCAAGGTCTTGTGTACTGCACGCCAGAAGGAATGTACAAAATCTCGTACCACATGGAAAACGGTAATCCGATCCTGACTGGTGAGCCGCAAGCAGTAATCGCCAAGACTGAGTATATGGTGAAGAACGAGGAAACGCTATTTTCGCGTCTCTTAGAGCGTTTTAAATCTGTAGTACAATATTCCAGTACCAAAACTGAACAGCCAGTCGTGGCTAATGTTATCGAGGAATTAGAGATGGACAAAGTTGAACTTCAAGCGATGCTTGATGCTCAGGCTGAGAAACTTAGCGGTGCGTTCAACGCTCAGCTGGAAGCTCAATCTGTGACCATCAATGCACTGCAAGAGTCGCTGAAGGCTAACGCCGATGCAGCACTCAAAGACAAGCGCGCCGCAGTAGCCAAAGTTCACGGCGAAGTTGTTGCGAACGCTCTGAGCGGTGAAGCTCTGGACGCAATGTTCGCTAGCGTGCAAACCGCTGCCGGCCTGTTGTCTGGTTCGCCAGCTACCAACGCAAAAGACGAGTTCGAAGGCTACAGCCTGAACTCCGCTGATCAGGAGGCCAAATAATGGCTAACGTTATCTGGCGTGGTCCTGTGCATCTCGCACAGCCTGATTCGCGCACCCTGAAGTTCACCGCTGCGACCCTGCCTGGTTTGGCTGTGTCGATTACTGCTGGTCAGTTCGTTCTGGCTGCAACTTCGAAGGTTGACTTCTTCATCACCCACAACCGCGCCTATATCGGCGAAACCGTGGACACCGCTGTTCCTGCTGGCGAAACTGGCGAGGCATTCAAGCCTGTTCCGCAATACGAGTTCCAGGTTCGCTTTGCCGCTGCTACCTACGCCCCTGGTGCAGTGCTCAGCATCGCAGCCGGCCAGTTCAAGGCAGCCGCAACCGGTGAAGTCGCTGTAGCCGTATTCGACGAAGCAGCCTCCCGAGCAATCTCCGCGAACGGCCTCGGTGACGTCCGTATCCTCGCTAACTCCTACGTGGTGTAATTGACATGCCAGCAGAAATTTTGAAGTTCAGTAAAGAGCAGGAGGCTGCCGTTCTCGGTAAGCGCCGCGCTCACAACTCCCGTCAAGAACGCCTCGCGAAAGACAGCGAAGGCGAACTGATCGGTAACGCCTATACCATCCCTCGTGATGCTTGGGCTATCTACGACCAAGATCTGATCACCTTGCAGCGCGCTGCTTTGGGTGTGTTCAGCGACTTGGCTAGCCTGCAACGCAACGTGCCAATCGGCAAGGTGCTGAACTACTTCTCCAAAGTTTCCGACCAAGGCGAAGTGAACAGTTCGGTTGACGGTCGTAGCCGTGCGAAAGCAGACGCACCGATCATCGACTATGAAGGCACTCCAGTTCCGATCTACGACACCACCTTCACTTTCGGCTGGCGCGATGTTGAAGCCGCTCGTCAAGACGGTGGCTGGCAGTATCTGGATGCCGCTACTCGCGACAACGGCAACCGTCGTATCGTTGAGAAGATGGAAGATCTGGTTATCAACGGCGACACCAAGTTCAACGTTGCTGGCAACCAAGTGTATGGCCTGCGCACCGCTCCGGGTCGTGCTACTGGCTTGTTCGGTAACTTCGACCTCGTGACCGCTACCGGCGCTCAGTGGGTTTCGGCAATCACCAAAGTTCTTCTCGGCCTGCAAGCCAAGAACTTCTACGGCGGCGCCACGATCTACCTGAACTACGGTGATTGGTTCGCTGCATCGGTTAACGATTACGTGACCGCCGCGCCTCAGAACACCATTCTGGCTCGCCTGATGGCTATTCCTGGCGTTGTCTCCATCGTTCCATCCACCGCTGTTCCAGTGAACGAAATCCTCGCCGTTGTGAAAGAGCGCCGAGTGCTGGAGATCCTGACTGCGATGCCTGTTACCACTATGCCGATTGAACGTAAAAACTTCACCGACGAGTACAGCTTCCAGATCATGACCGCAGTAGCGCCGCAGTTCAAGCGCGATTACGCCGGTAACGCTGGGTACGCCCAGTTCACCAAAGGCTAATCCACTGGGTTAGAATAGGGGCCTTGATTGGCCCCTTTTTTATTGAGGTTGAAATGAAAGAGTTCATCATTACGCAGAAGGGATACTTTGTGGATGGCGTTGAGCAGGAAGTCGGCTCGCGTGTTCGCGCTGAGGAATTGCCGGTTATCTTGGTTGGCAAGGCAGTCGAGGTCGAATCCGAGAGGGCGCTAGAAGTAGCAGCCCCAAAGCGCGGGCCGGGTAGGCCGCCAAAGGAATGAAAAAAGCCCTCTTAATTGAGGGCTTTGTTTTTTCAGATCAGGATAAGTAGCAGGAGCCATAGCATGGTCGTGTCCTCGGTTGGTTTGCGGGCTGACTAAAGTAAGCTCAGGATTTATTTTTGCCAATAGCCATTGCGCTAGAAAAGAAACCTTCTGCCTGATATAGCACATGGTCGAATTCTGATGCGCTGCACGAGTAGTATCCACGCCCCAAAATATAATCAGTATCGGATCCATCAAACCTGTAGTTTTTGCCTATATCTATTTCCATCTGAGATCCTTCAATCTTGATGTTTACAAATGTAAGATCGGCATTGACCTTGGTGTAAATTGACACAGACCAGCCATCACCATCAATGCAGTGCTCTCGATAAATCGGGAACTCCACATCAATGACTTCCTTTGTCTCCGTCTTTTTGGTGATTTCGATCTTCACTTGATTCTCCTGAGTGATTTGCCTTGCTTGAACTTTAGAGTAGACAAGGATCCAATCCATTGCAAGACGAATGTTAAAATGACATCTAAATTTAAGTGAGTTCCGACGAATGGCAATGATCTACGAAATCCCACGCGGCAGTCTCGAAACGGGACCGATGAGTCTGGATTACGACTCGGGGCTGGCGACGATCCAGTATTACAACGCTGGCGGGGTAGAGATTACGCCGACTGGGGTTGCTGCGATCTCGGTTAGTCCGACGCTAACGGGGGAGAACTTCAAGACTGTTTATCCTGAGGCTGGCGGGCAGTGGGCGTTCGAGGGGCCATGTGGGCGTCTTCGTGTATCTCTTTCTGGCACTAACGCAGTGACTGCCTTTGTGCGCGTGTGGCGTGGTGATGATGCGAGATCTGGCATCCCGGCTGGCGCCTTCTCTGGCCTTCGAGCAATGACATTTCAGAACTACATCGAGGCCAACGTAAAAAACGGTGTTCAGTACGAGATTTCAAGCGATACGCTGTCTCTGGCTAACGGTGCAAGTATTGACGTAATTTTCACAACCGGCACAAACCCTGTCGTCATCAAAAACCGACTTGTCAAATTCAACGGCACACACCTAACCACTCGCGTATACCGTTCGCCGACGTACACTGGCGGCTCTATTACTCCTTACTTCAACCTGAATGACCGAAATCCTGTAGCAGGCTCGGTGGTCATCAGAACTGGCGTAACCGTTACAGCTCCAGGCACTGAGTTTGGCGCCCCAACCTATGATATTGGCTCTGCTGGTCAAGGCAACTCCAGCCTAAGTACCTATTCAACGCTTGGCATTGAGCGACTGCTAGCGCCAGTGACTACCTACCTTCAACGGATCACAAACGACTCAGGAGCAGCTCAGGAAGTTTCGTCATATCTCACATGGTACGAAGGCGGTACAGACCTTCCGCTCACATAACAAATTCGCCTTATAGCGGTCTAACTTGGATAACCAAGAAACTATAAGGCGATCTCCATGATTCCAGATATCACCCTCCCATCAGGCGTATGGAATAACGTCTATGCTGCATCAGGAATTTCTGCCGGAACCCCCATTCTGATTCAGAGCAAAGGCGGAAGCATGGTCTTTTTGTGGGAGGGACCTGCTTCTCCAGCATCATCCGCGTGGGATGGCGTCACATTCTGCAATGAGCCATGGGTAGCCGATCAGGTTGGCGTCTCTGGTTGCTGGATCAAGAGTAATGCCACTGTGATCATAAATGTACAGGCGTTCACCTTATGATGTATCCGAGGAAAATGCGCGGTTCTAAGGGATTGCCTGGAACCAATGGAATCAGTAAGCGCATCGAAGCTTACACAGGAATAACCGATGCGAACGGGTTGTATACAATTACTTATGCGACGCCGTTTTTAGTGGTGCCGAACGCGCAGCCTGAGCCTCCAGCAGTCGCTAACTACACATGGGTCAAGGTAACCAGCACGACTACCGGATTCAGCCTCAGGATGATTCAGAGGGCATCGCTGACCGTGCTTGGGCTTGAGTTGCTGGCTGCTCAGTTTACGAACGTTGTCGGGGCTGCTGCGAGGGTGTTGGTTGTGGAATCGTAGGTGTAAAAAAGCCCTCATTCAGAGGGCTTCTTTATTTAGACTGGTTTAGTTCACTTTGACAAACGGCATCGGTGCGCCATTGCCGATGTAGGTTGGTAGCTGACCATTCCACTTTTCAATCGCGTTCAGCTCGACAACACCCGGATTCTTGCGCAATGCCTCGCCTCGGATATTGAGCGATTCAGCTTCACCCTGGGCCTTCAGGATTGCCGCGTCCTTATCACCTTGGGCCGCTGCACGAACTTTTGCTGCCTCAGCTTCAGTCTGACGCAATTCGTTCTCGCGCTGCTGTGCCTTCTGGGTTGCAGTGATAGATGCGTTCAACGCTTCGACAACCTGAGGCGGCAAGGTGATTTCGCCATTCAGATACAAGCTTTCAACGATGATGCCTTTGCTATCGAAGTGAGCTTGAACAGACGCCTCGATATCACGCAGGAACTTCTCCTTACCCGGCCCGTAAACGTCAGACGCCTTTACCTTGGAGCCGGCGTTGTTGAATGCGTTGCGCACAACCTGAGGAACGTTAACCTCAATGATCTCATCCATCGACTTGCGGTAGGTCTGGAACAGCAATGGAGCAGCTCCTACTTTTGCCCGCAGCGTAATGCCGATTGGCGCACTGATCTTCATACCGTCTCGGTCTTGGAAGCTTACTTGCGAGAGGTTGAAGTTCTGGTTGAAGGTAGGGAACAAGAACAGTTCTTCGTTTGGCGTAAGAAACTTGTAGCCTACGCTAGCCTCCGATGGCGCCACGCCTTTGTCAGAACCCATCAGATTAACGATAACGCCTGTATAGCCAGCTGGAACCTTGGAGCAGCCAGTCGAGATAGCAAGACCGCAAACCATTGCGGCGACCGCAATTTTCTTCATGAGCTTCATTTTGCTTCCTTTTTGGTGATGAATTTGTGAGCGATCAGAACAGATGCCAGCGCCCATGCGCCAATCGTTACCAGGCCGCAAAGAACTGCGATTGTGTCTTGTGCGCTCATCAGCACAGGAACAACGAACCTCAGAATGCAAAAGGTGACGATTACATAGATCGCTGAGTAAATTCCGTTTTTCATTTCATGCCCCGCGTTGTTTTGTTGAATCGAACTCTATAGCCACAACGAATCCGCGTCAAGCAAAAATGCTAAAATGGACCAAACTATTTTCAGGTGGCGAAAATGCCGACTCTCGACGAGCTAAAGCAGTACCTCACGTCTATCGGCGTACCGTTGCCTCCGGACTTTATCCTTCAGGCGTGGCTTGATACGGTTGCGATCATCCAGCCGTGCCTCGATGGCGCTGGCTATCCTGCATCGACTCAGTTACTGATCTACCTTTATACGCTGAGCCTTTACGGGATCGTTGCTGGAGACAAATATATCTCAAGTCAAACGGCCCCGAGCGGCGCGTCTCAGTCATTCCGATACAACAACCTACAAGACAAATACCGAGGCATGCTGAATTCCCTGCGCATGCTCGATACATCTGGCTGCACTGATTCCATTATCCCTGCCGAACCTGGCGCATCTGCCGGCCTATGGGTTTCTACTGGCGGGAAGTGCTGCTAATGGCATTCATGTCCGCGTGGTACATGATCGACACCGCAACTGTCTACCCAAGGCTCGCAGAGGGCGACTGGGGCGGCGGAGTGACGTACGGAGCCCCGTACACCATCCTTTGCGGGCATGAGGGCGTATCACGGCAATCACGCGATCAGGAAGGCGCTGAATTCGTGACGCGGGATATCTACTACACGGGCGATATCCGTCCTAAGTATCTAGACCGCATCGCATACGGCGACACTACCGCGCAAACGTGGGATGCAGTATCAGCCGCAGAGATTCGCAAAGTAGCCCGTCATGGCATGTCGGCGTTTGGTTATGACGATGAGTACGATTTGGAGACTGTCTGATGCCGGTTAAGGGGTTGAAGGAGGTTAGGCAGTCTATCCGCAAGGCCTTTGTTGACATCTCAGGGTCTCGCGCTGAAAAGACGCTAACTGAGGTTCTGCAAACTGCAGCCGCTTTTGCCGCGAACATGACGCCAATCGACACCAGCAACCTGGTCAACAGTCAATATCGCAAGATTAATGCGTATGGCACTCGGGTTGTCGGGGCTATTGGTTACACGGCGGCTTATGCAGCAGCAGTTCACGACAAGCCAGGCACGCTACTTGGCACCAATACTCCGCGCTCAAAGTCAGATCCATCACGCGGAAACGTGTGGGATAAGGACGGCGAGCCAGAGTTCCTGCGTAAAGCATTCGAAGATGAGGATGCTCGTGCGGCAATCGATGCAGTCATTAAGCGTGGGATGAAGATATGAGCCACACACCAATCAACCTATTCCGCGACTGGCTAGAGGCTTATGTTTCGACGGCTGGATATACGATTAGTCGCGGGATGTGGGAAGAAACGAATAACTCGGGCAAGAAGTTTGTGGCAGTCTGGTCTGATAATGGGCGCTCTCCGAATGGAGATATCCAGTATCCGCATATTCGCGTAATCGTAACCGGTCGCGCTAATGGCCGCGCATTAGGTGACGTCGAGCCAGTAGAGCTATTCACCGAATCACTCATTGACGCTGCCATTGCGAACTTCTCAACTAGCTGCATGATGCAGATTCGTCCAGTCGGCTCAATCATGGGGCCGTATTACACCGAGACAAACCGCAACTGGAACGAAATTAACTTCGAGCTGACATGTTAAACTATTGCTTGAAATATACGCTCAGTTGTGGGCGATACTCAACAACCTTATAGGAGGCGCCGAGAATGGCCCTTAACTGTGCAAGTTCTAAATTCGTAGGTAAGAGCGTTCTCGCAGAGTTCGCGCTTGCTTGCGGCGATGCTGATCCGAATACGCTTACATTTTTGCCGCTCGGCGCTGCTCGAAACAAATCGCTGACCATGAGCGCCGATACTGTTGACGCTACTGCTGACGATTCCGCCGGTAGCTTTCGCGATACGCTGATCACCTATAAGACCTTCGAAGTCTCGGTTGACGGTGTAACTGCTCGCGACGACGGCACCACCGTTAACCAGCAGCTTCTGTTCGATCACTTCGTCACCGATCCGCAACCGTATGTTTGGCTGCGCCTTACTGGCCCGATCAACACCGTAATCGGCTTCTGCGTGCTGACTGAGTTCAGCCAGGAGTTCCCGTATGACGACGTTGCTACCTACTCCATGACTGCAAGCGCAACCTCGCGCCCTGGTGGCCTGGCTAGCGTGATCGTGGAAGATACTCCTATCGCTATCACGTCTGTGAACGTAACCCCAGCGACAGCCAGCGTAGCAGTAGGCAACGTTACTAACCTTGACCATAACATTGTGCCAGCGGCTGCTAACCAGTCCGTCACTTGGTCCAGCGGCACTCCAGCCGTTGCAACAGTGAATAGTTCCGGTCGGGTTACTGGCGTATCGGCGGGTACAGCAACGATCACTGCAACCTCTGTGGTTGATCCTAGCAAAACTGACACTTGCGTGGTAACAGTGGCATAGGTTTTGTAGAAATGAGAAAGCCCCGAAAGGGGCTTTTTTATAGCTCGCGTTTAGCCAGCTTCATGTATTTCTCAGGCTCAATGCACGCAAATCGCGGTTCAGCACCAATCGAGCGGTTGTAATTGTTGTACGCCTCGGCCTTGTTATAGCAGTCAAGATCGCTAACGACATCCTCTCTCTTAGTCAGGTCGATGTAATCGCAGCCAACATCAGAGCACAAGCCAAGCACCAGCATAAGAGTTAGCATTTCATTTCCTTGAGTTCGTTTGTATTGGTCGAGTATATCCTCGCTCAAGATTAAGTCAAGCGCCGAATGATAGAATAGGTGATATTTCTATGGGCGCTAAAAATGCGAGCTATCACTTCAGTTGGTGAGATCGGTGTCAGCGCCGGCGATCACGACTACCTTTTTCGGCCCAGCCTCGCCGCGATTGATTCTCTAGGATCTCCCGCAGAGATCGTCGAGAAATTCGCCATTCTTTTCTCCGCGCCAAAGTTCAATCCGTTCTTTCCTGTGCCGGCCTATCGCGCATGGGAACGTGAGGTTATGGCTACAGCATATGACGTGCTTGTGGCTTGCTGCGATCAGGACGCGACGCCGCTTATCGGCCATATGGGCAGCAAATGGCGATCATTTGTTCCAGGTGCAATGCCTGCGAATGACATGGTGCATATTGCTCGCGCACTGATGCGTCACGGAGTAATCGGCGTTAAGCCAGAAGGCAGGCCGACCCAGAAACCAAAAGACGAGTTCGTGCCAGAGTTCAAGCCGAGAGAATTCGTATCTCAAGCTGTAGCTCACCTCGGCCTATCCAGCGTAGATGCTTGGCAGATGACCATGACTGAGTTTTCAGGCGCGATGCAGTCCAAATACGGCAAGCCTGATACTCTGCCGCCCCCAGAAGAACACGACGAAGCAATGGCACGACTCGCAGAAATTAACAGATTGCGTCAGTATCAGGTGAAGAAATGACTATCAACGCGGGCGCCATACAATACCAGGTTGAGATCGAAACGGCAGATGTCCTGACAGGATCGCAACAAGTCAACAAAAGTCTTGATGGCTTGCAGTCTGGATTCAATAAGACCGATAAGGCCGCTGCTGGCTCATCCAAAAGCATGGGCACGCTTGGCAAGAGCATGTCTGGCGCAAGTGGCGAAGCTTCAAAATTCAGTGGCGCGCTCACTCCGTTGGCTGGCGCAATCGCTGGCATCGTTTCTGCTCAGGCGCTGATGAGCCTGCAAAAACTCAGCGAGCAATTCACATTACTTGAAGCTCGCGTTAAGCGTCTGTCAGCAAGCGCAGCAGATGCACGCACCAACTACGCCGCGCTCGTACAGATCTCGTCTGCTGGCGGCTCTGACTTAACGACCACCATTAAGCTGTGGGAGAGCCTGACGGCATCGCTCGTTAGCCTTGGCGTAACTCGTGATCAAGTTCTAAGCCTGACTGATACGCTCCAAAAGATTGGCAAGATTGGCGGATCAAGCGCAGAAGAGATCAGCGCAGCACTCCGTCAGTTCAGTCAGTCGGTTGCAGGCGGAACACTACGCGCCGAGGAGTTCAACAGCATCATTGAACAGATGCCAGAACTTGGGCGCAAGATCGCTGATGGGCTTGGAATTCCGTTTAACGAGCTTCGTCAGCAGATGCTTGACGGAAAGCTTACGATTGATCGCGTACTTGTGGCGATTCAAGATCAGACTGCAAAGGTAAACGCAGAATTCAAGAATGTTCCGCGCTCTGTTGGCGATGCAAGCAATGCAATCGTTAACTCGATGGGCGTTGCGATTTCCAAGATCGACCAGGCTGCCGGCGCTTCTCGTGCGCTCGCTACTGCGCTGGATGCTGTAGCTAAAGGTATTCGCCTGTCTTCTGGACAGCTTGACGATCAGCAGCAACTTGCCAAGCTTGTGACTGATCGCGCTGCTGCTGAGCAGCAATATGCAACACAGGTGCGCTTCGGCCTAAAAGAAACCGCTGCGGCAACACAGAAGCGGATTGACGGCTACAACGCAGAAATAAAAGCAATCCAAGATCGAAAAGTTGCTCAGCAGAAGGCGGAGAGCGACAAGCTAAAGATCACCACGCCAGAGAACAAAGAGAAAACCGACTCTCAAAAGGCGCTGGATAACCTCCAGAAAGAGGCGGAACTAACCCGCCTCGTCGGTGTTGAGCGCGCCAAAGCCGCAGCCGCCGCAAAGCTAGGCCCTAACGCAAAACCAGAAGAGATCGCACAAGCTCAGAAACTCGCAGCCGAGATCTACAACCTTGAAAACGCCCGCAAGCAAGAAGGCGCGACCAATAAGAAAGAAAAGACTGAGGCTGAGCAACTCGCCAAGCGCACTGCCGCAGAAGAAAAACGCGGAATTGAGCAAAACATTGAGGTCTACACCAAGCTCGGGGCAGAGCTTGCGGCTGTAGGTCAGAATGCTCGTGACGTGGCGATGCAACAGGCTGAGTTGAGCCTGAATAAGTTCGCCACTCCTGAGCAGGTCGCCCAAGTTCGCGAGATGGCAGGTGCGCTGTATGACTTGAATCAGGCGCAGGCCAACAAGGCGCTGCTGGGCCAAGTTGACCCAGCGGCAGGCGCTCAGCAGGGCCTAGAGAAACAACTGAAAGACTTGGATACCCTGAAGCAAGCCAAGATGCTTAGCGACCAGGAATATCTGACCTTCAAAGAACAAGCCGAAACCGAATACAACGCCAGAATGATGGAGATCGAGACTCAGCGTTTCGCCGCTCAGTCTGCTGGTAATCAGGCGCTGATCGATGGGCTTGATGCGCTCGGGCAAGCAGGCACGCAAGCATTCGCTGGCCTTCTGTCTGGCACCATGAGCCTGCAAGATGCGCTCGGCAACATCGCGAACACCGTGCTGAATGCGGTTATTGGTTCGTTCGTTCAAGCTGGCGTAGAGTGGGTTAAGCAGCAGATCGTGATGGCCTCTGTGGGGCAGGCTACAGCCGCTGCTGCAACCGCTGCATCTGTAGGTCAGGCCGCTATCGTATCCGCTGCATGGGCGCCAGCCGCAGCCTTCACATCGCTTGCATCATTCGGTGCTAACTCTGTTCCAGCGGCAGCAGCGCTTTCTACCACTACCGCTCTTGCATCAGGCCTATCAATTGCTGGTGGTCGTGCTCTAGGTGGCCCAGTACAAGCTGATGGCATGTACCGCGTAAACGAAACTGGCGCCCCTGAGATTTTTAACGCTGCCAACGGTCGGCAGTACATGATGCCTAACAGCAGGGGCGACGTAGTTAGCAACAAGGATGCAACGTCAGGAAGTGGCGCAGGGGTTGAGGTTAACGTCAATAACTACTCAAGTGCGTCGGCCACCGTGAAACAGTCGCAAGGCCCGGATGGCAAGCAGGTTATTGATATCATGTTGGAAGATGCTCGAACTGGCGGACCTTATAGCCGAGCAGTCAATCAATATACCGGCACTCGGAGGGCTGGCTCTTGAGTACAGTACTTGACATTCTAAGGGCTAGCGGTGGTTCTGATGTCGAAATCCCGACACTAGAACTAACTTGTGACGCATGGACTGACTCGTTATTCCTGTGCGCCGGCTTTGATGATCTCGTTGCAACAACAGAGGATCTGCGTCTTGTGACTTTTCAGGCTTGCGGCATGGATGTTTCATTGCCTAAGTCTAACAACGAAGGAACGCAGTCATTAGGCATTGCAATTGATAACGTCACTGGTGAAGCTCAGCTTAGAGTTGATCAGGCCAACGCAGCCGGCAAGAAGATCAACATGATATATCGTTTGTACCTGGAGTCTGATCTATCAGCACCTGCTGAAAATCCGCTTCTGCTTGAGGCGCTATCAGCGCAGATAGAAGGCCCGACAATTAGCCTGACTGGCGGATACTTCAATCTGATTGGAGCAGCGTGGCCTAGAACGAGATATACGGCAACATTCGCCCCCGGCCTGAAGTACATGACATGATCAATCTTGAGCAGTACCTCAGCGTTCCATATGTCGAGGGCGGCCGGACCATGGCTGGTCTTGACTGCTGGGGCCTTGTGTTGCTTGTCAGGGAGTCTATGGGGTTTGGTCCTCTGCCAAGCATTGGCGGCGCCGTTGCTTCCAAGCCGATAGCTGTTGACCGCGCTCACTCTTCTGTATCCGCAGAACTTGACATTTGCAGCCCTGAACCTGGCGCGGTTGCCGCCGTATTCAGAGGCAAGTTATTCGTACACGCGGGAGTCGTCGTCAAGATAGATGATAGACTAGCTGTTATCGAGACGAACCCTAAAGTGCCTCCGCGAATCTTGTGGCTGGCGGATTTCGAGCGAATATATTTTAAGGTGGTCTACTACCGTGATCGAAATTTACCCGAATAAGTTCGACGGGCTGCCTTTTGAAGTTCATGCAACAGAGCGCCGGATGACTATTGGCGCATGGCTTGACTCTACAATGAAGGAAGGATACAAAGTCGGAGATAGCTTGGCTTTGAGCGCAAAGGTTAACGGCGAAATAGTTGACCAGTCTGAGTGGCATGATTTTGTATTCCTCCCATCAGACCATCTAGAGCTTAGGGTAGAGCCTAGAGGAACCGATCCATTCTCGATCACGATTGCGCTGTTTGCTGGCGTTAAGGCAGCTTTCGGCGCGCTTATGCCTGCAATCCCTGGCACGCCTACAACTCCGGGGCAGGGCAAGAATCTAAATCAGGCCAGCGTTAGAGGCAATAAGGTAAAACTAGGCGAGCCTATTCGCGAGGTCGCTGGCACTCAAAAGATATATCCTGATTTTCTTCTAAGTCCGAGAAAGTATTTTCAGAACAAGGTTGAGCAGTGGACTGAATTAGCCCTGTGTGTGGGTGTCGGAAAATTTGAGATCCTCGCCAATAATGTGCGCATTGGTGATACGTCACTACTCTCTTTGGGTGCAGATGCAGACTATCGGATATTTGGCCCCGGAGAAACGGTAACTGGCTACACGCCGTTTAACTGGTGGCATACGGTATCTGAGGTCGGCGCAAGCTCTACTGGTTCCGCTGGTCTAGAGCTTACCGAAAGCGTTGCGATCACCCCGGCAGTCAACGCAACGTCGCTGACATTCTCCGGGTATGGGATCAGTATCCCATCGGGAGCTGGAGCTTTTCCATCAGACTGGACTGTCGGCCTCGTCATCCGGATAATTGCGCCATATACCTACACAGTGATTGATGCTGGCGGCACTGTTCGCGACGTCGTACAAGGGCCGCTGGCCATGCTCAACCCTACAGTTGGCGACAGCATTGAGATCGTTGGAGGAAACGCCGGGATCTACACGGTAGACAGCTACACGCCAGGTATGCCGGGAACCATGACCATTAATCTTGCGTCTGGTGATCCAGCTAACGGCCTGACTCCAGGCACTGGCGCCGCTACCATTGGGCCACGCGGTCTTCTATACAAGATCACCAGTATTTCCTCGGGGTTCATGACGGTTGATCGACTGACGACGGCTGGCGCGGTTGATGTGTCGTTTCCAGGCTTTGATTTGCTAAATACGTCAGCAGGTGCAATCTCTGTTGACCAGACGAACTCGGCAACCGGGTATCGCGGCCCGTTTCCAGCTTGCCCCGAAGGCGAAAAAGCAACCCTTATCGAGTTTGATATCTTCCTGCCTAACGGGCTGTGCGGTATCGGATCTGAAGACGGCAACGTCTACGAATGGAGCGTCGTCTATGATCTAGAGTGGCGCGACATGGCTAACGGACCTTCCGCGCCATGGAACGCACAACAATTCTCTCAGACTGCGCAGACTCTAGATCAGATCGGGTTTAGTACTCAAATCACTATGCCGTATCCGATGCGTCCAGAAGTTCGGATGCGCCAAAGATTCCCGTATGGCAAGAGCTTAGAGGTTCGCGATACTGTGCAGTGGTATGGCCTTAAAGGATTGCTCCCGCACCCAACAAGCTATCCAGGCTGCACCACTATAGGCATCCGAGTTCGCACGTCTGACCGCATTGCAGCACAGACAGAATCGCTGATCTCCGTCACCGCTACCAGAATTCTCCCGATCAGAATGAGCGGCGGATGGACTACAGAGCAGCCAACTCGCGAGATCATACCGTTTGCCGCGTATGTTGCAAAATCCCTTGGTTACACTGACGCGCAGCTAGATCTCGTTGAGATGGATCGCCTGAATAATATATGGCGCGCTCGCGGTGACTATTTCGACAACGCATATTCTTCAGAAACCACGGCTGAGCAAGTTCTTAACCATGCCTTTGGCGCTGGATTTGCCGAGCTTAGTTTGGATCATGGGCGCATTCGTCCTGTTCGCGACGAGCCTAGAACTGTGTTCGAGCAGATGTATACGCCTCAAAACATGACTACCGGTCTTAAGCGAACTCCTAGACTTGTAGCAAACCCTGATCAATTCAGCGGCGTTCAAGTCACATACACCGATATGGATACTTGGACTGAGGCGGTTGTTGACTGCACTCTCCCTGGTGACTCCGGTGGCAAGATAGAGAAGATTACTGCTGTTGGGGTAACAGACAAAACAAGGGCGTGGCGTATTGGAATGCGTCGACGTCGCGTTCAGCGTTATCGCGCTGATACTTTCTACTGGTCAACTGAGGCTGACGCCTTGGTTAGTAGTAACCGGTATCTTAGCTACTGTGCCGCCTGTGATGACGTTCCAGGCTACCCACAGAGCGCAATTATGCTTGACTTCGAAATGGCTGGATCAACTGTTGTTATTACTGTATCCGAACAGTTTGATTGGAACGATCCGGCACATCAGGTTGTTGCAATTCGTCGGCCCGATGGCTCTCTATCTGGTCCATATGCAGCAACTAAAATCGACGAATTCACGCTTAGCATTCCGTCGATTGACTTTTTGCCTGATATAAGCTGGAAACAGGAGCCGCCACATTTGCTTTTCGGCACGGTGAACAGATGGAGTTATCCTGTTCTAATTACCGATGTCAGCCCAAACGGCATGAGCAACGCCGACGTTACGGCAGTAGGGTATGATATACGGGTATATGAATCGGATGACCTATCGCCGCCATGATCAATTACCCAGCCTCATTGCCGCGTGGACTCCATAACGGGCGAACCTATCAAACGGTTAGCCCTCTTCAAAGATCGGAACTTACTAGCGGGCGCGCTAGACAGCGGCGAAGATTCACCAGCGTTCCGACAATAGCGCAGATTAGTTGGATATTCAACTCTGCGCAGGCTCAGGCTTTCGAGGCGTGGTGGCGCGATCAGTTAATTGATGGGTCGCAATGGTTTGAATGCCCGCTTGAAACTCCGCTGGGATATCAGGATTACACGGCGCGATTCACTGATATTTACTCTGGCCCTAATCGTCTCGGGCCTCTGCTTTGGTCATTCAGCGCCGAGCTAGAATTACGCGAACGACCAATCCTGCCGAAAGACTGGGGCCTTATTCCAGACTTCGTTACCGAACAAGCAATCTTCGACATCGCCATGAACGACAAGTGGCCTCTAAATCCATGGCAGGTCTACATTCTGCAAACCGATCAAGCAATTAATCAGGAGTGGCCGACGCCATGAGTTTTTACAATACTGGTAATCCGGTTCCTTCTATTGATCCTCGGGATTTGGATGATAACGCGAAGCATGTTGATGAGCTAGTCAATAGCACGCTTCCGACTTTTACTGATCGGCTCGGGGCTGAACGTCGGACGCTGGCAGGTATTGAGGCGGATGCTGATGCGATTGTTTTGCGGGATGAATTGGCAGCACCTGGCGGCTCAGGCCTAATTGGTGATCTGTCAATACCTATCACCAAGCATGGTGCTATCGCCGATTGGAACGGGACCACAGGAACAAACTGCAAAGATGCATTTCTCGCAACATGGAATGAATTTATCTCTGGCAATTATAGATCGATGAGCGTTCCTCTCGGAAGTTTCTACCTTGAGTTGGTAGACTCAGACTTGACCGATGTTGGATTTAACCGAGATTTTGCTTTCTTGATGGCCACTGGAAAAAAAGGGCTAGTCTTGACAGGACCAGGCGAGCTGCATATCAGATGCTCATCAAGCACAAAGCGCGTAGTATTTGCTGTATTTAAAGATTGTGACAACTGCAAGGTAATCAATTTCAATCTAACTGGCGACCTTGTAAAACAAGATGGCGTACCGAATAGTGAAACAGGCGTAGCAATGGGTTTCATGTTCTACCATTGCACTGGATCTGGAGCTAGCCACAATACAGTAAAAAACATTCTAGTTCCATTTTGGTTCACTGGCCAACCTAAAAGTCCTGCAACAACGACAGACGTTAGTGCTGCATGCTATTTGACTGATAATACTATTGAGAATTTTGAACAAAACTCCACCTTCGGAGCTGGGGCTTATGGCCTGCGCGTCCAAAACAATACATTCATCAATGGTTATACCGCCTTTAAGGTTTCGCAGAACCCATCGAGTGACGCCGCTGCTGGTAAAGCTGGCCTGGTGAACTTTACCGGGAACACGGTGTACTGGACGCCAGACGCTCAATTTGCAGCCGTATTCTTTTCTCCGACAAATGCCGAGGCGGCCGTCGGACTGATGATTGAGTGCGCAAATACTGACGTTTTTGTTGGCCCTAACACCATCTCACTTGAAGGCGTCACAACTCCATCTCTTCCGTTGATAGGTAATGCTGGCCCAATTGTAATTTTCGAATCGCCAAACGAGGGAACGGCAGGCGCTCTCATTACGCGAAAGGTCACCATACAGGGGGGGGCGTATACAGCGAAGACTGGATATTCAACGCGTTACGCCATCGACTCTACTGCAAAAGTCTACGATCTTGTAATTACAGGCGTTACGCACGTAGGCGGCATACGCGTTCAATCTGGAGCAGTTCCCGCAACTGTATATGGCGATATCATCATTAAGGGAAACACAGGTCACGGGATTGCCGGAACGACGCTAGCGCTCACTGTAGGTCTCGGCCGATGGAAAAATGCAAAAATTGAACAGAACTCTCTTACTGGTATAGCCGGCCAAGAAACTAGCGGATACGAAACTATTTTGTTCCCTTCTGGCTTTGTTTGCGAAAAACTTATTATGAATGACAATACGCTTGAGAATGGAGGGATAAGCAATTTCTCATCGCCAGCGGTAACGTGCACCAGCCTTGTTTCAACTGGATGTACCGCTCGGGGGTTTGATCTCGCGACTATCGGAACTCTGCGTGCTGTTCTTGAGAACGATTATGCGACAACTGGCACCGCCTGCAAGCTGACGCTTGATGCTGCAACAATGGCCAGCTGCAGGGTTTCTGTCGGTGGATCCTGCTCTAGCCCCTCTGGCGGTAACAGCTCTACTGCGCTAAATCTTAACGGCGGCCTTCTGCGGTTGAATCCTACGGAAATGTTTGCAAACTCAGGGTCGGCCTTTGTTTTTGGGGCTGGCGTTACCCTTCAGGGTGGTGAGTACTACGGCAACGGGATTCCTACGCTACCAGCTATTTTTGGGTCCAGGTATGTCGATTTTGCAGCTGGCGCTAATGGTGCGTATTTAAAGACTACTTCGAGCGGGGCCAGCGGCTGGTTCCGATCGGATACGTTCATTTCTGGAACCGCAACTGTCGATATCCCTTCCGTTGCGGCTAACGGTACGTACTCCTTTGATGTAACAGTAACAGGAGCAGCCTTCGGTAACACTTCATTGGCTACAGGTGGTAACAGTACCGGGGTTGGGCTAGTCTGGTCAGCCCAGGTTTCGGCAGCCGATACGGTAAAGGTTACTGTGTATAACCCAACAGCATCGGCGATTGATCCAACAAGCCAAACAATCACGGTAAGAGTTTTCAAATAAATAACGTATCAGGATAGTGATAAAATACCGAAAAAGCTTTAAAACCAGAGAGCCAAAATGACCAACACCTATAACACGCTGAATCCACTAGGCTCTGTGTCGGCCAAAGATCTATCTGACAACGCGTCTGATTTTGACGAGGCAATGAATTCCCCTGCCCCAAGCTTCTATGACCGCTTCATGAGGCGTCGTGAAACTTGGGCAGGCATGGAGAAGCAGGTCTCCGACTTCCTTGAGGCGATGGGCTTTGAGGCGACGCACCTTCAGTATGTCGATGGCACGCCGCTAACCGTATTGCGCCCTACGCAATTAATTGATCGTGCAGGCTCTGTTTACAAGGTTAAGCAGCCTGCTAGCTTCCCAGTAAACCTGACTGGTACATGGGCTACCGATCAGCTTTTGCTCGTGGATGTTAGTGACGCAGCTCTTCGATCAGAATTGGCAGATGCTGTTAGCCTTGCGAACGGCGCAACAATGGTTGGTCGTGCAACTCCTCAGATCAAGTCGCTTGCCGAATTGAAGACCTATCAAGGTCGGTACAGCAAAGATTGCGTATTGATGATGGGTCGCGATACTGCAACTCCAGGTCGCGGAGATCAGCATTTCTGGTGGGACGCTGCATCGACTGCAACACCTAACGACTTCGACATTGTTCAGGTTACAGGTGTGCCAACTGGTCGATGGATCGCATTTGGCCGCGAGATTATTCGCGCAAGTGATTGGGGCATGTACGGCGACGGGACTGACATCACCTCGAAATATGCCGCCATGATGGCCTACGTTGCGCTACTCGGCAACATCGGTAAGCATGCAACTATCGTGCTTGGCGCTGGTAACTATGTTAAGTCCTCTTGTCCTAACCACGCCTATCGTGGTCTTGTGCTTCATCCTGAAGGCGAGGTGACGTACACAAACACCGGTTCCGGCCCGAACATGCTGATTGACTTCGGCGCATTGTCTGGCATGAAAGGTGATGGCGTATACATCGGATCGCCAAACAATCCGATTACCTTCCGTGGTGGCGCCTCGACAGGCGACGGCATCTATGTTCGCGCATTCGTTGGTAACGGCGGCATCTGCGCCAACGTTCACGGCTGTGGTACGTCTGCGCGAGCATTCCGCTCTGAGTGGTCGGTGCTTATCGACTACTGGTTGAACATTACTCCAGGCGATCTTTCTACCGGATCTCTTGCTTGGTACTCTGGCGGCGTTCCCGCTGTAGGCGTATCTCTTGGTGAGCGATTGACTGGCGAGCAATCAGCCTATAACCAATTCTGGAACCTTAAGGCTAACGGCTGCAATGTCGGCATCTTCCTTGAAAGCACCCTTGGCAACAACTTTTGGGGTGGCGATTCTGAATTCTCTATTGCCATTGGCCTTCTTGCAACCGTCAATGCGCTTAAAGACAAGCTTTGGGGTATGAACTTTGAGGTAAACCCTACCGATATCTCTTGCAACGCAAACGGTATTAGGTTCATTGGTTGCGACGCCCTAAGCTTCGTGTTCGGGGCAACATCTGTTAACTGCAAGATGCTTGGATGCCTGACTGATGCGATCACTGTTGTGCTTGGATCGGTAGGCACTCATATCGCCGACACCTCATTTAGCCGTGGTCTTTCTAGCACAGTAATTGTTGATGCTGGCACTGAAACACGCCACAGCAACAACTACAACATGACCACCAACAAGTTCCAGAATGCGCCAAAGGTTGTTCTTACGCCGACGGTTTCTTTCCCTGGTGGCGTGTTTACATGGATAAATACGACTGGCGACACCGTGCTTGTTCAAGGTACTGGCGGCACCATCAGCAACGTGAGTGTCGGCACTGGTTTGGATATTGCTACAATTCCTTACCCAATGAACCGCATTGCAGTCCTCAATGGAGAGCCAATCTCGTTCTCTGGTTCTGGTTCGCTGGTATTCAAGGCTTGGAGAGGCGTGTAATGGAGCTGAAGTTCGTTACTATTGACGGCACTGGCGTTATCGTTTGCGAGCATTGCAACGGAACAATGCTCGCATTCAAGCCGGTAAAGGAATTCATGCTGCCGATGACGTACTGTCCTGATTGTCGAAAGAATTCGGTCGGTATTCTTGCGCCTCCTGCTCCTGACTTTATTAAGCAGTAATGAAAACCCCGCCTAATCAGCGGGGTTTATTTTAGTGCAAAATAGGTGGCTTCGATAGTAGCTCTGGCTCTTCTCCCTCATGCGCAAGTTCGGCAATCATGACGTAATGATCCGTGTCTTTACATGGTTCCATTTGAATATTGAATCCGTGACCCGCTAGTTCGCAGACGATATCCGCGACCATGTCGGGGAATGGGTAAAACTTTAGCTTGATTCGTTGGGTCATTTGATAGGCTTCCGTATTGGTTGTTCACCCTTGCACTCATTGCAAAGAATGATCCCTAGCGACTGTAGAAACACACCGCCCGTTCCTTGTATCTCGTGCTTGCATTGACAGACTTTCTCGAAGGACTCGCAACTCTTCTTGCATCTCGACTCGACCTGCGAGCCACATTCCTTTCTCTGCTCCTGATTGATAGGGGCACTCATGTTTATTCTCCAGATACGCTACCTTGCCTTCAAGGTAATATGGATTGCTTAATATTTTGTGCCGCATAACTCTACCGCTCTCTTAATAGTCTTGCCTGTCGACCCAATCTCAAGGCTAATTGCTCGCCATGAATGTCCGGCCTTGTGCATTTCTGAAGCCTTGGCAACTAGATCAGGTGTTAGTCGTGCACCACCAATTCTAGATGGCGTGTATCCGCTAGCTCTGAGCAGCTTGCCTACATAACCGCAACTAACCCCCAAGGCTCTTGCAATTGACTTGATTGGCTTGCCTTGGTTGTATAGTTCCAGCGCTGTCAAGTGTTAAGCTCCTTGACCTTGTCGAGGCAGGCGTTTATCTCGTCGAGGAACGGGCCCCGGGCGTAGACCTTTGCGCGCTCCAGAAGCTGTACCAGTTCAGACGATACCGGCGCGGGCTGCGAGGTGTAGAGCAGTATTACTGTGAACCCGAAATCTTTAGCGTTTTGGATGTCACGCTCGGATTCCGGCCCGACCCATGGGAGGAACATTCCTTGAAGTGGGCAGCCTTCAGGTATGCGCCACCATCCGAACGGCTCCCCCTGCCCACCCTTCAGCCGCTCGATTTCAGATTTGAACTGGTCGCGCTCAGCCATCCAATGCAGTGACGCCTCTTCCCACTCTTTTGCGTTCTTCGCGTTGCGCTCGTTCTCCGCCGTCAGCCTATCGATGGTAGATTGCAGTTCGGCGAGTTCGGGCGGTGCGTCGAAAACTGTCCGCGTATGGTAGTCCTTTCGCGACTTGAGTTGGTCCAGTTCGTCTTTCTCAACGTCAGACCAGCCCGCGCCGCCGTCGCCAAGGTAGCGGACCTGATAGATCGGCAGCGACTGGCGCTCGACGACAGGGGCGGCGAGGGCTTCCCATAGAGGGGCTGAAAACTTAGCTTGCCCCATGTCGCTCAACCGGTTTGCAGCGGCTAACAAAGCCTCCCGCGATACTTCAATTTTACTGCTCATTCGCTTGCTCCTTAAATTGGGAAGTTCCACCAGTACTGCCAGTTTCGGACCGCTTCACCAGGGGACTGGCCATAACCTACGACGTTTGTGTTGGGGTGGGCGGCGACGAACTCTGCGTTAATCGGACACCACACCACTTTTAACTTTCTTTGGCTGGGGTGCATTCGCTTGCTCCCGATTCGGTGGGTTTGAGGGCGGCCCACAAGGCCTCAAGAACTTCTTGCTGCGCATCTGGTTGCAATCCTGTGTAGGTACAGCCCCTGTCGTCCCATACCTTTCCTTGATTAGCATGGTATTCAGCATCAGAAATTGCCTTCATCAAGGCCGCATTCCGCCGCTCTGCATTAGCCAGCTTAATTTCTGCATTTCGCTGCTTCTGATAGAAAACTTCGGAAAGAGCCTGCTTCTCGGCCAGCTCTTCCCGCAGCGCAGCAAGCTCGGATCGGGCGGCAAGTAATTCAGCCTGCAAGTTGAACGCCACCTCTGAAGCACTCTTCAATTCACTCATCTTCCTGTCTCCTGAATCCTGTTTGATAAATCGTCGGGGTGGTTATGACTTACACACCTTCTCAAAATACCCATCAACATTCGGCCACGTTTTCTCAGCGATCATCAGGCAGCGAAATGCTTGATCATCTAGGCCATCTTGGTAGCTCATACGATTGGAGATTACGAAGCCGGCAGCAAGAAGGATGATGATTGCGGCGACTGTTAGCGATTTGATGTTCATTTTTTATCATCCTTTGATCCGCCAGATTCTAGATGAAGCCACATCGCATCACACTTTTCTTTTCCGTGACGGTTTACAAAATCTTGCATTCCGAATCTGCCAGAAATGCGGGACAACTGATTCTGACTGCTAACATCTTCAATCAGCCTGTCAAATTCTGTAATTTCTTCTTTTGTCCATTGCATTAATCAATCCTCCATATCCAATTCAGCCTGCTCCGGATCTTCCATGTCTACAGCGTCACTGTCGAATTTGCATTCCCATACGTGTCGGTAGAGGGATGAGTACATTTCGTATGGCAGGCCCATTAGTAGAGCGCCACGCAGCATACCGAAGATGTGCTTGTATTCGCTGGTGCGGGAGCGCTGGAATTTGTCGTCGGCGAAGGAAATGGCGCGGTGAATCTGCTTTACAAATTCTGCTTGATTCTTGGTATGCATTGGGCTGCTCCTATTGGCTTAAGGAAATAGTATTCTCCGAGAATCAGGAAGTAAAGCTATTTTTGATATCATGGAGATATATTTTCGAGGAGCACAAAATGTCAGTATCTCGCGGCGTACGTTGCAACAATCCAGGCAACATCGACTACAACCCAACCAACAATTGGCAGGGGCAGCTCAAGGTAGACAAAGCCATCGAGCCGCGTTTCTGTCGATTCGACACGCCAGAGAATGGTATCCGCGCACTCGGCAAGCTGCTGCAAACCTACCAGCGCAAATACGGCCTGAAAACCGTAAAGGACATTATCAGTCGATGGGCGCCGGCAACCGAGAACAACACGAACGCGTACGTAAAATCGGTCGAGACGTACACGAACACGAAACCTGGCGCTGAAATCGACTTGCGAGAACATGACATTCTGAAGGGGATGGTAAAAGCTATCATCCGGCACGAGAACGCGAACTACGAATACCCTGACGCGATACTGTCTGAAGGTGTCCGTCGTGCGCTCGCCTGAACTGTTCTCCGGAGAACACTAATGCTCGCTGCCATCCCTTGGCGATTTCTCTCAGGACTCGCATGCGGCGCGTTCGTGGTTTGGCTTTGGCATGATGCTGCGTCGTCTCGCGTAGAGGCTGAGCGCGCAGCAGAGCGGCTTGAGTCTGCATTCTCTATCATTGCCGCGAACAAGTCAGACGAATCAATAGCTATGGCGTGGGAAACTCGCCTTTCGGAGTTGCGCAGTAATGAAACAACTATTGTCCGTGAGCGCGAAAAGATTGTGGAGCTGCCTGTGTATCGCAATGTTTGCCTTGAGCCTTCAGGCGTGCAGCTCGCAAACGACGCAAAGAACGGGCGTATCACAAGCAAGTCTGTTGACGCCTTGCCGGATTCCAAGTGATCTTGAAGGCGTAACAGGTAAGGATGCGCTTACTGCGCTGACTGAATGGGGCGCCGCGCTTAGAGAGTGCTCTGAGCGGCATGATGCGTTGATACGGGCGGCTTCCGGCGAGACTGGAAAGTAATATCCGTCTCCATCCTGCACCGCCGCGACTGTAGCCCCATCCCTCGAGGCAGATTGCTCGGAGCCTTCATGAACTCAGTATCCATGCCGTGACGCTTCAACCATGCGCGGAAAGGCGTCGAGTGGCAATAGCCAAGCATCGTGGCAACCTGAGTGATCGTGTGCGTCCTTCTTGTGCGCTCGATAAGATGAGCGACTGACTCTCCCGTCCTGCTCTCGTAATCCTTGGCTAACGTCGGCTGATTCTCAAGCTTAGCCTTGGACAGCTTCAGTCTGGTTTCTTCAGTGATTGGCGCTCGGTTCTGATGCGAGTTGCATTTTCCGAATTCAGGCCATTCAATCTCGATCCCATTCCGGCGCAGGTAATAGCGCAATCCGGTCTGATGCTTGTAGCCAAGGATGTAGGCCGTTGACTGGCACGAGTAGTTATCAGCCGCGAACCCTCGAACAACCTCAATGAAAGGCTGACCGAACTCAGCCTCGACCTCAGCGGGAATTGACCTAGCCACGAGATAATCTCCCAGCGAATGTGTTTTGGGCTGGCTGCGTTGACAACGCATCACTAACCGACCACCCGCGCTTCAGTCGAGTCAGAATAGTTGTATGCGGAATTCCGGTATATCGCGCCCATGCACGCAGCCACATGCGTTTTCCATCATGCTCAAGAATCCGTGAATTCTTGTGTTCGATGCCGTTGTCTCTAGGCTTGCGTTCGGCCTGACGGTAATGAGTCCATGTCAGGCCTTTGTCTACCGCGTACTTCTTCAGCGTGTGCGGAGAGATACCGATGATCTGCGCAGATACGCCCATGCTGTGTTCGTTTAGCAGCTCTTGCACAACCTCCACGGTTGGTCTGCCGATCTCTTTGTACAGTTCTAACATCCAGGCCATGCGCTAATTCTCCTTTGGTGGATTGCCCCGTGGTTAGCGGGGCTTTGTTAGGTCAGAACGGGATATCGTCGTCGAACGAATCGAAGTCAGGCGCCGGTTGTGGCGCGGCTTGCTGTGGTGCTGGTCGAGATTGCTGTTGTGGTCGTGGCGAAGGGCTAGAGCCTCCTTCAGATTTCCCGCCGCCAACCAGATCAATCGTACCTACACGAACCTGCAAATACGTTTTGCCATCGTGCTCGCGGGTAGACAGTTCGCCAGAAACCGCAACACCTTGGCCCTTGACGAGATAATCAACAAGCTTCGACTCTGCTTGCTTGCCCCAAAGTGCACATGCGATCCAGATTGTCTGAGCCTTGTCGCCGTAACCAGCCTTAACCGCAACGCTGAAATTCGCTACGGCTGTACCGCCAGCATTGTTAACCTTGACGTCGCCGCCGATATTGCCAGTGAATGCAAACAGGTTCATTGTGTCGCCTCTTGTGGATTTACGATTTGTGCTTTCTGCTCGTCGGTCAATTTACCAGATTGCTCAACGCGATCGATAATTTTTTCTGGTGTTGCCTTACCTTCTGCGATCAGTGCGAGCCATGCCGCCAAATTCTCAGCAAATTTCTGCGCGTCGTAGTAGGCGATCTCGATTTTCTTGATCAGGTGCGGCTTGCGAACACCACGACGAGCGCTGATCAGCGTTTCATAGTCGCCAGCAATATCGCTCATCGCCGCAATCTTGATACCGCCAACCTCAACACCGCCGTAGATAACAGTCGGATCGCCGTACAGAGTAATTGAGCGGCCAACCCACTGACTAGACTTATCGCCCCAGCCATCAGGCTGTGCAATGCACTTCAGCATTCCCTTTGAAGGCTTGTACGGAGTCGCTGGACATTCGTTCATATGGATGAACACCGGATGATCACGGTCTCCAGGAGTAACCTTTGAGACGGTGTATGTTTGCGGCCCAGCCAGAAATGTCTCATAGTTGAGCTGGTCAGACTTGGGTTTTATCGCTGAACGAATATCTACGTCACTCATTCCTGATCTCCAAAATCAATTTCTACTTCGCCGTTTTTCTCAAGCGCCCAAAACGGAAGCCCGATCAATTGTTCTTCTGAAGCGCCATCGTAACCGTCCCATATTCCGGATTCAAGGCAATTCGCATAAATATTTAGAGCTGACCGGTATTGCTCGCGGCCTACAGCAATTGATTCGTCATCCAGCCGATAGCACATGACGTTATGCGGCGCCTTGCTCTCCACGGCAATAAACCCAAAACCGTCCAGAACATCGCCAGTGGCCCAGTAATACGTATCCATGTAGAACGCAGCCTGGAATGCGTATCCATATTTGGCAATCGCGTTACTGAATCCACGCGGACTAGCATCGGTCGTCGTCTTCAGATCCGGCGAGAACCCACGATCTAGCAGGCGGTCGAATCGGCAGCGAACGAGGATGCCCGTCTCTGGATCTTTGGCGTATACAGACAGTTCGTTGCGGCCATTCTCCTGATAGAGCCACTTGTTCGCGACTGGATTGGCGCGGACTGCTGACTGCATGGCGCTGATCTGGCTAGCATCAGCCGAAACAAGCACGTTGTCGGCTCCATGAGCCGCGCACAGAGCTTTGTACTCAGTTGAGCGACGATCTTTTCCTTCTGGCAGCGTGACGTACTGCTTGGCAAATAACTCAGGCTCAAGGATTGCTGAATGGGTAGCGCTGCCGGTGAACATCGCTGCCGTTTGCTTGAAGTCTCCGTATTTGAAGTGCGCCGGACTGACTGCGATCTTCTTCAAGCCGGTGCAGCTGATTCCTGGCCCCGCATGATACTGCGCATTCGTGATTTGATCTGCCGTGTAGATTCCGTACTTGATGCCAAGTGGTTCGTATACGCTCATGCCCCATCTCCATTTCGCTTAGCCGCTTCAATCTGGCAAAGCAGTTGTCGTTTTTCTTCTTTGCCCTTGACTCTTTGCGCCTTCAGATCCTTTCGTGCGTCTGTTCGCTGCTTTTCTAAGCGCTGAATCTCCTGCTCAAGCGCGGTGATCTCTTTCCGGTATCGCTCGTATGCGGTCATCGGGTCTAGCTGGAATAGGGATAGCTTGATCATTGAGCCACCTTCCATAGCCGAACTAAGCGCATGTATCTAGCTCGCTTCGCATTCGTAATAGTAGAGCCAAACTTATCAGCCTCGCCGATGATTGCTGTCCAGAGTGCGTCGCGGTAGGTCATTGTTCTTCATCCAGCGGCTTCAGCCAATCAAACAATTCCTGTGCGTCGCGCTTAACCTCGTACGCATCTTCAAGGTCGGCGTAGTCAGCAAAGCGATCATCGTACAGGTGGTGGTAGTCAGCGCCAACCTGATAGCTTGTGATATTTCCATCATCATCGCGATGGATGCGCAGATAAGATGGTCCGGCATGCAGCGGAAGAGCAGATGCCGCCTCTTGCCACATGTCAGAGCCTTCGAATCGTTTAAAATGACGATGCTCAGGGTAAATGTACGCATAGACCGCCCACCGATTTACGCCTTCTTCTGGCGCATACGAAGACGTGCCAACTGTGTGTCGCGAGATCTGAACCATATAGTCCTTGCCACGAGTACTCCACAGATCTTTCTTCAGCCATTCACTCATTTGAAACCCCTCCTATTTGTGTTCCGTCACTCTAGCCTCCGCATTTATTCAAGTCAACAAAAAAGGCCAACTATTTCTAGCTGGCCTTTCTGTTCTGCGGAGAACTGTTATATCTCATGCATATCATCCGCCATCATGTTTTGCAATCTCAGCATGAAACCTCTTGGGTACTTTGGCTATTTCTACGCCGTGTGCATCCTCGAAATACTCAGGAAGTTTTCCATCCTCCAGATACGCCCATGACCGACAGCCAGTCCGAGTATTGTCGTCGTCACGCACCAGGACAATGCACGATGTCATGCTTGTTCCTTCGGCTGGTACAGCCTCGTTGATGGCCTTAGCTGATGCGTAACTGTCGCAGTGATAGTGATCCTGTATGTCGTCATTCTCGTCGATTTCCTCAACATCCCACTCGTAATAAACAGTCATTTCTTTTTCTCCGTTAACAACTATTGATCTCAATGATTTAGAGATTAGCCGATGATTCGAACTCTGTCAAAAAAATATTTAAGCGGCTTTCGGCTTCCTGATCTCTTTCGGAACTTTCGACTGAAAACGCATGACCAGCTTGCGCAGACGCTGCTCGAATTCGTCTCGGTCGTCGTCGTTCAGGTGCTCAATGACCACAATCGCGTCATGCCATAGGGCGCCGTTCATGTGGTTGCCGGCTTTGACCAGGACGCCCTTAAGTTCAGGGTCGCGGATGATTTCTGGTGGCTTGGCGAGTTCTTTGCGCTTCTCAGCCACTGCGTCGACCATCTGCCGCACCGAATCGAACTCGGTAACCTTCATCTCGTACTTATAGGCAGCGCGGAACATCGACGCGTATTGCTTCACTGCTCTAGGCGCAGGAGTCAAAGTAGAACCTGGCACCGGACGACCAATAACATTCGACCAACCGTTTTCTTCGTAGCCGATCATCAGCCACGGGTTGAATTTCTCCAGTGTGTCTATGTTTTCTTCCTTGACTAGCTTCATAAAAGCTCCGGCTACATTGTCTAGCTTGTCGCCCTGCTCGGCGATCTGCTGAAGAACCAGTGCTTGCTTGCTTTTTTGAGTAGTCATGATTTTCAAAGCCTCTTAAATGATTAGATCCTTTTCTCAGAATTCGGGCCGCGTCTTGCTGCCCCTTGATCTAAGGCTAGCCCAGTAACATCCTGTGTCAAAGACGATTTAGGCATAAGGCGGCGTGTGGTTATGCAGGATAAAAACTAAGTGTTTTCCGGAAAACTATTTTCTATTTATGGTATGATCTTCACTCGCAAGTCATAACGCATAGGTGAAGAATGCTCACGCTTCCAGAGATCCAAGAGAAATTGAAGGCAGAAAATCTGTCAGAGGTAGCTAGAGAAACCGGTATCCACCCTTCCATGATGTGGCGAATCGCCAATGAGCCAGGCCAGAACCCGCAGTATAAGACCATCAAGAAGATTTCTGACTATCTGGAGGCTCGCGCATGAGCAATTGGGGCTTCGTTTATTGCATGGCGAATGACTGCATGCCTGGAATTTACAAAATTGGCTATACGAACCGGACGCCAAACGGTCGAGCCGATGAGCTTTCCGCTCCGTCTGGAGTACCTTTTCCGTTTGAGGTCTTGTTTTATCTTGAGACGAAGGATGCGCCACTCGTTGAGTCAATGATTCACGTCGTTCTGGATCAATACAGAGTCTCGTGTAATCGTGAATTTTTCAAGGTTGGCGACGAGATAATCAAGCGGACTTTTATTGAGCAGGGCGATGGCAGAGGCCAGCTTATGGAGAGCCAGAATTATCAAGGGATGCTAATGGAGCGAGAATTTATGGCTTCTCGCCAAGGAAGGAAGTCTGAAGGAATGGTGATCTGATGGCGGCGCTACCCTACATGCAGCTTTATGTTGCTGACTACCTGGCAGACACCATGCACCTTTCTACAGAAGAGCATGGAGCGTACCTGCTGATCATCTTTAACTACTGGCAAACCGGGAAGCCCATCCCAAAGCCGCGACTTCCAAAGATTGCAAGGCTTTCCAACGACCGTTGGATTTCCGCTGAGACTTCGTTGAACGAATTCTTCAACGAGGTTGATGATGAATGGGTCCATGAGCGCATTGAGTGCGATCTTGAGGCCGTTCGAATGGCGCAAACACAACGAGTAGCAGCAGGAAAGGCGTCTGCTGAAGCAAGAAAGCAGGCCGCAAAGGCTGGTATAGCAAAGGCTCGCAACGACCGCTCAACGACCGTTGAAAAGCCGTTGAGCGAGAACCCTACGAATATAGAAGAGAAGAGAATAGAAGAGAACAATTCAGAAACCTTTGTCGACGACGAGCCGTCGACCGAAGCGCAGGATGATTTGTTCGGCGCTCCTGCTAAGCCTGTTGTGAAGTCAAAGGCAAGGACGAGGCCAGCTGTCGACTATGACGAGATCATGAGCGCGTTTAACGAGATTTGCTCTGGCAAAGGAAAGCTTCAGGGTTGCGACAAGATCACCACCGAAAGAAAGCGCTTGATCGACAAAGCACTTGAACTTAAGATCGGCGACGATTATCCATTTCGTGACTTCGGCATGGATTATTGGAGGGCCTATTTCTCAATCTGCCCAAATAATCCGCATTGGTGCGGGAACAATGATCGTGAATGGAAAGCCGATCTGACGTTTGTCCTCAAGGAAAAAAACATAATCGCTGCACTGGAGAAGAACAATGGTTGAGCGGGAACTTTATTCGCAAGAGGCTGAGCATGGCGTATTGGGCGCGCTCATGATCAAGCCTGAACTGTGCGAAGAGATTGGCGCATTCCTTGGGCCTCAGGATTTCGCCTACGAGGACAACAGCACGCTGTACTCCATGATTCTTGGTTGCCACTCAAAACGCATCAACCCTGATCCAGTCACGCTCATGGATATCCGCCAGGACTTGCCAAGCGGCGAGATGACCATCGTCTACGCCGCCGACATCATGCGCAACGTTCCTAGCGCGGCGAACGGCGCAAACTACGCTCGCATCGTTCTTGAGCGCTCTACGGCAAGGAAACTGCAAGCGCTGGCAATGCAGATATCTGAGATCGCTCAATCGAAAGGGAAGATCGCCGATCAGGTAGCACAGGCCCAAGCATTGATCATGGGGCTGAACGTCGGAGAAGATACGCCTGACTTCATGTCTATTGCTGACGGGTTGGATCAGGTGCTTGACCGAATCGAAAGGCGCCGTAGCGGAACCGAGGAGATGGGGCTTGACTTCGGGCTTGAGGATCTGGACAGGATCATTCGAGGGATTCGCCGGCAACACCTGATCATCATTGCTGGCCGTCCAGGCACAGGCAAAACGGTTCTAGGCATGGGGCTTGCCGAGCGCGCCTCTTTGTTTCACGGAATGAAAAGCATCGTGTTCTCACTGGAGATGTCGGGGGCAGACCTTAGTCAACGCTCGCTTGCTTCTGTTTCTGGTGTAAAGCTGGAAAGGATTGAGAGCGGTGACTCTATGGATGATGGCGAGGAGTCCACAAAGATCATGGCTGCCGCATTCAAGATGAAGAATGCCAACCTGCATATCTGCGAGAAGCCAGCGCTGATGTTTAGCCGCCTGTGCAACATGGCACGTTTCCAGCATCGAGCAGGCAAGCTTGACCTGATAGTTATTGACTATATCGGCTTGATAGTCGGCGATCCATCAAAGAGCATCCAGAACAGGAACCAAGAGCTTGGCGCTATCAGTCGAGGGCTCAAAGCGCTGGCAAAGGAGTTGAACGTGCCTGTGGTCGCGCTGGCTCAGCTTAACCGTGGCATTGAAGGCCGTACTGACCCTAAGCCGAAAATGAGCGACTTGCGCGACTCTGGAGAGATTGAGCAAGACGCCGACGTCATTATCATGGCGCACCGTGATATGCAATCGGAGCGAGGAAAGAACGGAATTACTGAGGTAGAGGCGGTAAAGGTTCGCCATGCTAAGCCAGGCTTCTGCCTGCTTCAGTTCCAAGGCGATAAAGCACGATTCGTTAACGTTGTTCAATCCGACTATGACGAACGAGAGGAAGAGCGAGCAGCCAAGCCTAAGAACCCCAAGGACTTCAATAAGAAAACGATGGAGCCTAATTTCTAATGGAGCCGGATAATGACTATATCTGCCATACCTGCTGGATCGCTCAACTTAGCAACCCTTTCGACTGCCGAGCGCCAGATCATCGAGAGCCACAAGGAGGAATGTCTCCAGAGATGGAAAGCAGCCAGGGATCTATCCAGTACGATCTTTGTTGGTCTGAAGTCGGGCAAGACGCGCCTGTGGGCTGAGATTCAATTGAAAGAGAAACCAGAGATCGAAGCCGAGACGCGGCGCCAACTGAATCTACTGCTGAAGGTTAAAAAGTGATCGAGATAACCGTGCCCTATCCGCCAAAAGAGCTAAACCCGAACACCAAGCTGCATTGGGCCGCAAAGATGGGCTACATCAAGATGTATCGCGGCACCTGTAAGGCCATAGCAGGCGAATCTAGCCACGCTATCCCTGATGGCGACCTCGTGCTAGACCTTGAGTTCTTTCCGCCTGACAATCGACGCAGGGACGACGACAACATGATCTCAAGCTTCAAGGCTGGTAGAGATGGGATTGCCGAAGCGCTTGAGCTTGACGACGTTCGGTTTCAGCTTCGTGTGCGGACTCGAGATAAATTCCCAGGCGGAAAGGTCGTGGTGAAAATCTATGAAGACGTGGATTAAGTGCTTGACGCCAACCCAGCAGCACCGTAAATTGTTTTCACATTCAGAGGGAGTACAAAAATGAACATCGAATTCAAAGACGGCAAGATCACCATCGACGCTTACGACCTGCTTAGCTCGATGACTGATGAGCAGAAGCTTGACCTGGCTGAGCGCCTTAGCTGCGAAGAGGTAATCATCAAGCACGTTGCCGAGCAGATTTTTGACGGGCTTACAGAGAATGGTCACTCTGGTTGCTTCGGTTCAGGGTCGCCATACCACTCAAGCGCATTGATGGACGCTAAGCTGCGGGTTGCTAACGAGGCAGGCGACGTAGCCAAGAGCGAGATCTCTACGCTTAAGTGGAAATACGAGCACGCTCACGTTCAAGGCGAGAAATACAGCAAGGCATACTTCGACCTGCTGCACTACGCTGAAGACAAGTTCGGCTACGGCTCTGTTCCTCGAGCTATCTAAGTGTTTTCCAGAGAACAGTTAAATTGAGAGTTTGGAGGGGTGTGATGGCTTGGTGGAAATTGTTTTGGAATCCGGTGGAAGAGGTGGCGCCGAATGTCGAAGAGGTTTTCGAGCAGTCGGCATTTGAAAACGTGATCAGTGAGCCTGTTCGCAGCATCGTCAAGGCGATGATCACTGATCGCAAACGGTTCATCATTCAGATTGAGTTTCAAGGTATACCGTCAACCGTCCAATACGCAGTGCTTGACATCGACACCGAGGAAGAATTCTTCGTTAGCGGCGTCTATGCCATAGTTACAAATCGCACATGCGAGCGCCAATATCATGGACCTGAATGGGCTAGAAGCTATGAAATCAAATGGGCGATAGAGACGGTTTCCAATCACTACAGCGCCGTACAAGACCGAGCGGCCAGAATCAGAACTGCCCGCGAACGCAACCGACTAATCGAGATCTACGCATGACCCTAACCGACCTACTCCCCATCCTAATCGCCATCTACGAAAAACACGGCGACCTACCACTCGCTACAGGCTTCGACGACCATAAGCCTATTGTGGGGGCGCTGGTGAGTGAGTTTGAGAAGACGAGCGAGCTTGGTAAGAAAGGCGAATTGTTTGTTGATTTTTACTGAGGGATAAATTATGAGCAAATACACATCTGGGCCTTGGACGTTTGAAGAACATAAAGGCGAGGAATATGGACCAATGGAAAACTGTTCCTTTGCTATCAAGGGCCCTCCATTGGATGAATATCTGCCGGGTATTCAATTGGCGACGGTGGTTTCTGACTGCGTGGATAGACACGAAGCCAATGCTCGCCTAATTGCCTCGGCGCCTTGTTTACTATCAGCCCTCATCGCAATAACCAACTCCGGCCCCGACGCAATACCGATCAAGGAGGCGTTTGAGATGGCGCATAGGGCGATTGAGCGGGCTGTGGGAGGTGATGCGTGAAGTTAAGCAAACGACAGAGAGAAGAACTGAAGCTGAAATACGATGGCAAGTGCGCTTATTGTGGGTGCGAACTTCCTGATCGTTGGCATGCAGACCATATAGAGCCCGTTACGCGAGAGCTGATTTCAAAGCAGAACGCAAACGGCACTTGGCGCCTTGATTCTGGTAAGCCGCTAAGGCCTGAAAACGATCACGTCGGCAATATGAATCCGGCTTGCCCTCCTTGCAATATCAGCAAGGGCGGGAATACACTTGAAGGCTGGCGTCAGTGGATTGCAGGGCACATAAACAGCCTGAATCAGTATCACCCTATTTATAGGTTGTCTAAGGCCTATGGATTGATTGAGGAGACTGGAAATCAAGTAGTATTTCATTTTGAAAAGCAACAATAAATCAATAACTTGTATACAATCCTGACCAAATAATCGCCAAGATCCCATATATTGGGATTGGAGGAAGCATGAACGACATTCGCGCAAAGTTTGAAGAGATTTGGCCGGTGCCTAATCGCATATTCTGGAGCGAGTCTAGTGGTGAGTATTTGCCGCACGACGAAAGCAAGCCGCACCTAGTAGATAAGTGCATCGAATGGGACGCCCGCCTCGACACCTTCACCCGCTGCCAGGAGACGACTGATGTTTATGTGTCGCTGATTGATGAACTAGTCGCGGCACTGGATCATCACTGGACAGAACTTCCTGATTGCGTTAACAAGGAGATCACGGGTAATCTTGTTGACCGCGCAAAACAAATCCTAGGGAGAGAGAAATGAGCGACAAGACATGGCACGACCCGAACGGAATACTCAGACATCTGGTTTCTAAGATCTACTGCACTGAAACCGGCGTAAACCTCGTGATCTCTCGCAGCTGGCGAGCCAGGCATCAGAGCTGGGATTACCATACAGAGAGCCATGAGATGGTTGAATTCCATAAGCAGCTAATGGCTAACCGCGACAAGGATGGCGAGAAATGAAAACACTACCCGGACAGTTGGAATTGGCGACCGTGATTGATCATCAGAAGTGGTATCCGGCATATCCGATTGATGAAACCAGTCGAGCAAAGGTTGAGGCAATGATTGGCTCTGATCATCCTGCGTTACGTATGGCTGATGACACCCACAAACCAGCCGGTATACGACTGGCTAAGATGCTGAGCCAATACGACGAATCGCCATCATCGCAATTGTGGGCCGATATTCAGCGGTTGGCGCGGGAAATACTGAAATGACACTAGCTAAATTGATGAAGCGACTTATCGAAGAGTGGCCGAAAGACCTATATGACCGTGATGTCTTGTTCATCACGCAAGACAGAAAAGGAGCGATCCTGACGTGGGATCAGGATGAGAGCGAGCCGTATTGCCGAAAAGACGGAGAGTGGCACTCCAAAACGGGGCTGCCGTGTGATGAGTTGTTTATTAATGGGATGACTGAAATCGCGCACGGACGCTCAAAAACAAAGCTGACAAAGGAACAATGGCTTTCTTCGTAAATAACACTTGCAAAACCACCAAAAGGCTCCTAATGTGAGCCTTTCTTTTTGGATTATTTTTGGAGGGGTTAAAGATGAAGTTTATCGATCTTACTGAGCTTGAGCGAAGAATCGCCGCCTGCTCACCAAAATGCACGCCGCATATGGCATTACAACTAATTCAAGAAATGCGAAAGGAGATCAACCAATGACCATCTCAACCACAACCATAAAAAACGCAGCCAGGGCGATTGAGTGTGACCTGTGGACTGATTCGGATGGCGCGAACTACCTGGCTAAGGATGGGGCTATTCTTAGGCGGTGGGAGCCTGAGACGAGTTCGGCGGATGCGTTTGAGTTGATGGTTCGCACGGGTATTCAGGTTGAGCACTGGCGAGATATCGAGTGCGTTGTCGCGTTCTATCGTGCAGACTTTGCACAACGAGTAGCCAATACAGATGATCGCGGGCATGACTACCGATCCGCCATTCTTTTATGTGCCGCCAAAATCGGAGCCGCCCAATGATCGCCTTGACTTACTTCATTCTCGTCTACACAATGCCTGTCGTTAAGGTGAAAATTAGTTATTGGAGGGGTGTATGACGAATTTCTGCGAAAGGTGCAATGGCTCAGGCTGGGCCGATGCTTCGTGCGCGCGTCTTTGCGATGACTGCAATGGTAATGGCGTTGCCGTGCCGACTGAGCTTGAGCGGCTTAAGGCAGAGAATGAATCATTGAAGAGGGAACTAGAGATTCTGCGAAGTCCAATGCATGCACCGAACAAAATATCTATCGGTTACACGGGCTGCCTGATCTGCGGCGCATTCACTGATCACGGCGGATTGCAATGCCCGAAGCTGCGTGCCTACTCTTGGTGCTCTATCAGTTCTCCGGAGAACCCTTAATGCCAATCGTAAACCTCCATGGATTGACGCTGGACGTAGAAATCCACTACGCACAGCAAACCCCATCGACCAAGCACGCAAACGGCTACAGCGAGATTGAGTGGACCTGCATACGCGCAACAGACGAGATTGGCGAAAATATTTCCGACGCGGCTATTGACTTAATCTGTGACGAGTATATAAATGACATCGAACGCGCTATTTGGGCGCATATAGGGAGATAGGGAAATGAGCATCACAGTAAAAGCCGCACGGGAAGCACTCGAAGCCGCACAAAAGGCCTACATCAACGCCGACGTAACCCATCCAACGCAGATCACCACTACCAAGAAAGCGCTAAATAGCGCTCGCTTCGACTACCACGAAGCCTGCGCAACTCTCGTCAACAATCTGGAATTCAAGACCTCGCTCGATCAGGTAGAATCCGAACTTATCGCCCAAGGTCTGTGGGCTTAAGAGGAATATCGCAATGGAAGAGTTAATCAAGGAGATGGTTGCGAGAGGCTGGACGCTGAGCCTGATCGCCAATCGCAGCGGTGTCAGCCAGAACCGGCTTGAGCGTGGGGTGTTTGGTGTGAGGGAGGAAAGGGCCTTGTTGCGGCTCGCCTCTGAGGAATGTGGGATCGATGTTGATGATTTGGAGATCGGGGAATGATTAACTTTATTGAGCGAGCGTGCATCATTGTTACCTCACTGTGTCTTGGTTTTCAATATTCGCCGGCTATTGGGCTGGCGGCTTTGGTCGCGCTAGATACTCTTATCGACATCCGAAATGCAGTCAAGGAGGACAAATGAAATCCACCGAATTCCTACAGGCAGCAATCGACGTTCAGGCTGAGCGTGGCAAGCAGTACGACAAGCCGAGTGGTGAGCGTTCCATGGGCGCGACTATCAGTGCGTTCAACTGCATCACTGGTCGCACACTTGAAGAGAGCGATGGATGGCTAATGCTAAGCCTCCTGAAGCTCGTTAGGCAGGCGCAAAACCCCGAGCAATACCATCATGACTCCGCGCTTGACTTCGTGGCTTATGCGTCTTTGTACGCTGAGGCAGCTAGTGAGCAGTGTGGGCAGTTGGAGGAGCAAGAAGCGGCAAGCGAATGGATTGAATGGGATGGAGACGATTCATCGCCTGTAGATAAAGGTGTTCTGGTTGATGTCAGATATACCGATGGCGACGAGGCTTATTCAATTCCTGCGCTTACTATGGGCGACTTCAAATCAAGAGACGGGGATCCATGCGGTGCCGAACACTGGCATGGAATTACAGCCTACCGCCTAAGCCCAACGAGCACAGCCCAATGACCGAATACAACGAGCAGCTAGTCAAGGAAGCGATTGATTCGGGCGCTACGAATGCAATCATGGCTGAGGCATTAGGGGTAAGCGAAAGGACTATGCGGCGGTGGAAGGCTAGGTTGGCGCTGAGCGGCTATTCCCCTGAGCACCAGATGACCCGAAGCGTACCAAAGCCGTACATCGTCAAAGGCACCAGCCAGCTCTACAAACGCGGCGAAGAGGCTCCAGTCTTGGAGTGGATCAAGACTAGCGTGCAGCACGAGCAAATGGCTGAGATGCTTCGTGAGTATGCCAATGCCTATGTCGAAGAGGTTGAGCGGATAGAAGTTCCTGAGCCAGCGAACATCGACGACCTAGATACCGACATCATCCCATGGTTCCAGATCGGTGATGGCCATGTGGGCATGCTGGCTCACTCAAAAGAGGTCGGGCATGACTTCGATATCAAGATTGCCGAGCGTGAGCTTGTCAAAGCAATGCACCTCCTGATTGATCGCGCGCCTAACTGCGAGCGCTGCGTCATTCAAGATCTTGGCGACATGACTCACTACCAAGACTTTACAGCCAAAAGCGAATCAGGCCACGACTTCGACTATGACAGCCGATATCCGAAGATGATTGAGTCTGTCGCGCGTATCATGCGGTCCATCATCGAGAAGGCGTTGCACAAGTTCAAATTCGTCGACGTGATCATCAACCAGGGCAATCACAGCCGCTCTAATGACGTGTGGATGCGCGTATTCTTGCAGCACGTATATGGCGACACTGATCGCGTCAAGATCCTTGACAACTCTAGCGTGTTCATCCCATATCGAATGGGCAACACGTTCGTCATGTGCCACCACAGCGACAAATGCAAGCCGGCACGACTGGTTGACGTAATGGCTACTGACTTCGCGCACGACTGGGGCGAATCGAAGTACAGGTACATCGATATCGGACATATTCACCATAGGCAAGTAAGCAAGGAGTTCTCAGGCGTTACGGTTGAGTCTTGGAACCAGCTTGCGCCAGTAGACAAGTACGCGCACGACGGCGGATGGCGGTCTAATGCGTGTCTGACGATGGCGCTACGCTCAAAGACATACGGCGAGAAGGGGCGCATTACTCTGACGGTTGAAGAGGTACAGGATTTGATCGCAGGTGCAATGCCTGGGACTGCTGCAAAACAACGAAGAGCCGTACACTCGGTATGATATGATTCTTGTGTCGAGACAGCCCCGGCCAGGGTTTCCATGCGGATACATGGATTATCGACACAAATTCATTGCCTTATCCGGGGTATCAGATGCACATACACATCATTCTTCGTTCTACTGCTAAGGCTTTGGGCCTTAAGCGGTATTTTCCTGCTTCCACCTGCAAAAATGGCCATATAGGCGAGAGATACACCATTACCGGCCAGTGCATTAAATGCTTTGAAGGTAGAGGGTCTACGCCTGATCGCGTCGAATATCAAAGAGCTTATCGAGAGGAAAACAGAGAAAGCCTGGCCAAGGCAAAGCTTGCTTACTATCTTGAAAATAGGGAGAAATTCGATCAGTGGAGGCGAGAATACGTCGAGAGAAACAGGGAACAAATCAAGATAATGAAGCGCAACTACGTCCTAGCAAATCGAGTTTCGATTAGGGACTATCAGCGATGCTACCAAAACACAAGAAGGACAAGGGTTTTGGAGAATGGAGGCTCGTTTACCGTCGATGACGTAAATCGTCTATTCTTCTGCCAGAAAGGTCGCTGCGCAAGCTGCACGAAAAAGCTGAAGCGCGAAGGCAAACAAAAGTTCCATGTCGACCACGTAATGCCGGTTGCACTTGGAGGGTCTAGCAATCCTGAAAACCTGCAGCTCCTATGCCCATCATGCAATCGCAAGAGGTCGGCAAAACATCCGCTAGACTGGGCTAACGAAAACGGCAGGCTTTTGTAGAGATAATGCTTGACCGCGCTAACCACGCGGTCTATTCTCTGGCGTACACAAACAGGAGGGCCGCACCATGTTTTATATCGGGCTTTTCATGATGTTCGCAGTGATGATCGGGCTGTTTGTTTTCAGCTCATTACTGATCGGTATCCGTATAACAACAATTATCTGGCTAACTGCTGGAGTGGTCATGTCTATTTTTGCTTATGTGTTTTATTTATTGATGGAGGGTACGCTGTGATAAATGTCGTTACGAAATGGGTTGATGGCAGCCCCGCACAATTCAAACCCGGCCAATTCCTAGTCTACGAATCAGGCGAGTATGCGCTTGTAGGCAGCAATACGGCTATCACGTCAACGCAGAAGATCCTCAAGCATACGACGCTGATTGAGGGGCATGAGCTGGAGTGGTTGCAGTCGATGGGTGTTGACAGGTCGTTAGGAGTGTTGAAATGACATCAGTAATCGTATTGTATTTATTGGCTGGCCTGCTGTCTTACTGGCCGGTCGTTTATTTCAACATTGACGCCGACGAGATGAAGGAGTCTCGCTGGTATCAATTCATCTCGTCATGGGTGCTGTGGTGCGTGTTTTGGCTGTACTGGAGCAGTGTTGAGGCTTGGTATTGGTGGAGGGCTAAGAAGTGACTAAACCAGAATGGAAAGACGCACCTGAATGGGCTAATTGGCTCGCACAAGACAGGGACGGATGGTGGTCTTGGTGGAATGTTGCGCCGCTAGCTTGTGAGCGTGGCGAGTGCTGGAATC
>Ga0163161_10000241_pt1 | contig 49345 bp, 36 predicted proteins | sample S45metaG_FD_129847 | JGI IMG/M metagenome (GOLD analysis project Ga0163161, IMG submission 129847) | Switchgrass rhizosphere microbial communities from Kellogg Biological Station, Michigan, USA - S4-5 metaG | ecosystem: Host-associated > Plants > Roots > Rhizosphere > Soil | place: USA... | reverse complement strand
TGACGCCGGACTCTGAGGTCAGGGCCCACAGGACAGGCATATTCCGCGGCAACAAGGAATATGAATCAACGTATCTGCTGCGCGGGCTGCGGGTCGAGGTCGAAGGCCGCGGGGATGCTGACGGACAATTGGTCGCCAAGACGGTGAAATTCGACGATCAGGACCTGCGGACCGCACAGGCGCTCCAGGCTCGCGTGGATCCGATCGAGGAACAGGTCGGTTCGAATACGAAGCGGATCTCCGCCGGTGAAGAACGGATGACCGCCACCGAGGAGAATGCAAAACGAATGTCCGGGCAGATCGACGAAAACACCGCATTAGCAAAGAACGCACAGGGCACGGCAGATGCAGCAATGGCGGAAGCGGTACGTGCGAACGGTCGGATCAACGGGCTTGACGAATATGACCCGATCAAGACAATTACAGTTCTTTTCGCGACCGGAAGTTCGACTCTTGGACCGAAAGGACGCCAGACCATCGATGAAGCCGCGGCCTGGGTGAAAACACAGAACACAAAAGGCTGGATGGTCTCGGTCGTAGGTTATGCCGACTCAACGGGCAACACGGCACGGAACAAGGCCCTGAGCGAGAGGCGTGCTAACGCGGTCATCGGCTACCTTGTTTCAAAGCACGGCCTGCCCATCACCAAGCTTGTCCAACCATTCGGCGCCGGAGTCGACAAACCGGTCGCGGACAATGACACCCGCGAAGGAAGGACGCAGAACCGGCGTGTCGAGATCAACTTGATCAAGAACAGAGGTATCGGCGGATGATCGTCAGGCGTTAATTAGTCTTCCAGTTTTTGGCTCGGGTTCGTTAGTGCACGTGCGTGCTCTTTACGATCCCGAGCTTATTCATTCGAGTACGAAGAGTGCTCGGGTTGATGCCGAGAACGCGGGCGGCGCCCTGAGGTCCGTCAATGCGCCAGTTGGTGTTGAGGAGCGTTCGAATAATGTGGTTACGCTCGACGGCCTCGAGTGACTGGACATTGTCGGTGGCGCTGGCGGCGATCTTGTCGGCTCCCGGAACTTCGGCCAATTGCAACGTCTCGCCGCGGGTGCCGATGACGGCCCGCTCGATAACATTCGCCAGCTCACGGATGTTGCCAGGCCAGTCATAACGCATAAGCGATCTCATCGTGGCTGGTGAAACCGAGGTAATGCTCTTGCCGAGTTTCTTGCTGAACTGACCGACGAAATGCTCGACCAAAAGCGGCACGTCCTCCCGACGGTCTCTTAAGGGCGGAACAGTTATCGGGAATACGTTGAGCCGGAACAAGAGGTCCTCGCGAAACCTGCCCTTGCGGACCTCGGCCTCCAGATTGCGGTTCGTCGCGGCCATGATCCGGACGTCGGCGGTCAACGTCTTTGAGCTGCCGAGCCGCTCGAACTCGCCTTCCTGGATGAGTCTCAACAGTTTTGCCTGCAGCTCCAAAGGAAGCTCGCCCACCTCGTCGAGAAAGATCGTACCGCCGTCGGCCAATTCAAATCTTCCGATCTTGCGCGATCCGGCTCCCGTAAATGCGCCACGCTCGTGGCCGAACAGCTCGCTTTCGATCAGGGTCGGGGCGAGGGCCGCGCAATTGACCCTGATTAGCGGGCGGTCCTTGCGAAGACTATTCCTGTGTATAGCGTGCCCGACGAGGTCCTTGCCGGTGCCGGTCTCGCCGGTAATGAGCACAGTCGTGTCTGTGGGTGCCACCTGCTCTATCTTGAAGAGAACGTACTTGAGAGCGTCGCTCGTGCCGATGATCTCATCATAGGCGTGCTCGAGCTTTATCATTTCCTTCAGATAGATATTCTCTTCGTGGATCTCGTTCTTGAGCTCGTTTATCTCGTGAAGTGCCTTTTTCAAAGACTCCTCCGCGAGCTTGCGTTCGGTGATGTCCTGTAGCGTGCCGCGTAACTTCTTGTCGCTGCCAACGATCTCGACCTCACCTCGGGCACTCGCCCATAGATGGCGGCCGTCGGTATGGAGAATCTCCAGTTCGAGCTGATACGGCCGGCCAGTACTTAACGCCTCCTCTACGGCCGTTTGCAGCTTCTGCCAGCTTTCGGGGGTCATGAGCTTCGAATGTTCTGCATACGACGCTGCCGGACTGGACGGATCGAGGCCGTAGATACGGTAGATCTCATCGGACCAAGTAACGGTGTCGGTCGCGGAGGCCCATTCCCAACTCCCTACCTGAGCAAGCCGCTGGGCTTCGGTGAGCTGTCTTTCCTTGTTGCGCAACTCCACTTCCGCCTTTTTTCTCTCGGTAATATCCATGGTCACGCCGCGGCGTCCGACTGGCTTGCCCGAGGCGTCGCGAACAGCGACAACATGCGATTCGGCCCACTTAAGAGCTCCGTTCTTTGCCACGCACCTGAATTGGACAGTGACGGGCATTCCATGCATAAGGACGGTTTCGGCTTCCTGTTTGACAATATTACGGTCCTCTTCGACGATCGTTGAGAAAAGGAAATCATCATAAGACATGCATTCATCGACTGAATAGCCGAGCATTTCCTCGACGTACCCACTGACAAATTGGACCCGGCGCTCGCCAGCCCCGTTGACGGCGCGCGATTCCCAAACGATCCCCGGGACGTTGCTGACGACGTCGTTCAACCGAGCGTGCTCGGTAGCCGCAAGAGACCGGAATTCGGTCCGCTCAAGCTCAGCCGTGCGGCGCCGTGAGCGGGTGATGAGCAGCCATGTGATCAGCATGCTTTGGAAGATCAGAAGAGCCACTACGCCGAAGACATATAGCCGATACTGCTCCCAAAAAGTAGGTTCCCTGAATCGCACAATGCTGCCGGCGGGCAGGCGGCTTTCGTCTATGTTCCAACGGTGGAGCTGCCGCCAATCGAACATGGTCACATTCGCCGCCGTGACCGGCGGAATATCGGCCGGCCGCTCGCCTGCCATGATCCTCAGCGCAAGCTGTGCGCCTATCGTACCTTGCGACTCGAAACTGAGAAGATTACCGCCGACGATGCCGCTGCCCATCCCCGTATCAACGCTTCCGTAGAGCGGAACGTTCGATGACGCCGCCATCAGCGACGCTGATTCGGGATACATGTAACCGTTGCCTTGCGGGTCGGCAGCATAAGAAAGTAGATAGGCGACGGAGTCACGGGGCAGATCCGCAAGCTGCTGCCGCAGTTCGGGCATCGGACTACTCGAAAGGTATTGAAACCTCACCCGTCGGTCGTCATATGCAGCAAAGTCCTTTTGTGCCGCGTCCAGCACGCTTTTGTCCAGAGGTGAGCTGCCGGTTATCACCGCGATCGTGCGGGCCCCCGGATTCTGAGCCAGAATGATCTCGACGGTCGGACCGAAGTCGAACTTCCCGGAAACCCCGGTCGTGTTACTGCCAAGATCGAGGCCGTCGAGCGCACGTCCGTCGAGCAGCAGAAAGACCCGGGGCACGTTAACCAGCAAGTCGCTCTCATGGTCGAGAAACAGCTTCAGGGCCGGTGTGCCGAAGACAAAAACGCACTCGAACTTTTCAGCCGCGTACTTCTTACGAAGAAGATCAAGGAACTCGGTTTCGTAAGTAGCCTGCGGGATCCTCGTGTCGTCGAGAGCCTCCGTATAGACCTGGATGTGTTGGGCGTCATTCGCAAATGTTTTCCGGATAGCCTCGTAATAGATCGCGATAGCCGGCGAGCGCAGGTCATAAGAGGAGACGATCATGACCTTTTTCTGCGCAAATGTATGGATGGCGCCAAAGGAGCAGCCGACGAGAAGAGTTAATAAGATGAGAACCCCTCGGGTAATAGCCGTCTGACGCCGTCCTTGCGGCCTGGCAAAAAGCGGAGTGCCCACGTCAAAGAGGGGACGCGTGAGGGCCGGGGGAAAGGCTTTTCGCAAACGGTTCATGGCTAGAGATTACTGATTTTCCAACCAGGGGGCAGAACGTTGCGTGTTATAAAAGGATGTCCAAAATTTGTTTAATATTTTGGCACATTCTTTATTAAAAAATCAAGATTTTTTTAAGGCTTTGAGGGGCAGATCGGGTGAGGATGGGACCGGGCCCTTAGCTATATCCGCTTTTTTGAAGAAATAATATCCCCCGGCAAGGGCGATTATTATGGCTCCGATGCCGATCATTGACAGGGCCGGAACATTGGTATAGTCGACGTCGATCGCGTGTCTGGCGATCGCGATCATCGCCACGGACAGCACGACCTCCACATGTATTACCTGCTCGTCGAGATACATGACGATGGTCTTCATCAGTTCCAGGCCAATGAGGATCATCAGAAAACCCGAGAAGACCTCGTGAAGCAGGGGCATCGTCAACTGACCCTGCGGGTCGTGGGCTTTTTCGATCATGGCCGATATGACCATCACGACAAGCCCGACGGTGGCGAACAGAACGACCAGCATCAGCAGCCCGAGCAGTACAAGCACGATCGCCCGTTCAAAAAAGTGGTAGACCTTTAGGATCTTTTTGATCATAGTCTCAGCGATCGCCGATCGTTGTCTCAAAAACTTTAATACCATCGCCGGAAGCGAAGCCACTGGCAAAAAATACAGGTGTGGATGCGCGGCGAGCCGTCCTAGAATCAGCCGTCGACGGCGATGCTTCATGCGAATACGATAGTTCGGCTCCTGCCTTTTATGTTGCTCTGCCTCCTCGGGGCCGCCACGGTGCGTGCCCAGCAGCCGAGCCCGACTGTGCCGCCGCCCCTCGTCCAGACAGAGGAAGAGGATCCGACCAAACCACTTTTCTTTAGCCTGCGCAACGAATATCGAAACCTCAAAGGCGACGCCTGGGCCGACACCACCATTTTGCGTTTGGACCGGCTATCGCTGAGGCGCCTCAGGAACGAAGGCGGCGGTAGTGGACTCCTTTTAAGGATGGACGTTCCGATCAACGTCGTACACAGGGGCACGGTTACCAAATTCGGCTTGGGCGACATCTACGCACAGGCACTCTACCTTCCTTATGTCCGGCGAAAACTCGCCCTCGCTATTGGCTCGGGAGTGGTTTTCCCGACCGCCACGAATGATCTTCTCGGACAGGGCAAGCTCATCTTCGCTCCCACTGTGATACCGGTGTGGTATATCGCGCGGCGCGAGCGATTTGCCTTCATCAGAATGCAGAACTACTTCTCGGTTGCGGGCAAGAGTCACCGGGCGGGTGTCAATTACTTTATTGCCGACCCGACGCTGGTGCATCGCCTGAGCCGGAAGTGGTGGATAGCCGTGGACAACGAATTCAAGTGGGACTGGCGGACCAGCCGCGGAAGCGGGATCGCAGGCTTTCAGTTGGGCCGGATGGTGCGCCGTAAATTCGGCATTTGGATAAAGCCCGAGATCCCTTGGGGCCCCGGGCGGACGGGCGAGTTTAACATGAAATTCACGGTCTTCCGCGTCCGGTAGGGCCGTCGCGTGCCTGTAATAATTGACAGTTATTCGTTTGGCCCGAGGGCGGTAACCTGACAACGCGAATTGGAGGAAGACGAAATATGCAGCAAAAAAAGCGCTTTGGTAATGCCTTAATAGTCCTGAGCATCGTGCTGGTCCTTGCGGGAAACCTCACGGCGCAGGAATTGGCCAAAAGGATCTATATCCAGGCGACGGCCATGGGAACATCGACGCAGCTCGGCCGGGTTGTAGACGTCAAGATCATCATTAATGAGTGGTCGACGGCCGATGACCAGAAAATTCTCCTCGATGCTTTCCGCGAGGACGGATCGCAGGGACTGGCAGCCGCCGTCGAGAAGATGGGCGCGAAGGGCCGCATCTCCATTACCGGCACTATCGGGTTTGACTTGAACTATATCCGACTTTTCAAAATGCCCGACGGCAGCCAACGGGTCAGGTTCGTCACCGACAGGCCGATCAGGTGGGGAGAACTTTATGGATCTACCCGTTCGATGGATTACAACCTCTCGATGGGCGAAGTGAACATTCCGAAGGACAAGGACAAGGCCACCGGAACGCTCATACCGGCTGGCCAATTCAAACTGGACAAGGAAAAGGAACTGACCCTCGAGGCGTTTCAAAATCCGTGGAAGCTCACGAACATCAGGATATCGGATTAAGGGAGATAAAAATGAGATCCGCTATTTTCGCCATCATTTCTGTTGTTCTTTTCGGTTTCGCTGGGCAGGCGATCGCGCAGGACGCCGCAGTGAAGGCCGAAAATGAGAAGAACATCAACCTTCTTCGCAAAGACGTGCGTTCCGCAAAGAAGCAGCTTATTGCAGCCAGCATGGTCCTCAGTGACGCAGAGGCGCAGCGGTTTTGGCCCATTTACGACCAATATGCGGCCGAGATGGAAAAGCTTTACACGGACCGGATCCATCTTATAAAAGAGTATGCAGCGAATCAGAAGACGCTGACCGAGGACCAGGCCGCCAGTCTCAACACGCGCTCGATCGACCTCGACTACTCGTTCACCCAACTCCGCAAGAGGTACGTACCCTTGTTCGGCAAGGCCCTTGGTGGCAAGGCACAAGCGTTGTTCTTTCAGCTCGACAAGCGCATTTCTCTGTTGATCGATCTGCAGATCGCATCAGAAGTCCCTTTGGTCGAACAATAATTCTTCGAGAATGAAGACAGGACACTGGTTATTATGATCGTCGAATCCGCGCTGGAACTGATATTCCGTGACCTGTTTTACCGTCTCCCGGCTTTTGCGGGGAACCATGACCTATTCCTAAAGCTCGAAGGATTCAACGTAACGGGTTCGATAAAGATAAAGACTGCGATCGCTCTGGTCGAAGACCTGGAAAAGCGAGGCCTCGCTGTTCCCGGTGAAACTGTCTTCGTCGAATCGTCATCGGGCAATCTCGGACTGGCTCTTAGCGTTGTATGCGCGATCAAAGGCTATGAATTTATTTGCGTCACCGATCCAAACGCGACGCGCTCCGCCGTCAAAGGCATGGAGCTTTATGGCGCGAAGCTGATCGTGGTCAGGGATCGCGACAGCGCCGGTGGATACCTCGGCAGCCGCCTCAAGAAGATCGATCAGATACTTCAGTCGAATCCCAATGCGTGCTGGCTCAACCAATACGCGAACGCAGCCAACAAGAATGTCCACGCCGAGCAAACCGCTGCTGAGATAGCCCGGGAATTCGCCATGGTCGATTGGGTCTTCGTCGGATCGGGAACGACCGGCACGTTAGGCGGCGTAGCCGAGCGGCTTCATCAAGAATTCCCGAACGTTAAGGTCGTCGCCGTCGAGCCGGCGGGTTCCGTTACCTTTGGAGGGCTCCCGGCCAAGCGAAACATTCCCGGCATTGGTACGAGCGTGCGGCCAAAGCTGGCTGACCTGGCCAAACCTGACAGGATCGCAACAATAAGCGAAGAAAAAACGGTCGAGGCCTGCCTTTCGTTCGTGCGAGACCGCCATTTACTTGTCGGGGGAAGCACCGGGTCCGTGCTTGCGGCGGTGCAGCAATTCACTCCTGAGTTCAACGAGGGTGATACCATCGTCGCCATTTCACCGGACCTTGGCGAAAAATATTACGACACTGTTTATGATCCAGCGTGGGTTGAGCGGTACGTTACCGCCGGCGTCGAAACATCATCGGTTATTCGATCGCCGCTGTTAAAGTTGCTGGTAAAAAATGGGACGAACGGCAATGGCGCCGTGACAAACGGTGCTCATAACGGCTTCCTAAGAGATTGATGCTATGGCGACCGCTCCAACATTCTACGTCGTGCCTGGTACGGCGGTCAGACGCGCGATCGATGAGAATCGGCAGCGGGTGTTCGAGACCGTCGAAATGGCATACCGCCTGCACGCCTCTGGAAATGCCATAAACCCCGACAGCTATTTCCTTCGATATCCGGACCGGCCAAGCTCCCGCATCATTGCGCTGCCGGCGCATATCGGCGGTTCCATACAAAAAAGCGGTATCAAGTGGATCTCGAGCTTTCCTGAAAACAACGCTGGCAACCTCGCGCGCGCATCGGCAGTCCTGATCTTGAATGACGGTGCGACGGGTTATCCGGTCGCTTGTATCGAAGCAGCTTTGATCAGCGCTACGCGCACCGCCGCCTCGGCCGCACTCGCTGCGGAGCGGATCTCGCCGGACCCGTTTATGGGAAGCGTCGGGGTGATCGGGACAGGGATCATCGCACGGGCGACCATCGAGTGGCTCGTGTTTCGCGGCTGGAATTTCAGCGAGGTCAATTTGTTCGACCTTGATCCCAACGGGTCGGAGCAGTTCAGTGATTGGCTTAGCGACGAATACGACATCCGTGCCGTCAATCACCATCGTTTGGACGGCGCGGTTTCTGACTCGTCACTCATACTATTCACCACTACCGCGCTAGCACCGTACCTGGATAACGAAAAACTGTTTGACCACAATCCCACGGTGCTGCATCTGTCGCTGCGCGATATCTGTCCAAACGTTATTCTCGAAGCCCAAAATATCGTTGACGACGTCGACCATTGTCTAAAAGCGAGAACGTCGGTGCATCTCGCGGAGATCGAGAGCGGTAACCGCGATTTTGTCGCCGGCACGCTCGTCGATGTTCTTGAAAATGCTGTTCCGCTTGATCTCGACAAACCGCGCATATTTTCACCATTCGGACTCGGGGTTCTCGATCTTGCGGTGGGCGATCTTGTGCTCGAAGCGGCGAAGTCGTCCGGTGATGCGATCGCGTTCCCTGATTTCTTTAGCAATTCTGCCCGTTGGTAAAAACTATGGAAGATCATATCGATCTACAGTTACAAAGCGCTGAACCGTTAGCCGAAGAAACCGTTCATTCGGAACACACAACCGATCCGGCGAGCAGATCAGCCGTTTGGAGCTGCAACGAATGGGATCCGCTCGAAGAGGTCATCGTCGGCAATCCCCTGAACGCACGATTTCCGACGCCGGACCGCAGCACGCAGGTCGCTGAATTCCCGGACCGCTCGCTGGCCAAGATCCCGCGTGGGCCGTTTCCGCAAAGGGTCATCGACGAGACCGAAGAAGACCTGAACGGGTTTTGCGAGATCCTTGAGAGTTTCGGCGTAAAAGTCCGGCGGCCTGATACGTGGCCGCACGAGGCAAAGTTCGGAACGATCAACTGGCAATCGCACGGCTACTATAACTACTGTCCTCGCGATGTGATGATGGTCGTCGGCGACCAGATCATCGAAACGCCAAACGTCATACGCAGCCGTTCGCAGGAGACCTACAGCTATCGAACGCTGCTGATGGAATATATGCAGTCGGGTGCGCGATGGATCAGCGCTCCCAAGCCGATGCTTCTGGATTCACTCTTCAACGGCGTCGATATGGAGCGGCCTACACCACGCAATGATGAACCCGCCTTCGACGCGGCTAACATCCTGCGGTTCGGCGAGGACCTCATCTATCTCGTCAGCGCGACCGGGAACGAGATCGGCGGACGTTGGCTTCAGTCGATCCTCGGCGACCGATATCGTATCCATTTTTTGAAAGACGTTTATTACGGCAGCCATATCGATTCGACACTCGTGGCGCTGCGGCCGGGGCTTGTGCTCGCAAATCCTTCGCGGCTCAACCATGAGACCCTGCCCGCGATACTAAAGCAGTGGAAGGTCATCTACAGCCCGCCGATGGAGAATACAGATAGATATGATGCCGAATACCTATCCAAATGCATCGGCAGCGACTGGATCGACATGAATGCATTCAGCATCAGCCCGGACCTTGTCGTCGTAGATCGAAATCAGCCGACGCTTATCAAGATGCTGGAGAAGGAGGGCCTTGACGTGATCCCGCTGATGCTGCGTCACTCAAAACTCCTAGGCGGTGGGCCGCACTGCGTGACGTTGGACATCCGCCGACGAGGGACGCTCGAACGATACTTCGACTAGAGCGACCGATCAGGATCGACACTGTCATGATCGATCGAGACCCCGAAAAGAACTTTGAAGAGTTGTGGACGACCTTTTACAACCGCTATCCGTTCTTTGATATCAGAAACGTCGACTGGCAGGAGCAATACGATCGTTGCCGGCCCGAGGTCACGATCGCGACAACTGACGAGGAATTATTCGACATCCTCTGCCGGCTGCTTGCCCCGCTGAATGACGGGCACGTTAATCTTACTGGCAAAATAGATGGAAAAAAGCGGCACTTCCGCCCGGAAAACAAGCCCAGGTTTTGGAACGAATTCAATGATGCGGAAATCGAGCAGCTTTTCAACATCACGGGAAAGACCTTGGTCGCAAATGGATTCGGTCCGCCGGCTGAAACCGAGGCTTGGATCCTTCACTATTGCCGATCGCGAACGCTCGGTTACATGCGCGTACTTGAATTGGAAAGTGTAAAAAAGCGTGACCTCATTACCGCTCTCGACACGATCGCCCATGATTTCCCGGATCTGAACGGCTACATCATCGATTTACGAAATTGTCCGGGCGGCGACGACTCGACCGCGCTTACGATCATTAACCGGTTCTGCGACCAGAGACGCGTCGCCTTTCACCGGCAGACGAAAATAGGCCCCGGCGACGATGACTATACGCCGATCAAGACCTGGTACATGGAACCGGAAGGTGACATACAGTTCACGGGCCCGATCGTACTGCTGACGTGCGACTCGGTCTTTAGCGGTGCTGAGGCCTTCGCGTTGGCGATCAGGGAACTGCCCTACGTCACCATTATTGGCGACCACACGAACGGAATATTCTCGTACGAACTCGAGAAAAGGCTTCCGAATGGGTGGAAGTATACGTTGTCGTACCAAAAATATTTTTCGGCTGAGATGGTGTGTTACGAGGGCAAAGGGGTGCCGGCTGACATAGAGCTGTTTAATACAAGGGCAGATATTGAGAAAGGCATCGATCCACTCATCACCAATGCTTTTGAAGGCCTTGTGGCCGGCAGCTCGTGAGGAGAGATGTTGGGAGCGTATCTTTCACTAACCGTCTTCGCAGTTTTCTTCGTGCTGATCTTTTTGGCATGGCGGCGGTACCTGTCGGTCTCGGAGATAAAAGATGAAAAGGAGGACGTAAGCCCGTACAGTCTCACGGAACACTTCGGGGAGGATCACCTTTTGAATGTGCCGCATCAGAGAGGCGTCCGTTGGCTGACCGAGATCTTCAGCCGCACCGCTAAAAAGTACCCGCACCTAACTGCACTACAGATCCCGCATACGGGCGAATCGCTGACCTTCGCCGACCTCGATTCACGAGCTGAGAACATAGCAGCCGCGATCGCACCGCACCTTACCGGCCCTGATCAGGTCGTTGCCGTGGCGATGTCCCAGGACAACTGGCAGATCGTCGCGTCGCATCTCGCCATTCTCAAAGCAGGCGGCACATTGATGTTTCTCGACACGACGCTGCCGGATGCCTTGATCACGCACATGCTTAACGATGCGCGGCCGGTCCTCGTTCTGACACGCGGACAAGAACGGTTCCGCGACCTGCCGACGCTCGATGTTTTGGAGCTGCCCGCGTCGACGCAGCGAAGAAAGCCGCCCGCCTGGCTCGACGACCCGTCTGAGCGGCTTGCGACCATCTTCTACACGAGCGGAACGACAGGTATGCCGCGCGGCGTCGAGTGCCCACATGCTGGCTACGTAAATCTTGCCCTGAGCTACGCCGACTATTTCGATCTCATTCCAGGAATGGATGCCGCCTCGCTCACGTCGTCGCTCGGCTATGACGGCAGCATTTCTGAGATGTATAGCGCGTGGGTGTCGGGCTGTGCGGTGGTGCTCTTGACGAAGGATGAGATTCGATCCGGGCCCGATCTTGTCCCTATTCTTTGCGAGGCAGAGGTCACGGTTCTTTTCTGCCCGCCGGTGCTCCTCACGACGCTCACGCCAACGCCCGAGGTGGATCTTCCTTACCCGATCTGCCGCTATATCGTACCGGCGGGCGAGGCTTTCCCGAGCGCTTTAGTCGAGCCGTGGACACGCAATAGACGGCAGATAATCAATACTTATGGTCCGACGGAGGCGAGCACGGATACGAGCCACCAGAGTTTACGTCCCGGTGAACCCGTAACCATCGGTTCGCCATTTCCGAACGTCACATACGCGATCCTGGAGATCGACGGAATGCGTTCGGTGCCGCACGGAGAGTCGGGCGAGTTGTGCATCGGCGGCGTTCACGTCGCGCGTGGCTACCGCAACTTGCCCGATCAAACCGAAAAGAAATTCATAACACATCCTGAGTTCGGACGGCTTTATCGTACGGGCGACAAATGCATGATCGACGTCACGACGCAGCGAGTACATTTTCTTGGCCGGATCGATGCTCAGCTCAAAGTGCGCGGACATCGCGTCGAGGCTCAGGCCGTCGAGGACATACTGCAGACGCAATTCAGTGAGATCGACGCTGCCGTTCTCGACTATCAAAATAATGCCTTGGTGGCGTTCGTTACCGCGCCTCGCGTCAATGCCGCAAAAAGTGCCGGCGTCACTCCGGCACCGGCCGCGTGGGCCGACAGCGTCACTGAGATCCTTGCAAGGCAGCTGCCCGCGCCATCGGTGCCGAGCAGGATCTTTCTCGTCGATAGATTCACGATGAAACCGGTGTCCGGAAAGATCGATCGCAGAAGACTGCCCGATCTCTCTGACCTGCTTAGAGGCAGCGGATACGAAAAGGACAAGCAGCCGCAAATTCCCGATGCAGTAGAGATCGAGGCGGAAAATGCCGGCTGCGAACAGGTGCTGGCCATCTGCCGGGCTGTCTTTGAGACGCCGCTAGGATTGGACGACGAGTTCGCGCTTTCGGGCGGGCACTCGATCGCCATCGCTCGCCTTGCCCAGAAACTGCACGCCGCGGGATGGCCGCTCAGCGTACGGGCCTTGCTCAGTGACTGCAACACTGCAAGAAAGGTCGCAAACCATCCGCGAAAGGCCGAGGCGGCGGTAGCGTCACGAAAGGCGAGACCGAAACCAGACGGACCCATCCGCGATGAAGCCGCGGCCGAGGTGCTGACAGTTCGACGTTTCACGACGCTGCAGATCCTCTTCTCGCTCTTTCAGTATTCACCTGCGCTGATCGCCCTCGTTTTGGTTCTTGACGAAGCACAGGGCGGAATTTCAATTTTGAGCGCAAGCCTTGGCGAATATCTCATCGCAGGCCTTGTCTTCTATTTGCTTGTCCTGAGTTTGCCGTTTGCGGCTCTCGTTTGGGCGATGCTGATCAAATCTTTTCTTGGCGGTGACGTCCATAAGAACAACGTCACGCCGGGTGTGTATCCAAAATGGAGCAGGATGCATTTGCGGATCTGGTGCATTTTACGGGTCGAGAGCATGGCGCTCGTGCCTATGTCAGCCTTGTATCGCAGCGCACCGCTGAGAGCTTTCGCGCTCCGGCAGCTCGGTGCGACTGTCGGCAAAAACCTTCAATGTGCGCACGACTCGGTGATCTCGGGCCCGATCGATCTGATGACCATCGACGACGACGTCGCGATCCAGACGGGTGCATATATCCAAACGACGCGATGGTCGGGCGACTACTTCGAGGTCGGCCCGCTCTATCTCGAGAGTGGCTGCAAGATCGGTATGCGGGCGGCGGTCGCCAACAATGTCACGGTCGGCGCCGGCACATGGATCACGCCCTTTACGCCGATCCTCAGCGACATTGGTTCGCAGGAAGTTTGGGAAGGCGCGCCTGCGCGTCTTACCGGCCGCTGCATATCATTGAAGCGAACGGCCAAAGCTTGCGAGTACACCCAGCCGATCTGGCTGCTCGAAAGCCTCAACGTGCTAATGCAGGTCGTCATTTCCTTCTTAATAGGAGCTGCGACTGTTGCCGTCATCTTGTGGTTCCTTGGCACTTACATCCTACCGGGCGAAATGAGTACGTTCGGCTCCGATCTCCGGGCCGGCCCGTTCCTGCGGCTTGTATGGCATCTGACCCTTTACACCTTCGCAACGACGTGGCTCGCGATCGTCGCTAATTCGGTGCTGGGATGCATATTCATTCGGTTCACCGCCACCTCGCCGGGGCTATATCCATCGCGCGGGCTCAAAGCGGCACTGCTGATGTACAGAACGCATAAAATGAACCGCATCCAGAATCTCTGGACGTGGACCATCACCGGCCAATACCTGCGTGCCCTCGCTGGCATGCGCTTCAAGCGGGTTGGCGGGTCGGAGTGCGATGTCATGCACAACCTCGTGCCCGAACTCGCGACATCGGACGCACAAGTTTTCTGGTCCAACAGCTGCTTTACGAACATGCTCGATTACGGTGCCGAACACATAAAGCTGCGCCAGCTAGACATGCCACGCAATTTCTTTACCGGCAACAATTGTGTTGCCGAATACGGGCATTTTCCGTCGAACTTCCTGCTCGGTGTCTCGACGCCGGTCAGCGAGATAAATTTCCGGCGGCAGATGAATTCACGCCCCGGCCCGCAGATAACCATAGCGGGCAATCCGCCCGTCAAGTTTGCAAACTCGCAAGCACCCGGAGGCGAACTCGGCGGATCTCCTAGCTTTCCGCTTTTTCTCGCACGGGTTTTTCTAAACGACGTTTTCAGCATTGGCATGATACCGATCACCGCTGAGCTTATCTTTACCATCCTTTATATCTTCCTGGCGCGGTCTGTCGAGAATCCTGTCGCCGGAGCGCTTGCGGCGCTGTTGTTTGCAGAGATGTGCGTGCTCGGTTTGTGTATAGCGGTGAAGAAGCTGCTCGTGGGCCGCAAGTGGGGAGCGGACCACTCAACGCCGTTCTGGTCGTGGCGTCATTTTGCGTACTTCTTCGCCCAAGATTGCTTTTTCGTTTGGTGCCGCGAGCCGCTGCGCTTTTTCGCAGGAACGACGGTCGCGAATTCCATTCTCCGCTGGATGGGCTGCACGATAGGCAAGCGGACGATCATCACGCAGCCGATGCAATGTTTTGATTGGAACGCCGTGAGCTTTGGCAGCGATTGTTATATTGACGGGTTCCTGCAGTTTCACACCTTCGAGGACATGGTGTTAAAGGTAAAGAGAACCTCTGTCGAGGACGGCTGCGCGATCAACACCGGTGCGACGATCATGGGTGGAGCTGTCATCGAGCATGCCTCAACCGTGATGCCGCTCTCCCTGGTGCTCAAGGAGATGAGCCTTCCGACGGCCGCTTACGAAGGCAGTCCGGCAGAACCTGTAAGCGATCCGGAGGCGGCCACGCTCACGCCACCCAAATCAGCCGGGCATTCCAAGGTCATTCCGCTCGTGGACAAAACAGACTGGCTAAAGACCGCGGCGATCATACTCGTCCTCGTCGACCACATCGGCTATTTCTTCATCGATGACGACACGTGGTGGAGCGTATTTGGCCGTATCGCGGCGCCGGTGTTTTTCTTCCTTATTGGCTACGCACATACCCGCAAGGTCCCACTGCAATGGATATTGCTTGGCGTCATTCTCACGGTGCTCGACAGCTCGAACAACGACTGGACCTGGGTTGCTCCGAACATTCTCTTGAGCTTCGCTTGCATCCGCCTGGTCTTTCCCTACGCGCAAAGCTTCGTCCAGCGTCGCGGTATCGTGGCCTACGTGATTATCGCCGCCCTCCTGGTCGCACTGCTCCCGGTGGCGGCGAAGGCCTTCGATTACGGCACTGAAGGATGGTTGTGGGCCCTTCTGGGGCTGACACAGCGAATGCGCGCCGATGCGAAGGCGGCCAATGTTTCTGCATTGCCCCACTCGTCTGCGTATAAGAACTTGCTGGTCAGTGTCTTCGTCTGCATAGTCGCAGCCGCTGCTTACGTCTGGCAGGAACAAAAAGAATTCGACTTTTCTGAGATCCAACTGATCACGTTCGTTCTTTGCACATGGTTTTTGTCGTTGACACTTTGTCTTTTCGCCAGGGGACCGAGCCGGATACAGCCGAAGGGACATTTCGCCGGTGTTTTGCACTTTATCGGCCGGCACACGCTGGCGATCTATGCTCTGGAGCTTGCCGTCTTTGAGATCGCGATCAAAATATTTCCCGATCTCGGGCCGTAGTGTGAGTTTTCATATGACGCAAGACAGCGATAAATGGGTCAGGGAATGGTTCGATGCGACCGCCCGCGATTGGGCATGTCCGGCGTTTGCGGACCGCGTTGTGTATGTTCCTGTTTCGTCCGACCGGCACGTGACCGAACATTGCGCGTCGGTGCTGGGAGCCGAACTGGAGCGAGCGGAAAGGTTTTTGACGGGCCGGGGACGCGCAAACTTTATCCAACGTCGGGCGTTTCGTCGCTATTGCGGTGGCTTGGCGAGCGAATCGCCGAGACTCTCGCAGATCATTTTCGAAGAAACCGACAATGGCCGCCCATACCTTCGCGAGCAGCCGCGTCTTTGGTTCAGCTTTTCGTCGTGCCGGCTGGGATTTCTCGGTGCATGGTCCGCGACACACGCGATCGGGATCGATCTCGAGGATCAAAACGGCGAGATCGAAGCGTCCGAGCTGGCCCGGTCTTATTTCACAAGGTCTGAGGCCCGTGCAGTGGAAGAAGCAGGTCCCGGACGGCTGCGAACATTCCTGCAGCTGTGGAGTCTTAAGGAAGCGGCACTCAAGTCGATCGATCAGGGATTGCCGTTTGGCCTTGATACGTTCGAGTTTGAACTGAAGGGCCGCCTGCACGTTCTCGATGCTCCCGGGGATCAAGGTGGTCCGGGGCGATTCAGTGCACATCTCTTCGATAAAGCGGAGGTCTCTGCGGCTTTGGTCCTGCGGACTCTCTAACAGGTTCCCATCATGGCATTCGTTGCCGACGCTGTAACTTTTGACAGTTATGCGGTTTCTTGCTTTGCGATCAAAATCAAGCGGGAACTGATCAACAACACGGAGGACTTCGACCGATGCTGAGGCCCGGGAAATCCCCATATCTTGCGAACGTCCTTCTCGTTATCGCTATTCTCTCAACGCTCGCCGCGGCGCAGAACACCGACATCTGGAACGAATACCGTTTTACCATCACGTCTGCGATGCCGATCAACAAGAAGTGGATCTTGTGGCAATACACCATGGTCCTCACCTCGCCGGATAAGAGCGTGACAACGTACGCCGTTTCGCCGCCGGGCATCATCTACAGGCCGAAGAACTGGATAGAGCTGTGGGCCGGGATGATGCCCTCATGGAACAACAACTATCACAAAACGAACAGTTGGGAGATTCGGCCGCTCGGCGCCGTCAAGGTGTACGTGCCGAACGATAAAAAGCTGAACATCTACAACTTTGCGCGGTACGAGTACAAGTTTGTTAACCAGGACCACCATACGACGCACATTCCACGGTTTCGCGACCGTTCGGGGATAGAGATCCCGCTGGCAACGGGTGACATGAGGTGGGCACCCAAAACCTTTTACACGGCCGTTGACGTAGAACCGATCTGGCGGGTCGACGACAAGTACCTCGAGAAGTTCAGAATACGCAGCACGTGGGGTTATATCCTCAAGAGAAGATTGTCCCTCGAGTTCATCTACCACGCCGAGTGGGCGGGCGCCAAAGGCGAGCCCAAAAAATTTGCCGGCAACATCTGGCGGTTTAATTTCAAGTTCTTGTTCCCGAGAGGGAAAAACATTTTTCCCAGGATAGATATTGACGATTAGGTAACGGCGGGCTGCGTTTCCACGGTTTTGTCCACTGTACGCCTGTCCACCTCTCTCTTCAGGACCCTTGAGAAGTTAATTTCTTATTACCTGTCAGAATTGACAGTTAATTGACGCCCGTTTTTCCGGTGATAATTGCTGTGAACTCCACAAAGCCGGGGGACAACTGTTCCTCCCAACAATTGTGAATACATTCAATTTACCGCCGCGATCGGGGCGCGAGAATACGGAGGCAATATGAAAGGTAATGGCGAAGGATGGTTAAGAGGATCGAGTGCATTTCTGGTGCTGATCGTTCTTTTAGCAGTCGCCGCAACATCGGTTAGGGCGCAGGATGTTTCAAATCCCGACGTGCAAAAGATGAAGGAGCAGATCCAGCAGTTGTTGAAAACTGTCGAGGAGCTCAAGCAAAAGGTCGAGAGTATCGAAGAAACTCCTAAACCGGGCCCGGCGGTCGCACCCGAGCCTGAGAACAAGGCGGCGGCCGTGCCGGCAAAGAAACAAGAGGATGCGACCACCATGGAGATCTATGGCTTCGCGATGCTCGACATGGGGTATCAATTTCGACAGAACCACCCCGATTGGTTCGACGTCATCCGGCCGACGCAACTTCCCCGGTTCCAGGACCAGTTCGCTCCAGACGGCAAGTTCTACACCGGTGTTCGCCAGTCGCGGCTGGGCGTCAAAACGTCGACGCCGACCAAGTTCGGTGAATTGAAGACGATCTTTGAGTTCGAATTATTCGGTACCGGCGCGGACGCCGGAAAAACCACTTTCCGGCTGCGACATGCATACGGCGAGTTAGGGAAGTTCGGTGCCGGCCAATACTGGACGGTCTTCGGCGACACCGATGCCTATCCGAATTCATTCGAATATTGGGGCCCGAACGGACTCGTCTGGTTCCGTAATGTCCAGCTCCGATTCATGCCGTTAAAAGGAAAGAACTCCGTGACCATCGCCCTCGAAAGGCCGGGCGCAAGCGGCGACCAGGGCGTTGCTGCTGGCCGTATCGAGCTTGCGGGGATCAGGCCCAAACTCGCCTGGCCCGATCTGACCGGCCATGTTCGCTTCGATCGCGGTTGGGGTCACATCCAGATCTCCGGCGTCCTTCGGAGCATCAGGTGGATCGATACTGACAATACCGACATGTTCGATTTTGGCGGCAGCGCCGTCGGCTTCGGCGGTTCGTTCAGTTCGCACGTTAACTTTGGACCAAAGAATGTCGGCCGCTTCCAGGTCACATACGGTAAAGGCATCGAAAATTACCTGAACGACGCGCCGATCGACGTCGGTGCTCGATTCACCCATGCCCCGGTGGGGCAAAGACCTCTTGAGGGCGTGGCCATACCAGTGCTTGGCCTGTCGACGTTTCTCGATCATACCTGGAACGATAGGTTCACAAGCTCCATCGGGTACTCGCTCATCGATATGAGCAATTCAGACGCTCAGGCACCCGACGCATACCGTCGTGGTCAATATGGATTGGCGAACCTTATCTATTCGCCCGTCAAGAATGTTGTACTGGGCGGCGAGCTGCAATGGGGACGGCGGGCCAATTTCTCGGATGGTTTCAGCTCTGAGGACGTTCGGATCCAATTCTCATTCAAGTACAACTTTTCGAAAGTATTCAAGCTTTGAAATATGAGCTGCAGCTACCTACAAGCATTAGATACAGGAGGGCCTTAGGCCTGCTACACGCAGTTCCTGAGCGAGGGCGAGAGCCGAGCAGCCCGTGGTCATAACTGGAAGCAATCTCAGCGTCGAATCAGTTGTTAGCGGCTAGCAACCGACCCAATGTTGAATGGAAAAGAGGAGATATATAATGTCCAACAAGGAAAACAAAAAAGAACTATCAACTAATATCGGCCAGGACGATCCACTCGGCAGCACGGAGGACCTGCTTACCAGCGAGGTACCACCTGGCGTCGACCGACGAAGCTTTTTGATAAGAAGCGCGGTGGTCGGCGCTGCCGCAATAATGACGGGACGTAACCTCTCAGCGGCGGAGAGAACATATGATGCCGTCAACTCGATGCCGGTTTTCCGGGCCTCTAGAGGGCTCCATGTCCACCGCGCAGCCAAGGGCCCGATCATGACAACGTTTGACGAATTGTTCAAAGTCGGTCCCGGCCCATCAAGCTCGCACACGATCGGCGTCATGCGTTCGACATTCGACTTTAGCCAACGTGTCCAAAAGCTGGACGCGGCCAAGCTCGCCAAGGCGACTACCCTGCAGGTCAATCTTTTCGGCAGCCTCAGTGCTACCGGTAGGGGACATGGCACGGAACGGGCCTCTCTGGCAGGTTTGATCGGCAAAGAACCGGCTACGGTTGATCCGCTGTTTCTTGACAGCCTCAAGGAAAATCCAAATCAGTCGTTCAATGTCAAGGTCGGCTCAAAAGAAATCCCGGTCACGCTCAAGAACATCATTTATGACGCGACAAAGGGAGCCTTCCCCCACCAGAACACGCTGGTCTGCCACCTTATGGACGCCAGCGGTGAGGACATCTACTCACTGGAGTACTACTCGATCGGCGGCGGTTTTATTGAGTGGAAAGGTTATACCCCGCCCAATAAGCAAGCACCAAAATATCCGTTCGAGACAATGAAGCAGCTACGGGCTCACGCCGACAGCAATAAGCTCTCGATCGCGCAGGTGATCCTGGCTAACGAGATGTCCATCATGGGCAGGAGCGAAGCCGAGATGAACGTCATCATCGACAAGGTGATAAACGCTATGCTGTTGACGGTCAAGGCAGGGTTGAAAGTGTCCGAGGACGACATTTTGCCGGGGCCGATCAAACTTCACAGCAAAGCAGCTGCGGTTTACAAGCGCGCGATGGACGAACCTAACCTGGCAGACCGCGGTCTCGGCCTGCTGTCGGCCTGTGCGATAGCGGCGGGTGAGGAAAATGCCCGCGGGCACTTGGTGATCACCGCTCCAACAGGCGGCTCCGCCGGGGTTCTTCCGTCGCTGGTGTATGGGATGTCCGAGGGACGCAAGATCCCGATCGAGAAGCTCCGGGAAGGCATGCTTACGGCGGCCGGGATCGGCTATATAATAAAGCACCACGCGACATTTGCCGCGGCTGAGGGTGGCTGTCAGGCCGAGATCGGCTCCGCATCGTCGATGGCCGCGGGGATGATCGCGGCGGCACACGGCGCGGAATCGCGTGTGGTCGAGAATGCTGCGGAATCAGCACTCGAGCATCACTTAGGCCTAACGTGCGATCCGGTCGCCGGATTCGTGCAGGTCCCATGCATCGAGCGAACCGCGTTCGGAGCAGTCAAGGCCTGGACGGCTTATGCGATCGCGAGCAACGAGATCGCAAATAATCACCGTGTCGGCTTCGACGAATGCGTGATGGCCATGGCCGAGACCGCTAAGGACATGAACAGCAAGTACAAAGAGACGAGCGAGGCGGGGCTTGCTCTCTCTGTGACACTTTGCTGATCCAGAGGGGAGCTCGATGCTTTGGAACGCCGTCGAGCTCCCCAATTTTGCAACTCTCTCCATACAAACATCGCCATCCGTTCTATGCTTGTTGCTCGCCAGAGGTTCATATGTTGACCAACCACGCATACATAAAGTTTTCGGTCCTCATCGCCGTGGCATCAGCGGCGTTTTTCACAACCTCCGCCGCGCAATCTGTTGCAAACTTCCAGGTCAACGCTAAGAAGGGATATGTTTTTGCTCCGCCGCCACGTGTAAGCGAGACGCCAAAACCCAGCGAGACGCCCAAGCCCGTTGCCGACAAGACTCCATCGCCGGACGACCTAGAGGAGCAGATCGCGTCGATGAAGGCGGAGAACGCCGCCGTCCGCGACGCGCTCAAGAAGATGGAGGAGAACCAAAAGGCGCTGCTCGAGACGGTCGATCGGTTGCAGCGGCGGCTCGACGCCGGCGACGCGCAGACCGCATCGCCTTACACGCATCCCGCGCCCGATCCGGCGAATCCTCCTCCCGGACAGCCGGTTTCGACAAAGTCGAGCAAGCCGAGCAACCCTGACGACAATCGTTACCAGGACGGCATTATCATTTGGAAAACTCCCGACGATGCACCTGTGCCCTTCATGCTGAGGTTCAACAATAATACCCAGTTCCGGTATCTTAATTCGCTTGACAGTGACACGTCTTTCACCGACCACCTGGGCGTTGTTCGCGAGGTCCATCAACGCAACGACCTGACCGTAAACCGCTCGATGTTCATTTTGGCGGGCTACATTTGGGACAAGAGAGTTCGATACAGCCTGACCGTCTGGACGTCGGCCGGTTCTGCCTCGATCGTCGTGGCCGGGAACATCGGCTGGGCATTTAACAAGCACATCACGCTGCTAGGAGGTTACTTCGGTGTTCCGGGCAGCCGCTCGCTGGTCAATACGTTCCCGTATTACACGGCCACGGACCGCAGCATGGCGGACAACTTCTTCCGCCCGGGCTTCACCCAGGGCGTCACGGCGTTGGGGGAGATAAGAAAGGGCTGGAATTATAACGTCTTCGTCGGCAACAGTAACAATACCCTGAGCATCTCGGCAGCCAAGATCGATACCAATCTTATGTTTGCCGGCAGTACCTGGTGGGAGCCGTTCGGAAATTATGCGCCGCCCGGCAAATCGGTAAACATGTACGATGATTATTCGGGAGAGAAAAAGCTCCGTATCCGCCTCGGCACATCGTTCACAAGGAGCCGCGAGGACCGCTTTTCAAATCTCGACGTATCGACTCCCGATAACACAGCGATCTACAATTCCGACGGCGTGAACGCCTTCCAAACGGGAGCATTTGCATTGGGCGTGACCGTCGACAAGGCCCTCTACAAAATGTGGGCGATCGACTGGGGCGCCAAGTACAGCGGGTGGGCCCTCAACGGCCAATATTACTTCCGCTGGCTGAGTGAATTCGAGGCCGACGGGCCGTTGCCGCTCACGTCAACATTCGACCACGGCTACGAAATGTCTCTGGCCAAATTTGTAGTTCCCAAAAAGCTGATGTTATACGGCCGCGGCTCCGGGGTCTGGGGCGAGTTCAAGAACCCGTATGAATACGGAGCCGGCGTCAAATGGCATTTCCTCCCGACCGAGCGTCTGTGGATGAACGTCGAGCTAATGAAGGTCAAAGGCGCTCCCTATAGCGGAGCCTTCAGCCCCTACACCGCCGGCATGAACGGCTGGGTCCCAATGGTACAGACAATCATCGCCTTTTGACGCTTCTCGATTTCTGATCGAAAAATCTTGGTGGCTCCGACCACCGGCATCCGCGGCTTTTTTTGTAGTCACACGACGGACGATGCATAATATAGTTGTGCCGTTTGATCCGGCGTTCCTTAACCTCAAATCGGTGCAAAAGGTTGGCTGTCCCTGATTAGCCGTACACCTCGCGCCGAAAAGGCCGCGTACTCCGGGGGGAGCGCGGCCTTTTGTTCTCTCAAATTAAAATATTCGATCTGTTAGATAGTTAACAGACCCATGGCAGCGAATCTCTTATATTTCTTTTGAATCCGCTTTTTAGACAGCGGTTTAGGGACAGCCTAAGATCGGCGTCCTGGCCTTGACTCTCGGGCGCCGAACCTTGAAGGCCGCGTGTATTAACAACACGCGGCCTTTTTCATTCCATCTCGGCGGCTGTAACTTTTGACAGTTATGGTCTGTGTTTATTAAGCAAAAAATTCAAACACATGCCGATCGCGTTTAGGCAATACCTTGGGACGGTTGGCACAACTGCGCTTCTGGTCGCGTTTGCGGTCGCATCAGCATTTGCACAGACCCCGATCGTCAGCGAGTTCGACCCAACGGTCTGGCTCGGCTACGAACTGAATCACCGGGTGCGGCTCGACCTTGTGATGGGCCGCGAAGAAAGTGACGACATCGGCTCGGCCAAGTGGAAGGTCACTGCAGGCGCAAGTTTTCGCTTTAAGTCGGCATTCCCATCGCTTCTCGACCTGGTCGATTCGGACAAGCATCACGTGCTTGTCATCGGTACCTACTATCAATATTCGCGTGGAACAGACGCGTCGGGAACTATCGTTGAGCATCGGGCGATACTCGATGCCACCGGGCGGTATGCCATCAGGAATTTCCTTGTGACCGACCGCAACCGCGTCGAGTTCAGGCGCGTGAACGGCGACTTCCGTTTTCGCTATCGCAACCTGGCCATAGTCGAGCGGCCCGTGCGACTGAGAGGCTACAAGTTCTCGCCGTTCGTGGACGCCGAGGCATTTTGGGACAAGGACCTCGGTAAATGGAACCAGTTCAGGTTCGCTGGCGGAGTCAACTTTCCCCTGTTTCGCAGGACCTCATTGGATGCCTACTTTGAGCGCGCCCATTGCGTAAGCTGTTCCTATACCAACACCAACGTCGCCGGCCTGCGGATCTATATCTTTTTCAAACGAAAGAAATAGCGACTGTAACTTTTGGCTCGTCCGTCCTCGGGGGCGGACACTTCGCCGGTGTTCCAGTCATGGAACGAGGTGTAGTGGGTCGTGTCGAGTCATACCCACGCCCGGTCTATTTGTGTTGACTGTCAAAACTAACAGTTCTAAGCGTCTTTTAAGAAAACTAAGATACGACGGTATTTGAATATTATCGGTCTGATGTCGCGGAGGGATAATTCACGCAGGGTGATCCGATCACCTGGTCGTTAGCCCAATGATAACGGCAGATAAGAACATTAACCTGGGAGAAAATTAACATGAGAAACAAAAGATCAGTCGTAGTTATAGTGGCCTTTGCAATCGCCCTGGCGACCGCAGTTGAGGGATGGGCGCAGGGAGCACGCAAGGCCCACCTCGTGCCGGTGCCACAGGGTCAGAAGGTAAAGGTCCAGGGTGTCGTCAGTATTCGCAACGGCGATTCGTTCAAAGTCCGAAATACTGCCGGCGCCGAGACCTCGGTGTTGATCACCGAAAAGACAAAGGTCACCTCGCATGGCTTTAGCAAGAACGAGTACGCGGTGACTTACATCATGCGTGGGCTGCGTTTGCAAGCTGAAGGCAGGGGAGACTCCGAGGGTAATCTCGTAGCGAACTGGGTCCGTTTTGACGAACAGGACCTGCGGAGTGCACAGGCCCTCGAGGAGACGAATGAACTCGCCGAGGAAAACAAGGCGAGGATCGCGGCGGCTGAGGAAGCAGCTCGATTGGCTCAACAGAACGCCGAGCGAATGCAGGCTCAGATCATGGAGACTCAGGCAATGGCCCAGGACGCCAGAGCCAGGGCCGATGCGGCACAGGCACAGGCGGACGCAGCCTTTAAGTCTGCTGCCATGGCCAACAACCGTATCAACGGACTCGACGACTACGATACAGTCAAGATCACCCCGGTCCTTTTCAAAGTAGGCAGCAGCGTTATCAATCCAACCGCTAAGGCCACGATCGATGAAGTGGCAAGCTGGGCCGTCGCACAGAGGAAAGCTGGGAACGGAAACGGCTGGTTGTATCAGATCGTGGGATTTGCCGACACCAGCGGTAATACGGCGAAGAATCGTGCCCTGAGCGAGAGACGTGCGAAGGCCGTGATCCGATACCTGGTGACTACCTACAACATGGACCTGCGTCGGCTGGTCCAACCCTTTGGATACGGTGAAGAGGGCAAGCACGCCGCCGATAACAAAACAGCAGCAGGACGCGCGCAGAATCGCCGTGTGGAGATCATCATTCTGCAAAACAAGGGGATCGCTAATACGATCGGCACGACCCCGTAAGGGCGTGGCCCAGGTTCGTTGATAAGGGGGCGTGCAGAAGAATAGACGAGTTGTCCGTTTACTGACCCCTTGGGTAGAAGTCTCGTGGGTCGGTTCCTCATCCGGGCCCGCGGGGCGATCGAAGAAGGCTTCGCCCGCAACGGCGAGGCCTTTCTTTCTATAACGCTAGGAACCGGCCGGGCCGCATCTCATGTCGACGGAAGCACCTAAAACATCTTCGGAATCGACCGTCGGATTTCTGAATTTGATGGTTGTCGCGTTGTCGCTGTATGTATTAGGTGCGCTGCTGATCGATACGTTCTTCAAGCTTCCACACGAAGTATCGCGGTTGCTTACCCTCATCGACGACGTGATCTGCATCTTCTTTCTATACGAGTTTGGCATTCGATTCTATAAGGCCGAGAGCAAGTTGCAATTCATGAAATGGGGCTGGATCGATCTGATCTCCAGTATTCCCTCATTCGCATACTTCCGTCCCGGCCGGGCATTGCGGCTGTTCCGCATTCTCAGGATCCTTCGGGCTTACCGTTCGGTCCGCATCCTGATGCGTCACGTCTTTGCGAAAAGGGCAAGGGGCGCGTTTTCAACCGTGGTCATATTCGCCGTTCTTGTTTTGATCTTTTCATCCATCGCGATCTTGCAGGTTGAGGACGACCCGAACAGCAACATAAAGACTGCCGAAGACGCACTATGGTGGTCGTACGTTACGCTCACAACTATTGGTTACGGGGACAGATACCCTGTGACCACTGCAGGCCGGCTGATCGCCGCAATTGTGATGACGACGGGCATGGGAATTTTTGCCACTTTCACAGGCTTTGTCGCGAGCTGGTTTGCCGAAGAACGCGAAGAAGAGCATGAAGAGGAACAAGAGGAACGGATCGCAGCATTGGAGAAAAAAACCGCAAAAAGTGCGGCCGCCAAGCGACGGGTGAAAAAATGACCGCCGCCCCGTCAACGACCGAGCCTGGTCCTCAAGATCACACTCCGATGACCGCCCGATCCGTATGCCGGCGGCTGTAACTTTTGACAGTTATGGCTGTGGTCTGCTTTTGGTGAAATTAGGCGAGGAATCTGAGGTAATAATCATGAAGATCACCAGTTTTATACCCCGGCTGGCCTTGCTTATGGCTGTTTTGGCGTCTGCCGCAACGGCCGGCTTCGGGCAGAAGGTCAGTTATAACTTCCTGCCGGGCACCAATTTTGCGAATTACAAGACCTATCGCTGGGTGAGGGTCGATAAGGCCGAGTATCCCAATGAGATCGTCGACACGCAGATCACGCGCTCGATCGACGCGCAGCTCGGGCTCAAGGGATTGTCCAGGATCGAGACCGACGGCGCCGATCTGCTCATCACTTATCAGACGGCGGTCAACCAGGAAAAGGAATGGAACTCTTATAGCTACGGCGGTAGCTATTGGGGCGGCGGCTGGGGCTGGGGTGGATGGTGGGGCGGCCCGACGTCGACCACCAGCACGACCAGGACCATTCACGTTGGGACTCTGCGGCTCGACTTTTACGACAGGGAGCAAAAGAAGCTCGTCTGGCGCGGCGAAGCCACCAAAACCCTCGACCCGCCAAAAGACCCGAACAAGCTCCGGAAAAAGATCGATAACGCGATGAAGAAGTTGCTTAAGAACTATCCGCCGAAGGAGAAGAATTAGACGCAGGGCGGTGCAAGGCTAGGACGTGGGAATGTGACCATCGTTAAGATGTGGAGGAGTTTATGAGAGAAACAAGAACAATGTCGCGGATCACAAGATCGATGTGTGCGGCCATGCTTTGCGCGGCGCTTTTGCTGCCGGGAACTTTTCTGTGGGCCCAGGTGCCGACGCCAAATCAGGCGCCGACACCGAACGTGAGGCCAGCGGCCGACGCGTCAACGACGACGCCCGCTCCGGCAGCGACTCCCGAGCCAAAGATACCGGTCGAACAGCTCGACGCGCTCGTGGCGCCGATCGCGCTTTATCCGGATCCATTGCTTAGCCAGACTCTGGTGGCGTCGACCTATCCGCTCGAGATCGTACAGCTTCACCAGTGGCTCCAAAAACACAAGACTCTGAAAGACAAGGCACTGGCCGATGCTGTGGCCAAGCAGCCATGGGACCCGAGCATCCAGGCGATGGCGGCCCTGCCGGATGTCGTTAAATGGCTCAGCGAGGACATTCAATGGACGACGGATCTCGGCAACGCTTTCCTCGCCCAGCAGAGCGACGTCATGGACGCCGTGCAGCGTATGAGGGCCAAGGCCAAGGAAAAGGGCACGTTGTCGTCCAACGACAAGATCAAGGTCGAGAACCAGGTTGTCGAGAACAAGCAAGTGATCGTCATCGAACAAGCAAATCCGCAGGTCGTGTACGTGCCTTCGTACGACCCGATGTATGCATATGGTGCAATTGGGTACCCGTATCCGCCGATCTGGTATCCGCCTTACTACGGTGGCGTATGGGGAGCCGCTGTGATCGGATTCGGCATCGGCATCGCTATGGGCGCCTTTTGGGGCGGCGGCTGGGGATGGGGCTGCGGCTGGGGCGGTGGCAACGTCAACGTGAACATTAACAACAACTTCAACCGCCGTGCCGGCGGAGTAGGCGGTGTCGGCGGCGTCGGCGGAGTAGGTGGAGTCGGCGGTGTCGGTGGAGTTGGCGGCGTCGGTGGCGTTGGCGGTGTTGGCGGCGTCGGCGGCATTGGCGGTGTAGGCAAACCCGGTGGTGTTGGTGGTGTCGGGGGCGTCGGCGGCGTGGGCAAGCCTGGCGGTGTCGGCGGAGTCGGTGGCGTCGGCGGTGTCGGTAAACCCGGCGGAGTCGGTGGCGTCGGCGGCGTCGGCAGTCCCGGTGGAGTCGGTGGTCCTGGCGGTGTTGGCGGTCCGGGAGGTGCCGGCAGCCCAAAGTGGCAGCACAACCCCTCGCATCGCGGCGGTGCTCCCTACGGAGACCGCGGAACGGCAAATAAGTTTGGCGGCACAACACGCGGTGACTCGCTGGGAAATCGACAGAGCAGTGCCCGCGGGCAGATCGGCCAGCGAGGCGGCAACACGATGAGCGGATCCCGGCCTAACGCTTCGCCCAGAGCCAGCGCCCCGATGAGCGGTGCCGGAAATCGCGGCGGAGCTTCCAATCGAATGGGCGGTGGCTCAAATTCCATCGGTAGCCGCAACATGGGAAGCAGCAACCGAGGGGGCTCCTTTGGCGGCAGTTCCGGCATGGGCGCACGCTCAAGCAGCAGCCGCGGCCGATCTAGCATGGGCGGAGGATGGGGCGGCGGCTCGCGCGGCGGCTTTGGCGGCGGCGGGCGAGGCGGTTTTGGCGGCGGACGCGGCGGCGGCGGCCGCGGAAGGAGGTAGTTATGAAAACCACACTAAAAATAAGATCGATCGATTTTGGCGCGAGGTGGTCGCGCATCGCGACATTTTGTTCGCTCGCGCTCTTTATCTCCGCCTTGCAAACCATTGTGCAGGGACAGCTTCCGCCTGTCGGGGCAAGGCTGTTTGCGTCACCGACACAGGCTGCCGAGGCTCTGATCGCGGCCACCGAGTCGTTCAATGAGCTCGCCCTGAAAGAGATATTGGGGCCCGGCACGGCCGACCTTATCTATAGCGGCGATATCGTTCAGGACCGTGAAACGGCGACGCAGTTCGGTAAGTGGGGCCGCGAAAAGATGGCCGTGACTCTGGATCCAAAGAACAAGAACCTTGCCTTGCTCACCGTCGGACCAGAGAATTGGCCCAGTCCTTTGCCGATCGTAAAAAAACCGGGAGGTTGGGCCTTTGACGCAGCTGCCGGAAGACAGGAACTGGTCTACAGGCGGATCGGGCGCAACGAACTCGATGCCATCGCGATCTGCCGCGGATTTGTCGAGGCAGAGCACGAGTACGCGCTCGAGAAACACGACGGAGCTCCCGTCAATCAATACGCCCAGCGCATCATTAGCACGGCCGGCCGGCAGGACGGACTCGCATGGTTCAACCCCGACGGTTCAACCGGCGGCCCCGTCGGAGAAAATGCTGCCAGAGCCATTGAACGAGGTTACACCGACAAAACCGCTCCGTACCATGGTTACTTCTTTAAAGTGCTCAAAGGCCAGGGTCCCGCGGCGCCGCTTGGACGGCTGGATTTCATGCTCCACGGTTACATGATCGGCGGATTTGCCCTGCTGGCCTACCCATCACAGTATCGGATCACAGGAGTTAAATCCTTTATCGTCAGTCATGACGGCGTCGTATATGAAAAGGACCTCGGCCCGAAGACCGCGGACCTCGCGGAAGCGATGCAACTCTACAACCCTGACCAGACATGGGTCCCGGTACTTGGCGATGAAGAATAGGCTGTTGCAGCCGCTTACTAATAAAAACGGGCGTTCCGGCAATTACGCTGAAACGCCCGTAAATATTGCGGAGCCGGTGATAGGACTTGAACCTACGACCTGATGATTACAAATTCTTTTTGCCGAAAAGTCACTGAATGTCACTGAGTGTCATAAGGCTGTATTTACTGCATTTCGTCGAATTACCGTTCACTCGGTGATACTCCAGATCAGCACAGGGTTGCTACATTTCTCGCTACATTCCTGACGAACTTGTAAACTTGCATTTGTCCTTGATGCGTCCCATGCTGACCGCATGAAAATCGACTTATCAACTAACGTCAATATTGCTGCGCTGCTTACCCAAATTGAGCCATGGCTGCGCGAACTTTTGAGAGACGAACTTGGCGGTAGCCTCGATAGCGTTAGAGAGACTAAAAGCCAAGAACGTCCGGAGTTTTTGGACACGAGGCAACTAGCTGAATATCTAGGCACTTCAGTACCGACATTATGGCGACTCCGCAAAGAAGGAAAGATCGGATACTTCCGCATAGGGAATCGAGTGTTGTTTTCGATTGAAGAGCACGTGAAACCGTTCCTATTTAGCACTGGTAGTCAGCCTCGGCCACGATCCCCCAAGGGCTTCGCTGCATTGGCGATAGTCGGGTCTTGTAGACATGATTCGTTAACCGAAGGGTTGTAAGTTCGAGTCTTACCTGCGGAGCCAATTTTTAGAACAAGTTACGGGTACCATGATGGTACCGTTTTCTTATTACTCTCACCTTTACTCATACCTTGGGCGTTTCCGAGCACTCGCTTCACACGCAGGCTCCTCAATTTGCCATTGTGTGTTGTCGCACGGACACGATCTCTTAAATGATGTATTCTGTACGAGCAACTAGCGTTTCAGACCAATCTTCTTTGCGCTCGACGGCGACCCATCCAAGGTTCTTCTGTCGGACGCAAATTTGTTTTTAGGAGAAAGAAACGAAGGAGAACGGTCTGTGTATGTCAAGCCATTTCGTCACGCGTAGCGTTTTAAGCCTTCCAGTTTTTTCTTTCAGATCATTTATTGCAGTCCCATTGGTTGTGTTTTTGATGATCTTCGCGACGCTATTTCAGAACGGTGGACGCGTGGTGAAAGCGGACACGAGCATTGGCAACGTCTTGACAGATAGAAACCCATGGGATGTTGCTCTCAATCCAATTACGAACAAGATCTATGTTGCCAGTAGCCTCGACTCGGCCGTGACTGTAATTGACGGGAGGAATAATTCCACAACTTCAATCCCCGTGGGTGCGAATGCCTTTGGGATCGCGGTGAATCCAGTGACGAATAAGATCTATGTTATTAAGGCCGGAACCGGAGGCACCCTGACGGTAATTGACGGATATACTGGCTTGACAATGAACGTCGCTGCGGGTTCGAGCTTATCCTCCGTCGCCGTAAACCCAATAACTAATAAGATTTACGTCGCTGACGCGAGCGCGAATATTGTGACCGTCGTAGATGGGATAAGCCTCTTGACAACGACGATCCCCGTCGGGATAAATCCGCAAGCTATTGCCATCAATACTGTCACAAATAAGATCTATGTTGCCAATGGCGGTGGGACCGTCACTGTTATCGACGGGACAACTAATGCGACGGTGACGGTCACAACCGATTCGGGATCTGGCTCGATCGCTGTCAATGTGATCACAAACAAGATTTATGTTGCCAATGGGAATAGCAATAACGTGACGGAGATCGATGGTTCTGACAACTCGACAGCCACCATCGCTGCCGGCTCCACTCCGAGCCGTGTGGCGATTAATCCGGTTACTAACAAGATTTATGTAACGAATCGAAGCAGCGCAAATATAACGGTAATAGACGGGGCAACGCGCTCTACCACAACTGTTGGTGCAGGATCATTTCCGTTTGCCGTCGGCGTCAATCCATCGACAAATAAGATCTATGTTGCGAATAAAAATAGTGCAAACGTCACAGTAATCGACGGAACAAACAACTCAACCTCCACCATTATGAGCGGCCAAAGTCCACGAGGCGTCGCTATTAATCCCGTCACAAACAAAATCTATGTCAACAATTACGACGATGCGAGCGTCACCGTACTCGATGGCTCATACAATACGACGGCGTCGGTTCCTGTCGGGGTCCAGCCGAAAGCGGCAGTAGTAAATCCCGCGACCAATAGGATCTATGTTGCGAGTATTAACAATACCGTGACCGTTATTAACGGCGCGAATAATTCCACAACCACTGTGACCGCGGGACTGAATCCGGTAGCCATCGCGGCCAATCCAATCACAAACAAGATCTATGCCGCAAATAGTAATGGTGCCGTAAATGTCACCGTCATCGACGGTGCGACCAACGCTACGACCAACGTCGGAACGAATCCTAACCTACATCCAGCCAGCATTGCAGTCAATCCAGTGACCAATCGGATCTATGTAGCGAATAACGGCTCTGGGAGCCCAGGCACAGGGAGCATTACGGTTATCGACGGGTCGAATAACTCACTCGTAACTCTTCCTACGGGGACCGATCCTGTCGCCATTGCCGTAAACCCGGTGACGAACAGGATCTACGTTGCCAATGGTGGAAGCACCAGCATCATTGTGATGGACGGTGGAACGAATTCGATGACGACCATTGGTGTGGGTGCCAATCCGAGTGCCATCACGGTCAATCCTCTTACAAACAGGATATACGTGGCGAACCGTGGGAGTAACAATGTAACGGTTGTCGATGGCAGCACCAATACCACAGTGTTTGTTCCGGTCGGCACAAACCCCCAATCTCTCGCAGTAAATCCCATCACGAACAAGATCTATGTCGGAAATGCAAGTTTTACTGGCAGCGTAACGGTCATCGATGGCAATGATAATTCCACGGTTCCTGTTCCAGTTGGCTCATTCCCCGTTTCCGTCGCAGTTAACATTGCATTGAATAAGATCTACACCGCCAACTGTGGAGCGTTTGGCAATTGTGGAGGAACGGGTAACGGTGATGCCACGGTCATCGATGGCACAAATAACTCGACGACGACCGTTGGTACGGGCGTTAATCCCTTCAATGTCGTTGCCAATCCGGTAACGAATAAGGTTTATGTGCAAAACAGCCCTGGCAGCACCACAATAATTACGCCCGCTCCAGCGAGCGTGATACCACTGAATACGACCGTCGTGCCGCTTCCCGGAAATACCACTTCCAATCCGACACCGACATTTACACTGACGGCGACATCAACCTATTCGCCGACTGCTCCGCCTCCGCAAAACATATATTTTCAAGTAGACTCGCTCATCAACCCATTTGGTTTTGCGGTGGAACAAAGCCGCACGCCTACTACTTTGACCGCCACAGCGACCACGCAGCCTTTGCAGCCGGGCATCCATATCCTTTACTTCTTCGCGGGTGATGGTTCCGAAGCCACCTCAATGAATCCTGGACGACCCTCTGATACTATTGATGAAGAAACGCCGGAATCAAGTTCGGTTATCGGCGGGATCAACGCTTACTTATTTATGGTGACGGCTGGAAATCCAACGCCAACGCCAACTCCGACGGCGACACCGACACCAACACCTACGCCCACACCCGTGGTCACCCCGACGCCGGCGCTGTCGATCAGCGGGCATATCAGCTACGCCGATCCGGGCGGTCCGGTCAAGAACGCGACGATGACGTTGACGGGCAACAACGGATTTGTAACACAGGTGACGACGACAGACGTCAGCGGCAACTATGTGTTCAACGCTTTACCGGCGGGCAACAACTATACCGTGACACCGTCAAAGACAGACGATCTCAACGGCCTCGAGTCATTCGACGCGGCCAAGGCTGCCCGGTTCGTTGCGGGCCTCGACATCCCGACAGCGAACCAGCTGATCGCCGGCGATGCCGACGGCGATACTGTGCTCACGTCATTCGACGCGGCGCTGATCGCAAGGTATGTCGCGGGATTGGGGAATCACGGCATAGTCGGGACATGGAAGTTCGTGCCGGCGAATAGGATGTATACCAGCTTAGGCTCGAGCCAGGTGAACCAGAACTACACAGCCATCCTTGTCGGCGAGACATCGGGCAACTGGTTCGCGACCGGTCCGGGTGCCGGCGCCGGGAATGACACACCCTCGTGGACCGAAGCGGATACGGACATCCCGCAGCCGTTGACGGGTGTAATGCTCGCACTGCCTAAAGTTACGGCCCTGCCGGGAGCGAGCATCACGATACCGGTCACGGTCGGCGACCTGACGAACCGCGGTGTCATGGCCTTTGATCTCGATATTGCTTTCGATCCGTCGATGCTGCAGCCCCAGCAAGATCCGGTCGACACCGAGGGCACGCTCGCGGCCGGAATGCTGGTAACGCCGAACGCGACGGAGCCGGGCCATCTGATCATCTCGGCCTTCCAGGCGACCGAGATCGGAGGCGCAGGCACGCTGATCAACCTAAAGTTCACGGTGACAGGCGCGTCGGGACAGGCGGCAGTGTTGGGCTTTGCGGACCACACGGACCAGAACGCCATTTTCCATCCGGCAGCACGATTCAACGCAGGCCAGCCGGTCGCCGTCACCGTAAAGGGCACGATCAATATCGTCGGCACGCCCAATACCGAGAGTTTCTGGTGGCGATCGGGATCAACGCCCGGCGGACTTCTTAAGGATCTCGGGGTCCTGTTCTAGCGACTGCCGGTCCCAGTGGGCGAGGTCGGCAGCGGCCTCATAGGTCGTTTGAGCGAAGGTGAGAATGGCGTCTTGTGGCGAAGCGGACCGGCAAACCGCGTTGTATGGCAAGATGAATTCGCCCAGATCGCCGTTGAATGATGCCTCAGACGGTCGGACCTTCGCTGCAGGAAATCCGTCGGGCTGCGGGTAGGCGTAGGAATAAAACACCGCCTCAGGCAGCGGAGCGCCGCCCGGCCAAAAGCCGAGGCTGCTGACCTCGTGCGAATATGCCTCGCGTGCGACCCAGTCGGGCATGTGCGGCACGCCGCCCGGATGCGGCGGGGCAGTCCGGCCCGAGAATCGCGTCACCGCCAGATCAAAGCTGCCCCAAAAGAAATGCACCGGGCTGCATTTGCCGATAAATCTCGCGCGAAACTCCTTGAACACCAGATCGGCAAAGCTCAACGCGCGAAAAAACGCGTTCGCCTGCTCGCCGTCATACGACGCGTGGACCGTGTCCTCGTCGAACGGTATCCCGTCCGCCACCTCGCTCGGTGTTGTGTTGATCTTGATGTTTATACCCAGTTGGCCAAGCTTCCCCATCAGCTCACGATAAAAATCCGCGACCGTCTGTGGACGCAGATCCATCCTTCCGATGCGGCCGTCGCTGGTGCTGATGTATAGCTTGTGGTCGATGAGATCAAAGTTCACCTCGAACGACCTTTCCCCATAAGGTATCGGCGACGTCGTCAACCCGCGCGATGTGACGTACAGCGGCACGTGCCATGAGTGGTTTGTCCACGGCGTTTGCACCAGCCGCAGCTTTCCGACAACCTGTATCCACATGTGCAGCGTCGCGTAGGTGTCCTTCCAATCCTCGTAGGGGAGTGCGGGTAATTCGCTTGGCATTTTTCAATCTTAACAAAAACCGCCCCGCGAGTGTGCGAGACGGTGTTTTGAGTACCAACTTTAGTTGGCGATCGCTAGCTTAATGTCCGGCTAAGAGCCGGACTCAAAACTATGTCTTTGGCAAGACCAGCTTGACCTCTTCGATCTCTGCAAGCGCTGCCAGCTTGTCGAGCGCAATGCGGCCGATCACTGTCGTCTTGCCTTTTTCCGACACGAGCTCGAAACCCGCGGCCTTGAGTTTTTCGATCACGTCAGCCGAGCGGGCCGTCAGCTCGATCTGAATATCAGCCCTGCCGTCGTGTACGAACAACGTCTCATTCGCCGCCGGCTTTGCATCACCCTGCGCCAGCCGCGCGGCGATGGCGTAGAGCCAGTTGTGAAGCTTGGCGCGCAGGCGTTTTTCAGCAGGCGAAAGGATGTCGGCCTTCTTCGGCGGTGGTGCAGCAGATGAGCTGGCAGAAATTACACCGTAACTTACTCCGCTTCCTCCACTGCCGTAGCCAACGCCGCTGCCCTGACCGCTTCCCGATCCTGAACCGGAGCTGGCGCGCTTTCTTGCCTTTGCCGGCCGACTGCCGCCGCCGCCGCCGCCACCGCCGCCAACGCGCAAGTTTCCGTTTGAATCAGGCCGAATCGTGGTCGTAGCGCTGGAACTCGTCGTGTCGATCAACGGCTCTTCGGCCGTGACCGTTACCGCGGCGCTGTAAGAGACCCCTTTGGGCAACAACTGTATTTGTCTCCCCGTTGTCGATGTGCTTGTCGTTGTGCTCGCGGTGTCGACATCAGTACCAACCGCCTTTCGATCCATACCTTCGGGCAGCTCGACCGTCACCTGCATCGTCACCGGTTTGCCGTTTTGGTTGACGACGCGGTCTTCGACGGCGACGAATGAGGTGAAGCTGGTCATCAGGCCAAACTCGAGGCCGAGATTGGTGATCTGCTGGTCGATGGCTGTTCCTTTTGCCTCGTTAGGCGCCTTGAGTCGGTTGCTCGACAGGTCGTCGATTCGTGTGCGTGCCCAGAGCGTTGAAAGGACGTCATTAGCCGTTTCAGAGTCGGGCAGGTTGAGGGTGATGGCGCGCTCGTAGGGCATTCCGCCAACCCTACCGCGAAGCTTGATCGTGCCGCTTGCCGCCTTGGTATAGCGACCGTGGAGAATGACCGGCTTTGCGGTGAAAAGGTCGGTAAGCCGGGCGGGATAAATGTCGGCGACGGGCATGCCGTTCCAGTCGATCGAAAGGTCAGTGAGAAGCGGCGTGCGGACGCGTTCGTAGAATTTCTTTGCGGCTTTTGTGCCGTCAGCTTCGAGCGTGAGGTATTCGGCCTCGCCTTTGCCTTCCTGAGCGATTTTATCGAGCAGTGCGCGGTTTGGCGAGCTGCCGACGCCAAAGCTAAACACACGCGCGTTGGGATGTCTTTGGACCTCGGCAATTATCTCGTCGTCATTGCCGACAAAGCCGTCGGTCATAAAGCACACGATCCGCAGGTGATCGGTCGCGTCGGATGGACCGAGCGCGGCTTTTATCGCCTTCATCATCTCGGTGCCGCCCGAACCGTATTGTTCGGCCAGGAAGGACTGCGCTGCTTCCATATTCGCCTGGGTCGCCGGCACAGGTTTTTCGAAAAGAATGTGCGTGTCGCCGGCGAAAGTTATCAGGTTGAAAGTGTCGTCGGGATAAAGCCCGTCCAGCGACAACCGCATGGCCTCTTTCGCCTTTTCTATTGGAAAGCCGCCCATCGAGCCCGATGTGTCGAGCACAAAGACAATCTCCTTCGGCGTACGGTCCTCGGTCGCAAATTTATCGGGCGGCTGCAGGATCATCGTGAAAAATCCGCCGCGCTCATCGCGATGCGTGAGTACCGCGTCCTCGATGCGTTTGCCTGTGACGTCATAGCGGAGGATAAAGTCTTTGTTCGGTATCGTCTTTTCGTCGCGCAACGTGATCTTTGCCGCCGAGGGCGAAAGGTTGACTTGGTCGATGCCGTGCGAAGTCGAGCGAATTTCCTCGACCGGCACGCCGGCGTTGAGATTGACCTCGATCGAAACGTCATGGCCAGCGCGCGTTTCGGCGATAGGCGGCGAGATCTTTGCCGCGTCCTTGACGCCCACGGGAATGTACCGCGGGCCGACAGTCATCGGAAAGACGAATTCATAAGCGCCGTCCTCGTACTTGAGCGTCTCGACATAACTGATCTCGACGACAATTGATTCGCCGGGCATGATGTTAGCGACCGACTGCGTAAAGATGTTCGGCCGTTCCTGGTCGAGCAATGCGGCGGTTTTGCCTTCGGTCTTTGCCGTTTCGTAAACCTGACGCGCCTCTTCGCGTTTCATTATTTTCCCGTGAATCACACGCGTGCCGACCGTCATTGTCATCCGGTCGACGGCGCCGTTCTGTGAGAGTGGGAAAACATAAACTGCCTCGATCGGCTCGGTAAACGAGTTTTGAAACTCCTGCCGCACGTTGACCCGTGCGAGGTAACCGCTGATGTCAGTTTTGACAGCGGTCGTCTTGAGCGGACACGCCCCGAGACGGTCGCCTTTTTTACTGACCGCAAACAAACTTCCCTCGGTCGCATCCTGTCCGAACGCGGCGAGCGAGCACACCAATACCACAAGCAAAATGAGACTTTTGCGCATACGATCCTCCGAAATTCAGTTCAGTTTCTTGGGAAGAGACCCGCTTTACCTGCTTCGACACACCAAGTCCCCAAAAGGTTCGCTCAGGAGCGCAAAAACTTTGGGTTAACTAGATCGGGCGCCTGCCGTATACAATGAACTTACTATTTAGGAGGAATAATATTATGTTGCGACGAAGTGTTTCGGTTGGGTTGGTCTTGATCTTTCTGCTTACGGCGTATGCGGCCGGCACGCGGGAATACAAGATCGACAATAATCATTCGACGGTCGGGTTTTCGGTGCCGATCCTCGGCGGCCTGTCGCAGGTGACGGGAAAATTTTCAGAATTTGACATCAATTTGCAGGCTGATGACAAGGACATCACCAAGTCGACCGTCCGCGCCGTCATTAAGACCGCGAGCATCGACACAGGCATCGACGCGCGAAACAACCACCTGCGGACTGCTGATTTTTTTGACGCGGACAAATTCCCTGAGATCGTCTTTCAGAGCACGAGCGTAAAGAAGCGCGGTAAGGGCTTTGTCGCCCTCGGCGACCTCACGATGCACGGCGTGACAAAGCAGATCGAGCTTCCGTTCTCTATAGCCGGCGTCGTCAAGAAGAACGGTATGACAAACGTCGGTTATCGCGCCCGCATGACGCTCAACCGGCTTGACTACGGCATCAACTGGGAGAACAAAAACTCGCCCGGCTTCGTCGGCGACAATATCGACCTTGAGATCGATGTGATCACAAAGGCTATCAAAGACCAGCCGTGATCACTTGATCTCGAGCCAAAGGCTCTCGTCCGCCCGGCATTTGGTCGCTGTCGACGTGCAAACCTCGAGCTTCATGATCGGATGCACCTCCCAATTGGTCGCCCGCACGAGCGGGCCCGAAACGAGATGATGCGTGTCGAGCATCAGCCAGCCGGTGACGCGAACATATTTCTTATCGTTCTTGCGCAGGCGGCCGTATGTCCATGTGATCGGTTTTGGACGGCCAGCCCGGACCCGCGGCGTGATCTCGGCGGTCATCGAGCTGCTCTCTGCCGAGTTTTGGTATGTCGTGAGTACCATATGAATATCGGTGAGCTTTTCTCCCCTTGTCCCTGTGCCGTCGAGGCCGCAGTTGCACGACTCGCGGTGTTCACGCTTTGACTTCCAAAGCCATGCCATAACTCGTACGGGCTGCCCTTCCTTGCTTGGTCCGGTGAAAGTGTCACGAGCATCACTCTCGCCCCATCCCGCCGGCAGGTTTTGAGAGAGGTGTTTCACCTGGCTGACGGACATGTCCACAATGTCAGCTTCGGCTGGTTCATCGCTGCGGTTCTTGGAACGGTTGAGCAGCGGGTCAAAATCGGTTCCGCAACCCTCGAGCGGGCACGCAGCAAGGCTCTTCGCGCAGGCCTTGGGTTTCTTCTTTTTCTTTTGGGCGAGAGTCTCTGTCGAAAGCAGACAGACAAGTGCGACGACCACCATGATCGCCAGTATGGGATAGCGTTTCATAACATCTCCTTGGAAGTCGGGATAGGTCGAACGCTCTACTTATATGCCTATTCTGGGGTCAGGTCAATCGGTGGCTTCAAGCTCTTCTTCGAGAAGCTGGCGCTCATAGAGGTCGGCGTATTCGCCATCGAGAGTGACAAGCTCGTCATGTGTCCCGCGTTCGATGATGCGTCCGTCCGCGAGGACGCAGATCAGGTCGGCGTCGCGAATTGTCGAAACTCGATGCGATACGATCAGGGTCGTGCGCCCTTCGCGAACGTCTCGCAGGTTGTGAAGGATAGTTTCCTCGGTATACGTGTCGACCGCGCTCAATGAATCGTCAAGTATAAGAATGCGCGGGTCGCGCATCACCGCGCGTGCGATCGCCGTTCGCTGCTTTTGTCCGCCCGACAGCGTGATGCCGCGTTCGCCGACAAGCTGCTCGTATTGGTGCGGAAATTCAGCGACGTCTTCCGCGAGCCCGGCGATCTCCGCCGCGGTCTCGACGGCCATTCCAAGGTTCTCCTCCTTAGGAGCGTCGCCGTTCGTCTCGACGCCAAAGGAAATATTGTTGGCTAGGGTGTCGCTGAACAAAAAAGTCTCCTGCGGCACGAACCCGATCGCACGGCGCAATTGGGCAAGCGGGTACTCGCGCAGCGGCCGGCCGTCGACGAGGACGCTGCCGTCGGGAGCGTCGAGCAAACGCGGTATCAAACTGACGAGCGTCGATTTGCCGCTGCCCGTTTTGCCGACAAAGGCGACAGTCTTGCCCGGTCCTATGGTGAGGTCGATGTCATGCAGGACCGGCTTGCCGTTGTAAGCGAAGGTCAGATCGCGGAACTCGATCGCACCGCGGATCGGCGGCTGTTCATGAGTTTCGGGTTCGTCCTTTATCGACGGTTCGGCTTCGAGGATCGCGTTAAAGCGTTTGAGCGAGGCGGTGCCGCGCTGATAGAGATTGACGACATAACCGAGAGCGATCATGTACCAGATCATTCGCTGCAAATAGAGAATGAACGCTGTAAAATCGCCCGCCGTGATCTCGCCGCGAACTGCCATCGGCACGCCGACCGCGACGATGATCACAAAACCGAGACCGATGAAGAAAAAGAGCAGCGGCCGCATCGCGGCGGCGTATTTTACGAGCCTGAGATTCTGTGACGCGTATTCGCGGTTGAGCACCTGGAACTGCTCGATCTCAGCGTCCTCTTGGGCATAGGCGCGAACAACACGCACGCCGGTCAGGTTCTCCTGCGCGCGGGCAGTGATGTCAGAAAAGAACTCCTGTATCTTCTCGAACCGCTTGTGTATCTGCTCACCTAGAAACTTGACCGTGATCGTGACGAGCGGCAGCGGTATCAGCATCAGCAGCGTCAGCTTGGCCGAGATGTTGAGCATGATCGGCAGCGAAATACATAACGCAAATATCGCCTGGAAACTGTAAAGGATCATCGGCCCGACGATCTGTCGAATGGCGGCGAGATCATTGGTCGCCCGTGCCATCAGGTCGCCGACTCGGTTTTGCTGGAAGTATTCGAGCGGCTGGTCGACCAATGACGCATAAAAATCGCGTCGCATATCAAACTCGATATGCCGCGACGTGTTGATCAACAGCCTTCTTTGTAGGAATAAAAAAATGCCGCTCATCGCATTAATGCCAAGTATTACGAGCGGGTAATAAATTATCTTGTCCCACGTGACGGCCGCCGAAAGGTCATCGACCGCCTTACCGACCATGTAAGGAACAAAAAGCCCGAACGCCATCGACACCAAAATGCACCCGACGCCGAGGAGGATGGCACCGCGATAGGGCCTGAGATATCTGGCGAATTTTCTTAACTGTTCCATTGGGAATTAACCACATAGAACACATAGGACACATAGCATAAGAACAGTTTCTATGTGCCTATGTGCACTATGTGGTTCAAATCTTTGTGTACGTTGACAAGCCGGTCGCGATCAGCTTGCCTTCCTCGTTGTGCACATCGGCGGAGACGGTGAAGATGCGTTTTCCGGCACGGACCACTCGTGCTGTGCATGTGAATGTTCCCGTAAGGTGCGGCCGAAGGTAATGCACCGTTAGGTCGATCGTTGCTGTCGCTCCTTCAGGGCCGATGCGGGTGCGAACCGCGAACGCCATCGCCGTGTCGATCAGCGTCGCCGTTACGCCGCCGTGAAGGACGCCGCTCGGCTGCCGCAGGTCGTCGCGCATTTCGATCGAGATCACGGCTTCGTCCGGTTTGAGATCGACGAGCCTCATGCCGATCAGTTTTGCGAACGGTAAGTTGTGCAGCGCGTTCTGTGCTAGGGCGCGGTGCTCGGCGGTGATGTCCGTTGACGCGTCGTTCATTTGTTTACGGTCGGCCGCGGCACGGGCTCGACGTAGGCCACGCGGCGAAAGCCGGCCGGGATCTCAAATTCCGAATCGTCGACGTCCAGCTTGAGATTTCGCACCTCGAACACATACGTCACCGGCGATCCCTGTGCGTTGCGGTCCTTTGCACTCGTGATCTCCTGCCGGACCATCATTCCGGTGGCCTCGTCGACGGTCACAAAAACATCGCTCTTCGATTCCTTTAGCGTCCGCGCTTTGTAACGAACCAATGTGCCGTCGCGCCCGAGTTCTTCGAACTCAATGTAATTCGCCCCGCGGAAGAACTGCCACGAAAGGGCGTTGAAATAATCGGTGTCAAAATCTTTCAGGTCGGCATATGTCTCGACGGCGTAGGCTTTCTTCGCATGATCGATCGTATACACCTTGTCCGAGCGCAACTGCGTGGTCGCGAGCGCGCCGTCGCGATAAGCATCGAAGCGCCATTTGTCATCCTTTCGCGCAGCGAAGTACCGCTCTTCGCTGGTGCCGTTGCTGACTATGAGATCTCCCTGGTAGACCGTCGCCTCTTTGGTCGGGAAAGGCGAGCGTCCGGTCTTTATGGCTCCGGCTGGAACGCGTGTGTTAGAAACGGGTTGCGACGAGCCGCACGACTGCAGCAGAAGGGCGGTAAATGCCAGGAAAACTATTGATTTTCGCGGGTTTGACAAAAACATTCGAGTCTTTAAATTCTAACATAGCGTTTCGGATGGACAACGACAGCCCCAAACTGCGTGCCTTGCAGCGGCGTTATCTCATCGGCGCGGCCGCGCTCGCGCCGTTCACGCCATTGCTCTATTTGCAGGGCCGCGTGACGCGTTGGAAGGTCGGTGTTCTGCCAGAGGCGGCTGGTAAGAAACAAGGCACACACGGCGACGGCGACGCGGTAAAGCTGCTCGTCATCGGCGAATCGACGGTCGCTGGGCTCGGCGCACGCACGCACGAAAGGGCGTTAGCAGGACAGTTTGCTAAACAGCTGAGCGATCAAATCGGCCGCGCGGTCGAGTGGCATGTCGTAGGCAAGAACGGTGTGACAGCCAGACAGACCATCGACAAATTGCTGCCGCAGGTTCGCGATCAGCAATTCGATCACATCCTTGTCGGCCTCGGCGGCAATGATGTTCTAAAACTATCGAGCCCGCGCAAATGGCGGCGCGATATGACCGAGCTTCTCGGCCTCCTGCGTGAGAAGAATCCTGACGCCGTCATCTTTCTTACCAATTGCCCGATGATCGTCGCCTCGCCCGTCATGCCGCAGCCGATCAAGGCGATCCTCTGGGAGCTGTCGAAGGTGCACGATGCGAACATCCGCGAATTGACCGAGTCGATGGACCGCGTGTTCTATTATCCGCACCCCGTCGGTTTTCGCAGCGACGGCTTTTTTGCGGATGGCCTTCATCCATCGGAACAAGGTTATGCGGACTGGGCGGCAGCAATGATGAAGTACTTCACGGCGACGTATAAATGGTGAATCTGGACGAGTTACGCGAACTGGTGGCAAGCCGTCATGAATGGCTGCTGGTCCGGGAACTCGGCAAAACATTCCCGCTCGAATGGCATGAGATCGAGATCGCCGCCGATGGCGACAAGACGCATTTCGGGTTTCTCGACGACAAAGGGTTTCACACCTGGCGGCTCAACAGTTTTGCGTGTGACATAACCGGTGAGATCACGATCGACGTAGCCGGCGCGTTTGCACGAAAGCAAGAAACGATGCGGCTGGTCCCGCGCATTTCGGCTGCTGAGCTGGCTGCCGAGGTCGAGCTTGCACGCCTCAAAAAAGCGAATGATATCGCTCAGCTCCTGGCGCAAAACTTTCCTGAAATAAAACTCGGCCGCGTCGCTCTAAATGTAGAGAACGGCCGCCTCGCGCAGATCGAATTCGACACTGTTGATGAAGTCCCAATGGCAGCGACTGCCGACGTCACTGGAACGCTGACCGTCGAGACGATCATTGGTTCGGCGATGCTGTGGATCGACAAGCTGGGCCTGCGCAAAAAGAAACCCGTCAACGACATTTGGATAATCTGTGAGAAACGGCAGCCAAGAAACGCCCAAAAGCTGCACGCGCTATTGAATGATCGCTGGAAAGCAAAGATCACAATTATTGAGATCGACCGCAAACCGGAACCGCCGCTTCTAGTCCAGCTGCCAAAGCGAAAGATCGGTGAGCTGTGGCGTGAAAAAGCGAGAAAACTGACGCTGCCGCCCGAGAACGCACCAAGCAAAACTTCCGAAAAGATCATCGACATTTCGCCCGATCGCATCGATATTATCTACTCGCGACAAGGCGAAACGCTTCGGTTCCACGGCCTGCCGTTCGCCCGTATTCGGCCGCTAATGGGACAGGAAAAAGCGTGGTTCGGCACGATGCGCGACCGACGAATGCTATTGGATGAAAATTGGGACGACCTGATCGATCTGACGAACATGCTCGAGATCAATCGCGCTTTTGACGCTCCAAACAAGCGTCACGAGCTATATCGCACGGCGCCTGAGGCATGGCTCGAATCCATTCTCCGCCGCAACATTAAGCTGCTCGACGCCAATCTCATCCTGTCCCCGATTTACAACCAGTTCCGCTCGTCCAATGACAAGATCGACCTGCTGGCGCTCCGCCGAGACGGTCGGCTTGTCATCATCGAGCTAAAAACGCAGCCCGACCGCGAGATGGTGCTGCAGGCCGCCGACTATTGGCGAAAGATCGAGCTCCAGCGTCGGCGCGGGATATTAGAGGCGGCAAACCTCTTTGACGGCCGCGAGATCATCGACAAGCCCGCCCTCATTTATCTCGCGGCACCGGCGTGGAGCTTTCACCGCGATTTCGAGTATTTTGCCCGAGCGTTGTCACCCAACATTGAGCTGTGGCGATTTGATTTGCGTGAGAATTGGCGTAAGGACGTGAAGGTGGTTGCCCGGCACAACTATTCTGCAACAAACTTATAGCCGACACCGCGCACTGTCTGAAGTATTTTCGGATCGTCCGGAGCGTTTTCGAGATGGCGACGCAAGCGAACGATAAAGTTGTCTATTGCACGGGTATCGGTATCTTCCTGCAGGCCCCACACATCGCTTAGTATGGTTTTTCTTGAGACGGCACGGCCTTCGTGATCGATCAGGTAGCGGAGCAGCTTTGCCTCCATTAATGTCAGGTGGACGACCTCGCCGCCCGCCTTCAATTCCAGGTTGTCAAAATCGATCTCACGGCCGTTCACACTTACAACCGCCGGCTGGCTGGGTGGCTCGGCCTCCTTTGCCAGCCACGAGCTGCGCCGCAGCAGGCCGTTCAAGCGCGCGAGAAAGATGTCGAGGTCGAACGGCTTTGGCAGGTAATCGTCGGTCCCGGCCTCAAAGCCATTGAGGACATCCTCAGGCCGGCCGCGGGCGGTGAGCATCAGGATCGGCGTGTAATTTTCCTGCTCGCGCACACGCCGGGCGACCTCAAAGCCATCGATACCGGGCAGCATGATGTCGAGCACTATCGCGTCAAAGTGCGAACCGACGATCATCTCAAGCGCGGTCTCGCCGTCCGCGGCGACAAACGCCTCGTGCCCCTCGGCCTCGATATTGAATTTCAGGCCGGTGGCGAGGTGCTCTTCGTCCTCAACGATCAAAATCTTTTTCATACGAGTGGCAGCCTCACGACGAAGGTGCTTCCCTTGCCCGTGCCTTTGCTCTCGGCGGTGATGCTGCCGCCGTGCTTCTCAACGATGGCGCGGACTATCGAAAGGCCCAGGCCGGTGCCTTTCGCCGCGGCCTCCTCGGGAACGCGATAAAAACGTTTGAAGATCCGCTTTAGATCGGCGCGGGCCAGACCGATGCCGCTGTCCTTTATATACACTTCGGCCTTGCGTGTGTTTGAACGGATTTTGACCGAAATTTTCGGCTCGCCGTCGGAGTACTTGATGGCATTGTCGAGAAGGTTCGCAAACGCCATTTCGAGCTCGCCGCGGTCTCCGAGAACGCCGACCCTCTCGGCGGGCGGCGTGTAGCGAATGGCCGCGTCGTCGAGATGCTGCTGCGAACGAATGGTCCTGATCGTGTCGCCGAGCAGATCGCCGATGTCTATTTCGGCAAGATTCAACGTCCGCTGCTTTTCGCGGGTCCGGCTCGCCTGCAGGACCTGTTCGACCGTGCCGAGCAGCCGGTCGCTGTCCGCTAACATCACGTCATAGAATTCACGCCGCTTTTCTTCGTCGACGGGACGTGTCTTTAGAGTTTCGAGATAAAGTTTGATCGAAGCGATCGGCGTCTTCAGTTCGTGGGTGATCGCATTCAGAAACGCATCGTGCTGCTCGTTGCGCCGGATCTCGCGGAAAAGAAAGATGGTGTTCAATATCAGCCCGGTGATTATCAGCGCAAAAAAGATGATGCCGAAAACCAGCAAGACGACCTCGCGCAGGTTGAGCAAGATCCACGTGATATTGAGCGCGACGGCCGCCGCCGACAGTGTGATGCCGAGGATAAGGAAGAAAACTGCGGTCTTGCGGCGGCGCATTGGTAAATCAAAAGTAAAAAGGAAAAAGGCAAAAGTAAACCGTTGGCTTACGTTTTGCCCTTTTCCTTTTGCGTTTCTACTTGCGGCTTAGGCCGCTTGCCTGAGTTCTCTCGTCGCTTCGGTTTGATCCGCGAGCTCATAGGCATAGACATTTTTGACCAGGCCGAGCTTTTCAGCTATGCGTATCTGCACCCAATTGACGTCAAATTCGCGCCATGTCAGGCCGTGCCTTGAAGACCTTGGGTAGGCATGATGATTATTGTGCCAGCCCTCGCCGAACGTCACAGCGGCGATCCAACCGTTGTTGCGCGAATCGTCCCGCGTCTCAAACCGCCGCGTGCCCCAGAGATGCGTCGCCGAATTTACCAGCCACGTAAAGTGCCAGGCGAGGACCGTGCGAAAGATGATCGCCCACACGACCATGGTCCATCCGCCGATCAGCATCAGAACGCCGCCGACGATGATCGGCGTCAACGCATAATAGTTGTCGAGAAATACGAGATACGGGTCGCGTACGAGGTCGGGCGAGTATTTTTCGACCGTAGATCGCGGATGTATCTGTGCCGTGCCACGAAAGATCCAGCCGATATGTGCCCACCACGTGCCGTTACGCGGGCTGTGCGGGTCTTTGTCCGTCTCTGTAAATGCGTGATGAATGCGGTGCGTCGTCACCCATGCGATCGGGCCTGCCTGTATCGCCAGCGTCGCGCATGTCGCGAGAAACCGCGTCATCCACCTCGACGTCGTAAATCCGCGATGCGTCAACAGGCGGTGGAAGCCGATGCCGATCCCCCAACTTCCCGCTATCCACCAGCAGACGAACGTCGCCAGCAAATTCTGCCAACTGAACGTAAAGAGAGCGGCGATCGCCACAATATGGAACGTCGTTACAAAAAAGATCGTGTTCCAATGTATGCGTTCCGCGCGTGATGGTGCGAAATCGATGATGTTTTGCACTAGTAATAAACTCCTTCGGCCAAAATTGAGAGCGGGGGGTTCTCTACCTTTGAGGTTAACAGGTTGGCGTGCCTGTAATTGTAAGAGTTTTGTAAGACTTACGGGCGCGGGAAGGAGGTTTGAAATGGCCGGCTTTTACCCATAAAGTAACTGTTGGACGTGGCAAAGAAAAGCAAATCGCAGATCTGGCTCGAATATGCGGCGGCTCGCAGCCTGCTTGCGGTGCTGACCGTGCTGCCGCTTCGTCTATCGGTCGCGGTGGCGATGTTGCTCGGGTCGTTTGCTTACCGTTTTCTCGGCCGGCTTCGCCGCATTGGCTTGAAAAATCTCGAGATCGCATTCCCCGAAAAAACACTCGACGAGCGCAAGGCGATACTAAAAAACGCGTTCCGGAACATGGGCCGCGTGATGGCATATTTCAGCCGGTTCAACAGGCTGAGTTACGACACGATGACGTCGGTCATCGAGTACGATCCTGATCCTGAGTTTGCGGCCGCCTATGACGCAACCGTGGCTGCCGGCCGCGGAAGGATCGTCCTGACGGGCCACACTGGCAACTGGGAGCTTCATGCCTTTGGTTACCCCGCGCTCTTTGATTGCCCGCCGGTCACTTTTCTCTCGCGTCGAATGGACAATCCGCTTATTGAATCTATGGTCGCGGCGATCCGCACCAGGCTGGGAAATGAACAGTTAGATAAAGAGAACTCAGCGGTGCCCGTCCTGCGGCTGCTGCGACGTGGCGGCACGGTCGGCATTCTCGGTGACGTTAACGCTCACCCGAACGAGGGCATTTTCGTACCGTTCTTCGGCATTCCGACATGCACTTCGACCGGTATGGCTCTGCTCGCACAGCGTTCCGGCGCGGTGATCGTTCCGATGTTAACTGTCTGGGACGACGAAAAAGGTAAGTACAAGATCGCGTACCGGCGCATCATCGAACCGCTCGATACGGGAAACCGCAAGCTGGATATCGAACGAACGACCGCCCTTTGCGCCGCGGCGACGGAAAGCCTCATCCGGGAGTTTCCCGACCAGTACATCTGGATACACCGCCGCTGGAAAACGCGGCCGCCTGGCGAAAAGGAATTATATTAGAAGAACGACCCGAGGAATTCGAAAAAGCAGCTTGCGCGCCCGCGATGAGCGCGCTACAACTTGAGGGCACATCAAAAACAGAGACGGTAGGTGACAATGGCAAAGACGTTACTTGGCTTATTGGCCGGATTCTTTCTTTTCTCGCTCACGGTTTACTCTCAGAGCCAGCTCCAATACAACTTCGAATATACCTGCAACAAAGAACGGATGGTCGTCGGCCATTGCCGCCGCGACAGCGATCAGCCTGGATATCCTCGCACCACTGACGCTGAAAACTATTGCATGGTCTATTATCCGGATCGGCCAAAACAGGGCGGTTTTGAGGTTCAGAAGGTCGAACTACAGAGTGATGTCGTCAAGAAATTGCGGGAGTGTGGAGCATTTCGATCGACGCAGTCAAGCGGGTCGGCGTCTCAAACGGAGATCGACGAGTCGGTAGTCGAGTTTCACAGAGGCGAAGAGTATTACAAGCTGAAAGATTACGCAGGGGCGTTGGCACACTTCAAAAAGTCAAATGCGATCGCTCCGTCGAGCGCGGCGTACATTATGTCTGGCATCATGCAGTATTTTCTCAAGCAATACCCGGATGCGGTCTTGTCACTAAAGGAGACGATCCGAATGGCTCCGGCGAACCCTGAAGCGCACTATTGGCTCGGGATGGCGTACAAGGACCTGGCTGTCAATACAAAGGACTACACAATTTTCCCTAAGGCTGAATCGGAGTATCGCGAGGCGATCCGACTAAAAACCGATTATCAGGCGGCCTACAGGTGGCTCGGTTCAGTGCTTTCGATGCAGCAAAAGAACCAGGAGGCGTTAGATGCATTTCAAGAGTCCCTTCGGCTTAATCCCAAGGACATCAACGCAAAATATTTGATGGCCGTTGCCTACGCCAAAGTGCATCAGAAGGAAGAGGCGATGCGGCTTTACCGCGACGTTGCTGAAAGTGACCCAAAGAGCGCGGCGGAGCTGCTTTCCCTCATTACTGAGCTCTTGGACAGGCCGGCACCCGCCGCATCGGGAACAGCGGAATATGCCCTCACAGAGGGGAACAAGCTTCGTGACAAAAAGGACTATACGGGTGCGATCCAATGGTACAAAAAAGCGATCGCCCTCGATCCAACCTCGGATGTTGCCCAACTGAACCTGGGTTACTGTTATTATTTCCTGGAGCAATATCAGGCCGCGCTGGCGCCGCTGCAGCAGATTCGCATTCTCGCCTCGAAGCCTTGAGGGGACCGAAACC
>Ga0163161_10000240_pt1 | contig 49520 bp, 48 predicted proteins | sample S45metaG_FD_129847 | JGI IMG/M metagenome (GOLD analysis project Ga0163161, IMG submission 129847) | Switchgrass rhizosphere microbial communities from Kellogg Biological Station, Michigan, USA - S4-5 metaG | ecosystem: Host-associated > Plants > Roots > Rhizosphere > Soil | place: USA... | reverse complement strand
ATGCTGGCGGGCGGCGCCGGTGCCGCCCTCGAAGCCGGAGAGGGTGATGATGTCGGCGCCCGCCTTGGCGATGCCGAGGCCGATCGTGCCGATGTTTGGCACCACCGGGACCTTGACCGAGACCCGCACATCGGGGTTGACGGTCTTCAGCTCGTCGATCAGCTCGGCGAGGTCCTCGATCGAGTAGAGATCGTGGTTGTTGGAGGGCGAGATCAGGTCGGTGCCGGGCGCCGCGTTACGGGCGGCGGCGACCTTCTCGGAAACCTTCTTGCCGGGTAGGTGGCCGCCCTCGCCGGGCTTGGCGCCCTGGCCGATCTTGATCTCAGCGAGGTAAGAGGAATTGATCATCTCCGCCGAGACGCCGAAGCGTCCCGAGGCGACCTGCTGGCCGCGCCACTTGCGGTAGTGGCCATACATGTCGCGGATCTCTCCACCCTCGCCGTTGACACAGAGGACGTTGATCGACTTGGCCGCCTCGGCGTAGGCGCGGAAAGCCGGCTCGGACTGCGAGCCGAAGCTCATCGAGGAGATCACCACCGGGTAGTCGTGGCGGCCGACGCCGGCGTCAACGCCTGCAGGGTCGACCGGCTCACGGTCGCCCTTCAGTCCCATGATGTGGCGCATCGAGATCGGGCTCTGTCGCTCGAGCTCGCGCACTTTCTCCGAGTAGTCCTCGTAGGAGCCAGAACCGTTGGCGGTGGCGATCGCGGCCTTGTAGACCTTGGGGTAGAAGCGGAACGTCTTTGCCGGTTTGGCCTCTTCGTCGCCGGCGAGGATGCGGGCGCGCTCGTTGGTGTCCTCGTCGAGTGCGGTGAAGCCGACCCCGCCGGACTCCGAGGCCGCAAAGGCCTCGGTCATAAAGATCTCGGCCAGCTCGGGCTTGACCCCGATCGAGGAGAACTGGCGGGCGTAGCCGCGCACCTCGTGGATCCCGATCGTCGAGATCACTTTCTCGATCCCCTTGTTTAGGGCGTCGCAGAGGTTGGAGACGTCGTTCTCGTATTCCTCGACGCAGATCACCTCGACCATCGTGTACGGGCAGACGCCGTTGGCGCCGAGGCCGAGGGCGAGCATCGTGTCGTGGACGTTGCGGATCGCGGCCGAGCGCAGGACGATGCCGCAGCGCCGCCGCAGGTTCTCCTCCCCGGGCTCGACCTTGAACCCCTTCAGCGCCTGATCAACCGCAGAGGTAGCCAGATGGGGGTCGAGGTAGCGCCGGTCGGCGTCATAGACCGTGCGGTCGGTGAGGACGAGTAGCTCGGCTCCGTCACGAACCTTCTTCACCGCCTCCTGCTTGATCCGCTCGATCGCGCCCTTGGTCGTCTCGGACTCCAGCAGCGAGATGTCGAGGGCGTCGGCGCGACCGCGGAACTCCTCCCAGAGGTCCTCGAGCAGGTAGGTGCGGTGCTTGCGGGCGATCGCTCGGTAGGTCTTGTCGGAGAGCGGCGCGAGGCCGTGGTGACCGCCAAGGATCACCGGGAATGCGGTCTCAACCGTGCCGGTGTCGGTTTCCGCAGCATCGATCGACGGACGACGGCCGAACACGGTACGGGTCGAGAAGTGCTCCATCTCCCGTTCGCGGTCGATCGCCGGGTTGGTGACGACGGCGACCGTCTCCTTGAAGTAGTCGGCGAGGTTCTGGCGCTCCGGCGAGAGCGCGGCCAGGGGCCCGTCGTAGCCAAGCGAACCAACCGGCTCGGCCCCGTTTGAGGCCATCTGCTGGACGAGTTTGACGTCGTCGCGCTGCCAGCCGAAGCCGGCGAGGACGCGGTCGGAGACCTTGACCGGCTCCTCGGGGCCGGCGTCGGAGTAACCCGGCACCTCCTCGCCTTCCAGTGGCCCACCCGTCTCCAGGGCACGGTCGTAGGAAGCGACCTCCTCTACACCGTTGCGGCGGAGCCAGCTCTTGCGGACGATGCGCAGCATCTCGTCATGGGGGTGCAGGGTCGAGCGCTTGCGCTCGCGGTCGATCATTACCAGGGCCTTCTCCCCCGGGGCGAGCGGCTTGGGCTCGGAGACCATCGAGGCGACCGAGACGACGCCGGGCTCGGAGCTGAAGATGTGATCGTCGGTGGTCTCCACCTGCCAGAGCGGCCGCAGGCCGAGGGCGTCGGAGGAGAACACGCACTCGTCGGCGTGGCGGGAGATCAGCGCCACCGGGCCCTGGGCGAACGGTCCCATCGCCTGGTGGAGGTACATGTAGAAGCTGTGCAGCTCGGCGGGCAGCGAGCGGATCTGATCGACGATCGGGGGCACGATCATCTCCATCGCCTCGGCCAGGCTGAGGCCGTCGCGGCTGACCAGGGTGTCGATCGTGCGGTTGAGGTCCTGCGAGTCGGAGGAGCCGGGCTGGATTGGCACACCCAGCATCCGAGCCTCCTGGCGCAGCTGCTCGATCGTGTTGATCTCGCCGTTGTGGCCCAGCACCGAGAACGGCTGCACCCGCTTGAACGAGGGCCAGGTGTTGGTCGAGTAGCGGTTGTGGCCGAAGCAGCCGATCGTCTCGAAGCGCGGGTCGCGCAGGTCGGGGTAGTACTCGCCGAGCACCTTGGGGGCGCCCATCACCTTGTAGACACAGGTCGTGGCGGAGAAGGAGGGGATGTGGACGTCGAGGCGCTGCTCGAGCTCGATCAACAGGTCGAAGAGGACGCGGTCGCGGTGGCGGGCGTCGGCGACGAGGCCGGCGAGCTGCCAGAAGTGCGGCTCCTCCTCGCGCGCGGTCGGGCCGAGAGCGGGCGAGTCGACGACGCCAATCCGCTCGGCGAGGATGCGGAAGCCACCGCGGCCGAGCAGCTCACGCGCGTCGTGCTGGATCCGCTCCTTATCCTGGGAGCGCTCGATGAAGATGTGGGCGACAGCGAAGGCGTCGTCGAGGGTCAGCGAGGGGTCGTGGCCGCCGGAGCGGACCTCCTCGGCCCAGATCTTTCGCGGTAGGTCAAGCAGCAGGCCGCAGCCATCGCCCTCGCCGTCGACGTTGCCGGCGCGGTGGAGCATCTTTTGCAGGGCCGGGATCGCCAGCTCAATCGGGGCATGGCTCGGCGTCGCGTCCTTGCGCACAGAGGCGTAGATCGCGCAGGCGTCCTTGTCCTCGACGCTCGGCGGCGATACAAGCGGCCGGTAGGCACGCTCTGGCGAGTAGCGGACGGGGCTCTCGCCGTGAAGCTCACGGGACTGGGTATGAGACACGCTGACCTCCCGGTTTCCACGCCTTCTCCGAGAGGGCGCGCGACGGGTTGACAAGTCGCAGAATTATAGGGCCACAGGCCGCGCCGGTCGGGCATTTTTGCGTTTTCCCGCAAATAGCGCTGAAAACCGTCGCCCACCCCGAACTGCATCAACTTCTCCATCTGGCAGAGGGAGAAGTTGATGCAGTTCGGTTCTCAGGCCCAGGACATCGGCTCGTAACCGCCCTCGGGCAGAACGCCGATCAAAAGAGCCGTGACCGGGGCCTCGGAGCGATTGAGGATCGTGCGGCTGACCGGCGGCTCGATCGAGGCGAAGGTACCGGCGGGTGCCGGATGGTCCTCGCCCTCAATCCGCAGGACGGCCTCCCCTTCGAGAATCGCGTAGAGCTCGACCTGTCCGCTACGGGCCTCGTCGTGCTCGGGAATCTGCCCACCGGGATCGATTTCGACCAGGTTGAAGCCGAACGCCGAGGTGCCAAGCGCCTTGCGCGCCAGCCGCCAGGTCGAGTCGCCGGACCCCTCCATCGACTCGAACTCGTCGCGATGCTTGATCGTGTAGTCGGCCATCTGCTTTGCAGATTACGCGACCAGCTGTCGTTTGCCGACTTCAAGTTCGACAACGCGGTCGGGGGCCGAAAGGGCAGCCCGTGCCGCTGCGGTCAGAGCGGTCGCATCCATACCAAAGCGCTCAGCCGCAACCTCAAGCAGATCGAGGTGCTCGGCGGGCGAGAGCAGCTCGACATCCGCAGGGCGACCCTTGGCGAAACCAACCCGGCAGTAGTCGTCATCGACCTCCTCCTGATGTTCATACAGATCGAACCGGAAGAGCTGGATGTCAAGAGCGTCTGCCTGGCTGTCGTAGTCCGCGCGCATCATTTCCTTCTCTCGTGAATTGTGACGATTAAATCCGGCTCATCAACTGCGACTACCACCTTGACCGGAATGCCGTTGATGAATCCCAGATATCGAGGTCGACCATACGGATCCTTGTCAGCCCCAACGGGCCGGACAATCACCCTTTCAGCATCTTCGACGGTCCCCTTCAGATGACGCAGTCTGTTCTTGGCATGCCGCGTCAAACGCATGCCTACCTAAGGGCTCAGCGCCTGAAACTCTCCCCTTGCTCAACTAAAGCTCAGGAACGTCGGCGCCATGGGGGCTGAAGGGAAGGCGGCGGACGTTGGCCCAATCGGCGCAGCGACTTTCAAGCTCTTCAGCGACCTTGCCGGCGTCCTGCCAGGTGGTCCAGACGAGAACGGTTGGGCCGGCGCCGGAGATCGTCGCGCCGAGGGCGCCCAGCTTGACGGCGCCGTCGACCAACTCCATCGAGCGCGGATATAGGTCGCGGCGACGGGGCTGGTGGATACGGTCGGCGAGGCCTGCCGCGACGAGGTCGAGGTCGGCGGTCTGGAGACCGAGCACTAGGCGGGAGGCGGCGGAGACGTTTGCGACGGCATCGGCGAGCGGGATTTCCGCCGGGATTGCCTCGCGGGCGCTCTCGGTGGAGACCTCCTCAGCGGGGATGACGGCGATCCCCTCGAGGCCGCTTGGCGGGTCGAAGCGAGCCGCACTCGGGGCGCCCCTCTCCCCCGTGCCGCAGATCACGAAGCCGCCGTAGATCGCCGCGGCGACGTTGTCGGGGTGGCCCTCCAGCTCAGTCGCCCGCTCCAGAAATTCTTCTTTCGACAACCCAAGCTCGAAGAGGTGGTCTGCCGCGAAGAGGCCGGCGACGATCGCTGCGGCGCTGGAGCCGAGGCCACGCGCCAGCGGGATCTCGCTGCGTAGGCGGAAGGCGATCCCGTCGGCTGGGTGCAGACTCTCGAAGGCCCACACGACCAGGTTTTCGCGGCCGGTCGAGACGTCGAGTCCGCCGGGGTCGAAGGAGAACTCCCCCGCCTCCTCGACCTCCAGGTCGAGGAACAGGGAGACCGCCGCGGCAAGAACGTCATAGCCGGGGCCGAGATTGGCCGAAGAGGCCGGGACGCGGATCAGCCGGTGGCGCGTCGTCACTCGAATACCGCTTGCTCGACGGCGCCAAGGTCGTTTTCGCAATTGATCACTGCCGGCGCCTTGGAGAGGGCTGTATCGGGGTCCTTGAGGCCGTGGCCGGTGAGGACGCAGACGACCGACTCGGGCGGAGCGGTGTCCTCGACCGTGGGCAGGCCGTGGGCGAGCAGGCCGGCTACCGAGGCAGCAGAGGCCGGCTCGCAGAAGACGCCCTCGCCGGCGGCCAGCCAGCGGTAGGCGTCGAGGATCTGCTGGTCGGAGACCGCGGCGACGCGGCCACGCGAGGAGGTGAAAGCGGCCATCGCCTCCTCCCAGCGAGCCGGGTTGCCGATCCGGATCGCTGAGGCGACCGTCTCGGGGTTGGCAACCGGCTCGCCGTGGACAAGCGGTGCCGCGCCCTCGGCCTGGAAGCCGTAGAGGATCGGCGCCGTGCCCGCCTCTTGAAAGCCGCGCCAGTAGGCGGTGACGTTGCCGGCGTTGCCCACGGGAATCGCCAGCGCGCCGGGCGCCTCGCCCAGCTCCTCGATCACCTCAAACGCCGCCGTCTTCTGTCCTTCGATCCGGTGCGGGTTGACCGAGTTGACCAGCTCGATCGGGTGTTTATCGGCGAGCTCGCGGACGATTCGAAGGGCGTCGTCGAAGTTGCCCTGTAGGGCGACGACCCGCGCCCCGTGCATCAGCGCCTGGGCGAGCTTGCCGATCGCGATCTTGCCCTCCGGCACGATCACCGCGCCGCGTAGGCCCGCCCGCGCCGCGTAGGCGGCCGCACTGGCCGCGGTGTTGCCGGTCGAGGCGCAGATCACCGCCTCCGCCCCCCTCCCCTTCGCCCGTGAGACGGCGACCGTCATCCCGCGGTCCTTGAAGCTGCCGGTCGGGTTCGCGCCCTCGAACTTGAGGTAGGTGCGAACCCCGAGCCGCTCTGAGAGCCGGGGCGCCTCGACCAGAGGAGTCGAGCCCTCGTTCAGCGTAACCACCGGGTCCCCGGGCTCCAGCGAGAGGCGGTCCCTGTATCTCTCGATCAGGGGGGCGGGGCTCAAACGAACTCCTCTTCGATCACCCGGATCGCCCGCGACGGTGCCCGCAGAACACCGAGCCCATCGATCGCCTCCAGCGCTTCGGAAAAGCGCGACTCCAGGCACTCGTGGACGACCATCACCAGGCGGGCGTCGTCGCCGGCGCCGCTCTGTACGACACTCTTCACCGAGACCTCCTTGTCACCCAGCACCTGGGCGATCTGGGCGAGCACGCCGGGCTGATCGGCAACCGCCAGGTGCAGGTAGAAGGAGGAGGCAACGTCGGTGACAATCGGCAGCTGCGCGCGGGTCTCGTGCACGGGCGCGTCACCGCTGAGGATCGAGACGACGTCGCCGAGTACGGCCGAGGCAGTCTGGATCCCGCCGGCACCGGGTCCCGACATCGTCACCTCGGTGATCTCGGGCGCCTCGACCATCACCGCGTTGAACGGACCCTCGACCGGCGCCAGCGGATGGCCGGGGTAGAGGAAGCAGGGGAAGACACGCACGCTGATGCCGCCCTCGCGGCGCTCGGCGACCCCGAGCAGCTTCAGTGAGAGGCCGAGCTCCTTGGCGTAGGCGAGATCTCCGGGTTCGATCTGCTCGATCCCCTCATAGGAGACGGCGTCCAGCGTCACCGAGGTATGGAAGGCGAGGCGAGCGAGGATCGCCATCTTCGCCGCCGCGTCAGCGCCGTTGACGTCGTCGGTGGGATCGGCCTCGGCGTAGCCGAGCTCCTGGGCGCGAGCCAGAACCTCCTCGTAGGGGGCACCGCTGGCGGCCATCTCGGTGAGGATGAAGTTGGTCGTCCCGTTGACGATGCCGAAGACCTTGGAGATCTCAGTGACGCCGAAGCTCTCCTGGATCACGCGCACGATCGGGATCACCCCTGCCACCGCGGCCTCGAAGCGCAACTGCACACCCGTCTCACGGGCGACGCCGAAGAGCTCCTCTCCGTGCTGGGCAAGGAGCTGCTTGTTGGCGGTGACGACGGGGCGCTTGGCGCGCAGCGCCTCGAGTACGTAGCCCCGCGCGGGGTCGGTCCCCCCAATCAACTCGACGATCAGGTCGGAGCGCTCGAGGATCTCACCAAAATCCCCCCCCTCACGGGTGAGCACCCCGGAGATCTCAGGACGGCGCCCGGTCGCGGCCTCGATCGCATCGGCTCGCGATGCGACCAGCTCAGCGAAGGCGCCGCCGACCGTCCCGCGCCCGAGCAACCCAATGCGGACGGCTTTCGAAGGTTCCTCAGACATCCCTGGAGGTCAGGTCCTCGTAGGACTCGCGCCGCACCACAACACGGGCGTCGCCGCCGCGGCAGAAGATCACCGGCGGGCGGGGAACGCCGTTGTAGTTGCTCGCCATCGCGTGGCCGTAGGCGCCCGTCGCCGCGGTCACCAAGACGTCGCCGACCGCGGGAGCGGCGAGCATCGTGTCGCGGACAAGGATGTCGCCGGACTCGCAGTGCATGCCGGCGATCGTCGCCAGGCTGTCAGGCGCCGCCGCGGCGCGGTCGGCGATCAGCGCTTCGTAGCGGGACCCGTAGAGCATCGGCCGCATGTTGTCGGACATGCCGCCGTCGACGGCGACGTAGGTGCGAACGCCGGGAATCTCCTTGACAGTGCCGACTCGGTAGGCGGTGATGCCGGCGTTGCCAACCAGTGAGCGACCCGGCTCGACCAGGATTCGCACCCCCTCGCCGAAGACCTCGGCGACGCCGCGGACCTTGACGTCGACGTAGGCGTCAATCGACGGTGGCTCATCCTCGGCGGTGTAGGCGATGCCGAGTCCACCGCCGACGTTGACGATGCGACACCACTCGCCTGCGAGCTCGCCGAGCGCGCGGATCGCCAGCGCGTAGGGCTCCAGCTCGAAGATCTGCGAGCCGATGTGGGCGTGCAAGCCGGTCAGGTTGAGGACGTCTGAGGCCAACACCCGCTCGATCGCCCGCGCCGCGAGGCCGTCCTCGAGGCCGAAGCCGAACTTGGAGTCGAGTTGACCGGTCTGGACGTAGTCGTGGGTGGAGGGCTTAATTCCTGGCGTGACCCGGATCAGCACATCCTGGGGCTCCTCCAGGAGCCGCTCGCAGCGCTCGATCTCGTCGAAGGAGTCGAGGATCAGGTGGCCAACACCCGAACGGGCAGCAAAGACGATCTCCTCGTCAGTCTTGTTATTGCCGTGCATGTGGATGCGGGCCGGGTCGAAACCGGCGCGCAGCGCCATGTGCAGCTCGCCGCCGGAGGCGACGTCAACCGAGAGGCCCTCCTCGGCGAAGAGCCGGTAGGCGGCCGTGCAGGGCAGTGACTTGCTGGCGAAGAGGACCTCGAAGTCGGCGGTGCGGCTCTGGAAGGCCTCGCGGTAGGCGCGTGCCCGGCCGCGCATGTCCTCTTCGGCGTAGATGTAGGCGGGGGTGCCGAAGTCTTCCGCCAACTCGACCACGTCGCAGCCCGCGATCTCGAGATGGCCGCGTTCGTTGACGCGGCTATCCGCCGGGTAGACCAAAGACCCCGCAATGGGGTCGGCCACCGCGCCCGCCTGTCCACGCTCTGCCATAGGCGGGCATTGTGACGGTTGAAGGGGGAGCGGCGGCTACTGGCGGACTATTTGCCGTCGCCGAGCAGGCCGTCGACCGTTTTGCCGACTTCGTCGACCGTTTTGCCGGCCGGCGATTCGGGGCCCGCCGCGTTGTTGACCGTTTCTTCAGTGACTTTGGTGACCCCAGTGCTCCCCAGCGTCCCTCCCGTGGCCTGGTCGACCCCCGAGACGGTTTTGTTGACCGCGCCTGTCACTGCGCCTGAGGTTGACTGTCCCGACCCTGCGCCGGGCCCCGAGCCAGAGCCACCGCCGCTCCCGCCTCCAGAGGCCGAGGACGGCGTGGAGCCGGCCTCCCCGGGCGAGTTCGAAGATGGCGATTCGCCCGTGGAGGGCGCGGGAGAGGTATCGCCGGCCGCAGTACCGCCACGCTGGGCGCCGAGCGAGGCGGCACCTCGGTGCTGACGACCCGCTCCGTTGCCCACCGCGCCTGCGGCCGTCCCTCCGCCGACACCGACGTTCGCCGTCCTTCCGGTTCCGCCTGCCGGTCGTCCGGCCGAGACCGTTGCGCTGTCGCTGCCGCCGATGCCAGCCAACGGCCAGTCCCTCAGCGCCTGCAGCGAGACGAGCATGACAAAGCCGACCACAGCCGCAGCGATCAACGCGGTGCCCGACACCGCGCCAGCGAGATATGCATGAGCCTGGCGAATCATCGATACCGCCTCCGTGGTCGCCTGCTACCCAGGGTCCCACGGTCTCAGACCCAGTGGCATACCTAATAATCGTATTTTCTACAAATTTTTAGTACTAGGGCTGTCGAGCCAGCCCTACAGGTATGCCATCGGGTCCGTCACTTCACCGTTGATCCGGACCTCGAAGTGGACGTGTGGGCCGAAGCAGTAGCCAGTGCAGTCGCTGTAGCCGATCACCTGGCCCTGGGAAACGTGCTGGCCGGCGGAGACCGCAAAGGACTCCTGGTGCGCGTAGCAAGTGGAGAGCCCGCCGCCGTGATCTATGCAGGTGTAGTTGCCGTAGCCACCGCTGCTCGACTCAGGCTCGGTGAAGATCACGGTGCCGGCGGCGGCGGCCCGGATCGGTGTGCCGCTCGGAACCGCGATGTCGATTCCTGGGTGGTACTCGTAGCTGCCGTTGATCGTGCGAGGCCCAAAGCCGGAGACGACTGGTCCGTCGACCGGCCAGATCAAGCCACTACCACTCCCCCCCTGGATCGGGCCTGCCGGCAGCGGCGCCGATCCGGTAGCGGCCAGTTGCGCGGCGATCTTGCCCTGGATCGCCGCCACCGAGCCGTCCAACTCTTCCTCGTGCTGGCGAATCTCCCGCAACGCCGCGAACCTCTGGGCACGGGCGGAGACCAGCGCGGCTTGCCGCTGCTGCACCGCGGAGCGTGCACTGGCGAGGGCCTGCTCTTCGGTTGCGATCGCATCGCGGGCCGTTTCGATCTGGTTCTTGGCGGTGCGCAGGCGGGTGACCGTTCGCTTCACCTGGTCTCGCAGTTCCCGCACCCTGCCGACAACCGCTTCGTCCATACCGTGGATGCGGTTGAGATATTCGGTGCGATTTATGAGTTCGTCGTAGCCGTTGGCACCGACGATGAGGCTGAGCATGTCGGGCGTCCCGCTCTCATACATCGCGACCAAACGGTCACGCAGCGCGACCAGCGCTCGTTTCAGGCGCGCCCTCATCACCGCCAGGTGTTTCTTGGCGACGTCGAGTTGGGCAACCGCGCGGTCGAGTTCGGCTTGCTTGGCGTCGAGGCGGACGCGGACCGCCGCCTCACGCCTATGCAGCGCCGCCACCTCCGTGGTGAGGCGGTCGATGCGATCGCCGTAGTGCGAGATCGTCGTCGTCAGCACCCCTCGGCGCTCGCGCACCTTGGAAAGCTTGGCTTCCTTGGCTTCGAGCTTCGATTCGAGGTCCTGGGCCGGAGCGGCGGAGCTGGCTGCGAGCAGCACAAGCAGCGCCGCCGCGGCGGCCAGAAGAGCCACCAGGGCAGGGCGGGTCTTGAGCATCGCGAGCGAGGCTAGCGAAGCCGAGACCCGCCCCGTTGCAGGGCTTTATGCATGCAACCCCACTTGCGATCAGGCATGGCGAGGAGCGTTCTCGACGCTCAGAAGCGCATCGGACGCCTCTTCCTCCATCTGCAGCGTCGTGTGTTCGATGCCAAAGCGCTCGCGAAGCAGCAGCTCAATCCGGCGCCGGACAAGGTCGCGATCGCACTCGGATGAGACAACGACATGGGCGGCAAGCGCACCGAAGCCAGAGGTGACGGTCCAGATGTGGAGGTCGTGGACCGAGCGCACCCCCTCCTCTTCACAGATTGCGGCGCCTGCTGCGTCGACGTCGAAGCCGGAAGGCGCCGCCTCCATTAGGACATCGACCGGCTCCCTGATCAGGCGCCAAGAGGAAGCCAAAATCAGAGCGGCGATCGCAAGGCTGACGATCGGGTCGACGATCGAGGAGCCGCCGACGAGGACGAAAGCGCCGGCAAGGACGACGCCAAACGAGCCGAGCGCATCAGCAGCACTGTGGCGCAGCACGCCCTCGAGATTGACGTCCACCCTCTCGCCCCGAGCCAGGACCAGAGCCGCGCCGGCGTTGCCGAGCAGACCGAGCAACCCCAGCCCGAGCACCCCGAGGCCGTCGATCGACGGCGGGTCGGAAAGCCGACCGATCGCGGCCACCGCCACGGCAATCGCCACAGCGACCAGAAGCAACCCATTGACCAGCGCGGCAAGGATCTCCGAGCGCTGGTAGCCAAAGGTCATCCGCCCCGCGGCCGGACGGGCAGCCAGCGACGCGGCGAAGAGCGCAAGCCCAATCGAGCCGACGTCGGAGAGCAGATGCCCGGCGTCAGCAAGTACAGCAAGCGACCCGGTGAGCACCCCCCCAATCGCCTCCACAAGGAGCATCGCAACATTGATCGCAAGCGCAACCCCCATCCGCCGCCGACTATCCGCCCGCCGCGCGTCCAAAGCATGGGAATGCGAGTGCACGCCCCGAGATTAGGGCCTATCCCGGCAGGGGTGGAACGTCTTGTACTTTTTCGCGAGCAGCCATCGTCAATCGCCAAAGACGCAGCTCGAAAAAGTTAAGTGGAACCCCTGCCGGGATAGGGCCCTTACGCCGGAACGGGCTCTTTCTTGGCCGGCTCGGCAGCAATCGCCTGCTCGGCCACTTCGGCGGCATAACCAAGCCGCTCGGCATATTCCCGAGCCTGCATCCGCGAGATGACCATGCGCTGGATCTCCGCCGTGCCCTCGAAGAGCTGGTAGATCTTCGCGTCGCGGAAGAACTTCTCCAGCGGACAGTCCTTGCTCCAGGCATAGGGGCCAACGAGGTCCATCAACGTCGTCGTCGCCCACATCGTCACGTCGCCGCCCTTGAGCTTCGACATCGAGCCCTGGCCACCACGCATCGGGATGCCGTTGCGACCCATCCAGGCGGCGCGCTGGACCAGCAGGCGCGCGGCTTCGATCTCGGTGGCGACGTCGGCCAGCGTCTGCTGGATCCGCTGCTCCTGCAGGATCGGCTTGCCGCCCTCGGTCTGGCCGTCGAGGTACTCAAGCGTCCACTCATAGGCAGCCTGCGCGATACCGAGCGCTGAGGCTCCTACTAGAGGGCGAGTGATCTCGAAGGTCGCCAGCGCGTCGGCGCCGCCGCGCGATTTCTGGCCGGAGCGGCCACGCTCGAGCTTCTTCTCCAGCTTCTCCTCGCCGCCGAGCAGGTTCTCGACCGGAATGCGGCAATCGTCGAGGACGATCTCGGCCGTGTGCGAGGCGCGGATGCCAAGCTTGGACTCCTTCTTACCCTGACTCAGGCCGGGGGTGTCCTTGCCGACGACAAAGGAAGCTTGGCCGCGGGTGCCGAGCGTTGGGTCGACGGTGGCGACGACGACGTGGACGTCGGCGATTCCGCCATTGGTGATGAAGACCTTGGTGCCGTTGAGGACCCACTCGTCGCCGTCGCGTTTCGCCGTTGTCTTCAGGCTCTTCACGTCGGAGCCTGCCTGCGGCTCGGTAACGGCGTAGGCGCCGAGCTTGATCTCATCGCCGCTGCCGAAGCACTCTGGGACCCACTGGCCAATCTGTTCGGGCGTACCGGATGAGGCAATTCCCGCTGCGGCAAGTCCAGAGCCCGAAATTGCCAGGGCAATGCCGGCGCAGCCCCAGTGGAACTCTTCGGCCGAGATCACTTGCATCTGTCCCTCGGCGTCGCCGGCCGAGCGCTGGATACCCTCGAGGCCGCCGAAACCCTGCTTGCGAGCCTCCTTGATCACATCCCAGGGGATGCTCTCCTCTTCGTCGTGCTTGCGGGCGGCCGGCCGGATCACCTCGCGAGCGAAGGTCCGGCAGCGCTCCTTGAACTCCTGCTGCTCATCGTTAAGTTCGAAATTCATCGGGTCCCCTCTTGGTATGCGCCTCTCGCTGTGCGATTGATTGACTGGTCAGTCAACCAGTCGCATGAAGATTAGCTGACCAGCCAGCCATCGCTCCGCGTGTAGCTTTCCGGTCGTGGCCGGGAAGCGCCCAATCAACGCGGACGTCGCTCCCCCTGCGTCCCAGCCGGATGCCGAGGCGAAGACCCCACCGTCCCACTCATCCGAGATCGACCACACCCGGACGGGGTCAACATCGGATGCGCAGCAAGGTCGCGGGGCGCGGGGGAAGAAGCGCCGGCAACGCAAGCCGATTCCGGCGGCGCTGAAGGCGATCGCCGGGCTGGTCGTCGTCGCCATTGTCTTCCTCGTCGCCGCAATCCTCGGCGGTGGCGGCTCCAGCCAGGGCCCGGACGAACCAGCTCCGGCACCCGCACCCTCCGGTAAAAGTTCCGAAAAGGTCGAGACCCCCGCCGCCAAGGCAGCCGAAGAACTCGGCTACCCGTCATTTGCGACCAACAACACGACCCGCGTCGGCGGGTCAGACCCGGCGACCACGGCGGCTGGGGTGGCGCTGGCCGTCTTCCCCTCGACCACTCCGGCGCAGCGACCCGCCGCCGTGACCCTTGTCGACGAAGCCGACTGGCAGGGCGCGATCGCTGCCTCGGTGCTGATGGCGACACCGATCAAGGCGCCGATGCTGGCCACCACTGGCGGCGACCTTCCAGACCCCACCTCCCAGGCTCTGGAAGCGCTGGATCCTCAAGGGAGCAAAGTGACCGGCAAGGCCCAGGTCTTCGCGATCGGTGACGCGGCGAGGCCTGATGGCCTGAAGGTGACGGAAATCAGGCCGGGCGAACCAGCGGCCGTGGCGGCCTCGGTCGCCAAACTTCGGGACAAGCTCCTCGGCGGGCCCCCGCAGCACATCGTCCTCGCCCCCGAAGGGGACCCGGCTTTCGCGATGCCCGCAGCGGCCTGGGCCGCCCGCTCCGGCGACCCCGTTCTCTTCACCGATGCCGAGAAACTGCCGGCGGCGACGGTGGCCGCCCTGAAGCGCCATACACAGGTCCCTGTCTACCTGCTCGGCCCCTCTTCGGCGATCCCCTCCGACGTGTTCAGGGAAGTCGCCAAGATCGACAAGCGGGTGCGCCGGGTTTCCGGTGAGGACCCAGTAGAAAACGCGATCGCCCTGGCCCGTTACGCCGACGGCGGCTTCGGTTGGAACGTCAACGACCCCGGCCATGGCTTCGTCGTCGCTCGCAGCGACTCGCCGCTGGACGCCGCGCTCGCCGCGCCACTCTCGGCCTCCGGCACCTGGGGCCCGCTGCTGCTCACCGACGACGCCGATACGCTGCCGAAGGCGCTGCGCGAATACCTGCTCGACGTCAAGCCGGGCTACACCACCGATCCCACGCGCGCCTTCTACAACCACGTTTGGGTGATCGGAGACCAGGAGGCGATCGACGTGAACCAGCAAGCCGAAATCGATCAGCTGGCCGAACTGGCCAAGATCGGAGGAGAACCGTGAGCGAGGCCGAGAGCCCAGAGCTCCTCGCCACCGAGCACCGAGTCAGCGCCGAGGACATCCGCGCCCTCGCCGGTGCCTCCACCCCCCATTTCGCCTTGCAGGTACGCAACCGCATCCGCAGACTGATCGAACCGCTGGCGCCCGATGACCCAGCCCGGGTCGAAGGGGAGCGCAAGATCGCCGAGCTTGAGGAGCTCGCTGAGCACAGCGGCGATCCACGCGGGACGATGGGGATCGGTCAGCATTGAAGTCCCTTGCGGCCGGCGTCTGGCGTCTCAAACAATTCCCGGCCCCAAGCATCAACGTCTACCTCGCCGAAGATGTGCTGATCGATGCCGGCACCCGCTGGGACCGGCGGCGCATCTGCGCCGAGATCGAGGGCCGTAAGCTCTCGCTGCTCGCCCTCACCCACGTCCACCCGGACCACCAGGGCGTGGCTAAGGACGTCTGCGAGGCGCGCGGTATCCCGCTCGCCTGCCATGCCGATGACGTCGACGCGATGGAGGGCAGGAGACCGGTCCAGGAAGCAGCCCCCGGCAACCCCTGTAACCGGCTGATCAAGCGCATCTGGCAGGGGCCGCCGTACAAAGTCGACCGAGTACTGAACGAGGGCGATGAGGTGGCTGGCTTCCGCGTCGTCCACGCCCCTGGGCACGCTCGCGGTGAGGTGATCTTCTTCCGCGACTCCGACCGCGTTGTGATCTGCGGTGACGTGATCCGCAACATGAGTTACGCCACCGGACGCCCGATGATCGCCGAGCCGCCGGTGATCTTCACCTACGACCCGGCCGAGAACCGCCGCTCGATCCGCAAGCTCGCCGACCTCAACCCGACCTTGATCCTCCCCGGCCACGGCCCAGCGGTGACTGACATGGCCAAGTTTGAGCGTTTCGTCGCCGCGCTTCCGGGGTAGCCGCCGAGCGACTTCGCACCGCGAAGCGAATCTCGAGAAGGGAGTCTCGATGAGAACGCCGAGAAGGATGCCGTCGCCAGCGATGATCGTCGCCATCACCGCGCTGGTCGTCGCCCTGGCAGGAACCGCATACGCCGCGCAGACAATTAACGGCGGCGCGATCAAGAAGCAGACAATCGGGGGCGGCAAGCTGAAGCAGAAGACGCTGACCGGCTTTCAGATCAACACAAACAAGCTCGGTGTGGTCCCGGCGGCGAAGCGCGCCACTCACACCTATTGGGCCGTAGTCAACAACCCGGGGGGCGCCGGCAATGCCACGCTTGCACGGGCTAGCGACTCCGGGATAACAGCCGCCGAGGGCGGCGGGGCGGTTTCGGTCGCCTTCCCCCAGAACGTCACCGGCTGCGCCGATGTCGCCGGCCGCAACAACGCTGGCACCTCGGTCCCGAATGCCGGCTACGCCCAGACGAATACGTCAGCCGCCAATCCAAACGCAATCGAAGTCCACACCCGCGACAAAGAAGGCGGCAACGAGGACGCCGACTTCCACCTGATCGTCATCTGCCCATAGCCGACAAATCCCGCCGACGGGCCTAAAACATCCCCTATACGGAGGGAAATCGGCCCGTCGGCGGCGATAACGACTAGGCTGCGGCCATGGGCGAGGTCGATCACGGGTTTAAGGAGGGCGACAAGGTCTGGGTCGAGGACGGTGACGGCAAACACCATCCCGGCATCTTTGTCGCTGATAACGAGGCATCGGGCTGGTTCGGCGGCGGCCCCAGCGCCTACGTTGTTCACCCTGAGGCCAAACAGGCCGAGGTCGTCTCCACCTTCCGCATCACCCCGCGCGACGAGTAGCGCCTATCTCAACTCGCCGGCGAGAAGCTCCATCAGCAGGCCGTCGTGCCAGCCATCGCCGTCGACGTCGCGCTCGTACCGGCGCATAACGCCGACGGGTTTAAAGCCGACCTTTTCGTAGGCGCGGATCGCGGCCACGTTGCCGACTGCCGGGTCGATCGTGATCCTATGATGGCCGCGCTCCTCGACTAGCTGGGTGGTGACCCGGCGCACCGCCTCCTCGCCGAAGCCACGGCCATGTAGCGCCGGGTCGAGGAAGAGGTCGATGCTGGCGTGTCGGTACCTGGGCTCCGTCTCCTCGCAGAACTGGATCAAGCCAGCCACCGAGCCATCGATCTCGATGGCCATGCGAGTGGACTCGGGCTCGTCGGTCCAGGGAAACCCCTCCTCGGGCACGCCCCACCAACGCGCGACCTCGGGAGCTACATGGATACGACGAAGCTCCTCCTCGTCACCCTTGACCAGAGGCCGCAAGCTCATCCGGGCCTGGTCATCCGCCACATTCCGATTGTATGGTCGCGAAATGCTCGCCTACGTCTTCTGGCACCGACCACATCCAGACGTCGGCCTTGGGGCCTACGAGGATGCGCAGCGAGCATTCCACTCCTCGCTCGAGACGACGTCGGCCTCCTTCCGCCTTGCCGAGCTGCCTTTCGGCGACGGAGGGAGTGGCTACGAGGACTGGTATCTGGTCGAGAACTGGGAGGGGCTGGGAAACCTGAACCGAACCGCCGTCGATCCGGCGAGGCGCCCCGGCCACGACCTAGCCGCATCGCAGTCGGCCGATGGCTGGGGTGCTATCTACTCGCCTGTGCGAGGGCCGGTATCGATCCCCGACGGAGCCGATTGGCTTCACAACGCCAGATGGTGCTGGGCCCTGCTCCCGAGTTTTGTGCAGCCGTCTCCGCCTCAGACGGCCGGGAGAGGATCTGGCCGCGCGTCCCTTGAGTTCAGGACGGGAGCCTGGCGTTCGCCATGTCGACGCGGTCGCCGCGGAACGGCACGCCCTCGGCTCTAAGGCGCTCTCGCTGGCGGGCTCCCTTGGCCAGGGAACCGTCGGCGCGGACGACTCGCCACCAGGGCAGATCGGGGTCGTCGCACTCGAAGAGGACCGAGCCGGCGAAACGGGGGGCTCCGGGTGAGACGTCGCCGTAGGTGCGGACGAAGCCGGGCGGGATCTCGCGGACGCGGGCGAGGACTTCCAATAGGCGGGATTCCGCGGAAGGCGTCAGTTCCCCGGCCCGAAGGCGTCGATGATGCGGTTCTGGAACTCGGAGAGCTCTTCCGGGGAGATGAAGTAGGTCGGCGGGGTGAGGAAGAGGCCGTCGGCGCGCTCGGCGGTCGCTTCGACCCGGGCACGGACCTTGTCGAGGGGGCCGGCGGCGCAGTAGGCGTCGACCATCTCGTCGCTGATCGCGGCGGGGACGGCGGCGAGGTCGCCACGGCGGAAGGCATCGCCTGCGGCCACCGCGTTCTCGGCGAAGCCGTGCATCTCCCAGAGTGGCATGTAGGTCTTGACCGTGGCGTAGAAGGAGATCGTGCGGCGGGCCATCTCGATCGCGCGGGCTTCGTCGTCGTCGATCGCGCAGCAGACGGTCGGCAGGTAGTCGAAATCCTTGCGCTCACGGCCCGAGCGACTCAGGCCCTGCTCGAAAGAGTCGACGACGACCTCGTCGATCCAGCGCAGGCTCTGGATCGGGTGGCCGATGAGGCCGTCGGCGACGTCGCCCGCCATCCGGCACATGCCGCTCTGGATGCCGGCGGTATAGATCGGCACCGACTCGCGCGGGGCCGGGTGCGGACGGATCCAGCCCTTGATGTCGATGTCGTAGTAGGAGCCCTCGTAGCGGATCGGCTCGCCCTTGCCGGCCTGCTGCATGATCAGCCGTGTCGCCTCGATCGCCTCGCGCAAGTGCGGGGCCGGCCTCCCATACTCGGCGTTGTGCCAGGTTTCGTTCAGCCGTTTGACGCCGGAGCCGAGGCCCAGGCGGAAGCGCCCGCCCGACATCTCGTCGATGTCGAGGGCGCTGACGGCGAGGATGAAGGGGCTGCGGGTGAAGGCCCAGGCGATCCCGGTGGCGACGTCGATCTTCTCGGTGCGGCCCGCTAGGTAGGCGGCCTGGGTGACCGAGGAGCGAAAGAGCTCGGGCGCCCAGACGCACTCGACCCCGGCGGCCTCGGCCCGCTTCGCCTCCGCCTCAAGATCAGCGACCGTGACGCCGATCGCGGCGACGGAGATCCGCTCGAGCGCCCCCACCGGCTCAGCCCTAAGCCGAGACCGGCTCGGCGGCCTCGGCCAGGACCGCGTCGGCGACGCGGTCACGGTGCCACTTCGAGTCGCCGAACATCGCCGCGTTCGCCTTGCCGCGCTTGAGGAAGAAGTGGAGGTCGTGCTCCCAGGTGAAGCCGATCCCACCGTGCACCTGGATCGAAGCGTCGGGCACGCGCCAGCCGGCGTCAGAGGCGTAGGCCTTGGCCATCGAGGCGGCCAACGGCAGCGACTCCGGCTCGGCGTCGGCGGCCCAGGCCGCGCCATAGACGGCCGAGCGGGAGTTCTCGGTCTCGAGCAGCATCTGCGCGCAGCGATGCGAGACGGCTTGGTAGGAGCCGATCGGGCGGCCGAACTGTTGGCGGTCCTTGGCGTACTCGACGGCCATCTCCATCGTCCGCTGGGCGATCCCGGTCGACTCGGCGGCGAGAGCGACGCAGGCGCGGTGGAAGACCTGGAAGTAGTCGGAACCTGCGGCCGGCAGGGTGTTCTCGGGGGCGACTCGGACCCCCTCGAAGCGCACCGAGTAGAGGCGACGGGTGAGGTCGATCGCCGTGGCGGGGGCGACGGTGACCCCGTCCGCCTTGCGCTCGACGATGTGCCGCCGCCCGTCGGAGGTGGCTACGAGGAGGATGTCGGCCGTGGCGGCGTCCATCACCAGGACCTTCTCGCCGTCGAGAACAGCGCCGTCTCCGTCGGCACGCGCCTCCATCTCGAACTCGCCGATCGTCGCAGGCGAGCCGGCATCCCACAGAGCCGGCGTGCCGCGCAGCTTCCCCTCGGCCAGCGGGTGCAGGAGGCGCTCGCGCTGTTCGTCGGAGCCGCAGAGACTCAGTGCCAGCCCGACGACCGTGTTGGAGAGCAACGGCGAGGGCGCCAGCGCATAGCCCATCTCCTCGAAGAGGACGGCGAGCTCGACGATGCCGAGGCCCTGTCCACCCCACTCCTCGGGCAGGGCCAGGCCGGTCCAGCCCAGCTCGGCCATCTCATCCCAGTCGGCCTGCTCGAAGCCGTGCTCGCTCTCGGCAAGCTCACGAATGCGCTCCGACTTGTAGCGCGCGGCGAGGAAGTCGTGGGCGGTCGACTTGATCGCCTGCTGCTCGTCTGTGAGGTCGAAGTACAAGAGCCGGCCTTCCTCAGCGCATCCTCGGCAGGCCGAGCACGCGCTCGGCGATGATGTTCTTGAGGATGTCGGTGGTGCCGCCCTCGATCGAGTTGGCACGAGAGCGCAGGAAGCTGTACTGCCAGGCTCCGCCGGCAAGCGCGTGCTCGTCACCGCGCGAGAGTGGCGCGTAGGCACCCTCAATGTCGAGCGCCAGCTCGGCCATGCGCTGGTTGATGTCGGCCCACTGCCACTTGCCCAGCGAGCCCTCCGGGCCGGGAATCCCCGACTGCATCGTCTTGGTCAGGCCGCGGTAGGCGTTGAGCCGCATCGTCTCCGCCTCGATGTGGAGCTGGGCGAGGCGCTGGCGGAAGACCAGGTCCTCCGCCGCGGTGCCACCGTTGACCCGGGTCTCTGCCGCCAGCGCGCCGAGCCGCTTGAGGCTGTTGGCGATCTGGGCAATAGCGCCGAAGGCGAGCCCGGCTCGCTCGTTCATCAGGGTCGTGATCGCCACCGACCAGCCACCGCCCACCTCGCCGATCACGTTGGCATCGGGGATCCGCGCCTCCTCGATGAAGACCTCGTTGAACTCGCCCTCGCCGGTGATCTGAACCAGCGGCTTGGCCTCGACCCCGGGCTGATCCATGTCCATCAGGAAGTAGGTGAGCCCCTTGTGCTTGGGAGCGTCGGGGTCGGTGCGAGCGACCAGCATGCACCACTTGGCGTACTGGGCGAAGGTGGTCCAGACCTTCTGCCCGGTGACCACCCATTCGTCGCCGTCCTTGACCGCGCGCGTCTTTAGCGAAGCCAAGTCGGACCCCGACTCCGGCTCGGAGAAGCCCTGGCACCAGATCTCCTCGGCGGTGAGGATCGGCTCCAGGTAACGCTGCTTCTGGGCGTCGGTGCCATGGGCGATCACGACCGGGCCGCCCATCGCCAAGCCGAGTACGTTGGCCGGGCTCGGCGCCTCCAGGCGCGAGGCCTCTCCGACGAAGATCGCCTGCTCGATCATCGTCGCGCCGCGTCCGCCGTACTCCTTCGGCCAGGAAATCCCGGCCCAGCCAGCGGCATGCATCTTCTGCTGCCACTCGCGGCGGAAGGCCATCACCTCCTCCAGGCCCGCTTCGGGCTCGGGGCCTGGATGGTTCTCTTCGATCCAGGTGCGAACCTCTTCGCGGAACTCCTGCTCAGACGGTGAGAGGGTCAGGTCCATCGGCCGCGCAGCATAGCGGGGGGCTGGCTGTCCGGCCAATCGCGGGGCGCGCGACCCTCTCCCGCTCGGGCTTGATAGGAACCCGCCCATGACTTCGAGCAAGGGGTACGAGAGTCCGGGGATCGCGGGGAGCGGGGCAATCGCCACCGGCCTTGCCGCGGTTTCGACAACCACGGCCGACACGATCCTGCTGGCCCGCAGCGAGGCCTCCGCCTGGCGGGCGGAGGAGAAAGTCGTCGCCGCCTGCGCCAAGATCGAGGGAGCCGAGCCCTCGCGGCTGCGGGTCACGACCGACCCCGGCGACCTCTCCGACTGCGACGTGATCGTCGAGGCGATCATCGAGGAGGTCGAGCCGAAGGGTGAGCTGCTGGCGACGATCGCTGAGGCCTGCCCGAACGCCGACCTGGCAACCACCACTTCCTCGCTCAGCATCGCCGAGATCGCCGGCGCAGCCGGCATCGGCGGTCGGCTCTTCGGCCTGCACGTCTTCAACCCGGTGCCGCGGATGAAGCTGGTCGAGGTCTGCTTCCCCGAGGGTGCCGAGAGCGCCCGCGAGACAGCCCTCGCCTGGTGCGCCGCGCTCGGCAAGACCGCGGTCGAGGTCCCCGACCAGGCCGGCTTCGTCGTCAACCGCCTGCTCTTCCCCTACCTCTTCGACGCTGTCCGGATGATGGAGCGGACCGGCATGGAGGCCGGCGAGGTAGACACCTGCATGAAGCTCGGCGCCGGCCACCCGATGGGCCCCCTGGCCCTACTCGACTTCGTCGGCCTCGACGTAGCCGAGGCAATCGGCGACGCCCTCTACGCCGACTCCAACGAGGCCGCCCACAAGCCCCCGGGCCTAATCGTCGAGATGGTCGGCGAAGAGAAGCTGGGCCGCAAGAGCGGCGCTGGGTTTTACAGCTACGACTAAGACTGCGCGGGGGCATGGGAGCCTCTCAACAGGCCCCCGAGATACGGAAGCTTGCGAAACCGGGATCTAGTTTTGGGAGCTTGAAGAAGCTTCAAGCGAAGAGGGGAGCTTCCGGATCAGAAGCTTCAAGCTTTATCCCGCTTCGAGAGCCCTGGCGGGTGCGCCTCTGCGGAATGTCGCCGAAGGCGGCGGAAATGCAATCCGATGCCTGCGCGGGCGTAGCCCGCGCACTACATCTCGGCGCTACGCGCCATAGGCGCGGGCGACGTCAATTCACGCAGAGGCGCACCCGCCAGGGCTCACTAACCCGCCCAGCGCTAATTCTTTTTAGCCAGATCCCAAATCACGTCCGCCGGGGAGATCCCCTGCTGACGGGCGATCGTCTCTACCTCGTCCCAGGGCAATTCGGCCTCGGGAAGGTCGTCCCAGCGGGCGAGTTCAAGGGCGTCTACCGCTCCTTTGAGCGACGGGCCAAGGTGCTCCTCGGAGCGAAGCAGGGCTCTCAGGACCTCGAGCTGCTTGTCGCTCAAGCGCACAACCCACATGCGATGCCTCCGTGGTTCGGGGAAATGCGGATTGCTTGGAAAAACTAGGAGCGCTGGCGGACGGAACCGGTCTGGCCACTGATCCGGACTGCCTCGATCCGGTTCTCCCGCACCGACTCAACCCGGATCGTGTAGCCGTTGGCAACGATCGTGTCCCCGCGCTTGGGCAGCCGGCCCAGCTCGCCGAAGACATAGCCGCCAACCGAGTTGTAGGCGTCGGTGTCGACCGGCAACTCGATCCCAGCATCGGAGAGGTCGCCAAGCGAGACATGCCCGCGGACGAACCACTCGCCACTGGCCAGCTGGCGCAGGGCCGCCGCGCGAGGGTCGGTCTCGTCCTCGATCTCCCCCACCACCTCCTCGAGGATGTCCTCGACGGTGACGATCCCGACCGTCCGCCCGTACTCGTCGACGACGACTGAGAGCGAGGTGCGCTGGACCTGAAGGTCATGGAGGAGGTCGTCGAGGGGCCGGGTCTCGGGGACGATCACGGCATCGCGGATCGCCGGCGCGATCTCGCCCTCTGGTCCGTCGCTCATGAAGAGGCGGGCAAGGCTGTTGTTGTGGACGATCCCCTTAACCCGGTCGGGATTCTCGTCCTCGATCACCACCAGGCGAGTATGTCCGGAGGTGACGCAGCGGCGAAGTGCTGTCTCAACGGTCTCGGAGGCATCGACCGTGACAACCGCTGGGATCGGGGTCATCACCTCGCGCGCCTCCTGCTCGTGCAGGTGGAAGACGCCGCCCAGCATCCCGGCCTCACCCGGGTCGAGTGTCCCCCCCATCCGCGAGCGGTCGATGATCTGCTTCAGGTCCTCGGCTGTGTGGTGCTCCTCGATATCGGTTGGGTCAACCCCGAAGAGTCGGACGATCGCGTTGGAAATCGCGCTCAGCGCCATGATCACCGGCGCGGTAGCGGCGCGGAACCAGTTGAGCGGGCGGGAGACGCGGCGGGCGGTGCGCTCGGCGTGGCTGATCGCCAGCATCTTCGGCACCTGCTCGCCAATACTGATGTGGATCGCAGTGACCAGGGCGAAGGCGATCGCCACCGAGAGCCCAACGGCGGCCCCGTGCGAGAGCCCGCCGAAAATCGGTTCGAGTAGCTTCGCCAGCGAAGGCTCGCCAAGGAAGCCGATCCCGATTGAGGCCATCGTGATCCCGATCTGACAGGCCGAGAGCGACTCGTCAATCTTGTCGAGTTGCTCGACCACGGCCTCGGCCCCGCTCTCCCCTTCCTCGGCAAGCTGCTCGATCTTGCCGCGACGGCTGCGCACGAGAGCGAACTCAGCCGCGACGAAGAAGCCGTTGACGGCAACCAGCAGGAGAAGGAGGACGAGCAGGAGTGCGCTCATCGTTTATTTGGCCCGGTACTTCGGGGGAGGTCGTCGTCGGCCATTCGGCGTAGGCAATATAGCTTTCCAATCCGCCGTTTCAGCGATAAGTGTCATATTTGGCGAAGATGCGGATCGCAAGCCTCGTACCGTCCGCGACCGAGATGCTCTTTGCCCTCGGCCTCGGCGACAGTGTCGTCGCGGTTACCCATGAGTGCGACTACCCCGCTGAGGCGCGTTCACTCCCCCACCTGACTCGAACCGTGCTGCCGCCGAATCTGGATGCGGCCGAGATCGACCGGGCCGTGAAGAGGCGGGTCGCCGAGGGACTGGCGCTGTACGAACTCGACGAGGAATTACTGGCGACACTGGCGCCTGACCTGATCGTCACCCAGGCTGTCTGCGCCGTGTGCGCAGTCTCCTTCGAGGACGTGGTCGAGGTCGCCGCCCGCCTTCCCAGCAAACCCCGGGTCGTCCAGCAGGACCCCAGCACGCTCGCCGAGATGCTCGACGACGTGGTGCATCTCGGCGAGGCGGCGGGGATTCCACGCACCGGGCACGAGCTCCGCGGGGACCTCGAGGGGAGGCTGGCGATGGTGCGTGCGGCCGTCTCGGGAACCGCCCGGCCACGGGTGATCGCGCTGGAGTGGCTCGACCCTCCCTACGTTGGCGGCCACTGGATTCCGGAGATGATCTCGATCGCCGGCGGCGAGGATGTCGCCGGGCCACCCGGATTGAAGTCCCCCGAAGTCTCCTGGGGTGAGCTCTCGGGTTTGACCCCCGACGTGGTCGTCGCGATGCCCTGTGGCTGGTACCTGGACGGGGCCCGCTCACAGGCACTGGAACACCGGATCCACATCGACACACTCGGCGCCCGGCGAGTGTTCGCGGTCGACGCCGCATCGACCTTCTCCCGTCCGGGGCCGCGCCTCGTCGACGGTGTCGAGCTGCTCGGTCATCTCCTGCACCCCGACTTAATCGAAGCACCCGGGAACATCGCGTTCGCCGAGCTGCCCTCGTTACAGGTACGGCAGGGCGGATCCGGCTGAAGGTCAGGCGACGGCGAGCGCGCCGAGGATCGAGATAACGGTCACCGTAGCCATCACCGCCATCTCTGCTGGAAAATGGCGGTGCCCAAGCATGCCGCGCTCGCCGGCAAGAATCGCGAATGCGCAGATCACCCCTGCCACCAGGCCACCGAGGTGGCCGCCCAGACTGATGTCGGGGCTGCCGATGCTGATCGCCAGGTTGAGGACCAAGATCACCCCGATCGAGGAGGCGACCGCATTGATGCCACGCCCTCGGGCGATCACGAACGCCGCCCCGAAGACGCCGAAGATCGCCCCCGAGGCACCGACAGTGAGCGCGTTCGGACTCAGCAGAAGCGCCCCAAATGCGCCGGCGAACAAGGAGGCCACGTAGACGGCAACGAAGCGGGGGGTGCCGATCGCAGGCTCGAGCAGTCGACCGAGGAAATAGAGCGCGAACATGTTGAAGCCGATGTGGACAAGGCTGGCGTGAAGGAATGCGCCACCGACGAGCCGGTACCACTCCCCTTCCGCGACCGACGGGCCGAAGAGACCAAAGTTGACGACCGCCGAGCTCCCCCCTACGCCGAGGCCACCGCTGGCACTCGCGATCTCGGCAAGAAATGCTGCCGCGTTCAGCGCAATCAGGATGAAGGTCGCCGGCGCCGTTGAGAACAGGCTCGCCTCTCCGACCCCTCGGACCACCCTGGTTGGCTGGCGCATGCACTCCGGGCAGCGCATCCCGACCGGTGATGGCGTCATGCAGTCGGGACAGATCGGCCGCCCGCAGGAGGAGCAGGAGACGGCAGTCTCGCGGTTGGGGTGCCGGTAACAGGTCTGTGCCACGGGGATGAGCAGCCTACAATCGCCGCCGATGGACGTCCCAAGCCCCGCACGGCTCTACGCAACTGTCATTGGTGCGGCGCTCGTCGTCGCCGGCATCGTCGGCTTCTTCTACAGCGCCTCGTTCGGCTCGCCCGGCGAAGTCGACGACGCCTTCGGGATCTTCGCCGTCAACGGCTGGGCCAACGTCCTGCACATCCTCACTGGAGCGCTGGGACTGTTGATGGCGGGGTACGCCTCGCGCCAGTACGCCCTCTGGCTGGGCGCCCTCTACCTCGCCCTCGCGCTCTGGGGCTTTGCCTTGGGCAGCGGCGAGGCCATTCTCGGCTGCCTGCCGGTCAACACCGCCGACAACCTCCTCCACCTGGCGATCGGCGTGCTCGGCGTCGGTGCCGCGCTGTCGACCCCGGCCGCGAAAAAGAGCGAACCAGCTACAGCCTGACCCGGCCGGCCAGGGAGCGCAGACCGCCCTTGGCTTGTTGGCGGCCGCGACGGCGGACCTCGAGCAGGACCAACGCACCCGCGGCCGCTCCCCCCGCACCGACCGCGAACACCGGGCGCACCCAGTTGCGCGGGTCGCGCAGCGCCCGCAACTCACTCTCGGAGAGCTCCTCTGCCCAGTCGGAGAGCTCCTCTGCAGCCGCCTGCGTGACAGCGGAGAGCGTGTCCTCAAGCCGGCCCGAGAGGCGCTCGGGCGGCTCGATCGGTCGCAGCGCGTCGGAGAGTAGGTGCTCAACGTCCCAAGTACTGCCGCTCAGGCGCTGGGCCTCACTCATCGCTCATCTCTTCCTGAAGCTGCTTGATCGCACGATGGATCAGCACCTTGGTGGCGCCGTCGGTGCGGCCTAGCGCTCGCGCGATCTCGCGATTGTCCATACCGAGGGCGAAGCGCATGATCAGCGCATCGCGGCGATCGTCGGGAAGGTGATCGAGGTTGGCCATTACCTGGCGCAGCTGCTCCCGACCCTCGGCGATCGCCTCGGTTCCGTGCCGCGCCTCGATCGGGTCCGCATTCTCCAAAGAAGTCTGCGGCCGACGCGATCGGTCGCGGTAGTAGTTGGAGGCTAGGTTGTGGGCGATACGAATCAGCCAAGGACGCAGCGGCCTGCCGTCGGACTCGCGCCGAGCCCGATCGAAGTGGCGGTAGGCCTGCAGAAAGGCCTGCTCGGTGAGGTCCTCGGCGTCGTGCGGATTGCCGACCCGGTAGTAGGCGTAGGAGTAGACATCCCGCAGGTGGGCCCGATAGAGGTCCTCGAAGGCTCGATCGAGCTCCGCCTTCGCCCTGGGGTCGAGGCTCGCTGGCTCGACGTTCTCCTTGGCAGCGCTCACGTGACAGCAAGACTATTCCCATCAGGCGGCCTTCCTGGATCGCTCGACGCGCCGCAGCCCCGCAACCCAAGTCTCGGCGTCGATCTCGCCACGGATCAGGGCGGCGAGACCGCTCAACGCCTCAGTCGATCCGCCTTCAGCCGAGGTCGCGGCAGCCAGGAGCGGAACTGCGTCAAGCCCCTCAGAGGCCTGGCCGATCAGGCCGGGAATCTCATCCGCTGGAGTACCCCGCCCCAGTAATTCACCGGCGCGGCGATTACGCCCCTCCGGAGCCATCACCGTCGCGGTGAGGTCGCCTACGCCAGCCAACCCAGAAAACGTCGCGAGGTCGGCGCCGCGACTAATCGCGTGCTCGATGCACTCCCGCCAAACTTGCGCCGCGGCAATACCCGCCGCGTTCAGCCCGTGTGGCTCGGCAGCCGCGGCGGCAAGAGCAGCCGCATTCTTGGCAGCACCTGCCATCTCGACTCCGGCGACGTCGTGTGAGCGCTCGCAGACCAAGCCGGCGCGGTCGAAGACGCCACCGAGCTGGTTGCGCAGGTCGACGTCGGCCGAGCCGAGGACCAGGGCGGCAGAGCCGGAGACCGCCTCGCGTGCATGCGCCGGACCGCCGAGACACGCAATCGCCCGCGCTCGCACGCGGGCGCCGACATATTCGGCGGGAAGCTGACCCTGCGGTGCTATCAGGCCCTTGGTGAGGAGCAGTACTGCTGAGCGCTCTCCGATGCGATCAGCAATCGATCCGACCGCCTGCGGCAATGAGCCCGAGGGGATTGCCAAGCAGACCAGGTCAAGTCCAGCCAGCTCGACTTCGGAGGCCTGGTGTATCCGAACCGAGCCGGGAATGCGCACGCCCTCCAGGTAGCGGACGTTTTCGCGCGCTTCGTCGATCTCGGCCGCCTGCGCCCCGGTACGGGTCGCAAGCTGGACCTCGAGGCCGCCGCGGGCGAGCAGCACGGCGAGGGCCGTACCCCAACTCCCTGCACCGATCACCGCGGCGCGGCGCATTGGCGGCAAACCGCCGAGGTCCTCCCACTGCAGCTCCACATTGGGCCAGATCCGCGCGGTCACCGTCGCGGCCAGGCCGCGCGAGGGATCAGCAGCGCGCGGAAAGGTCATCGCCTTGCCGAGCCGGACCTTCACCTTGCGCGGGCGGATCCGCCAGCCGCGCCGCACGTCTTCGGTGCCGAGAACAGCGGCGGGTATCACCGGCGCGCCGGTCTGTAGCGCCAACCGACCAACGCCGCGCTTGGGCTCGGCCAGAGCGCCGCTGCGGATGCGGGTCCCCTCGGGAAAGATGCAGACGGCGCCGCCGCGTTCAACGACCTTCCGCGCCGTCTCCACCGAGTCCTCATCGGACTCTCCGCGACGGATCGGGAAGGCGCCGAGCCGGGAGAGAAGCCAGCCCTGCCAGCGACGCTCGAACAGCTCAACCTTGGCGACGTAGTTCATCGGCCGCCGCCAAGGCAGGGCACCGCCGATCGCGAAGGGGTCGAGGAAGCTGCGGTGGTTGGAGGCGACAATCAAGCCGCCCTTTAGGCGGGCGTGTTGGCGACCCGTCCTCGCGTAACGAAAGTAGACGAGGAAGAACGGGGTCATGAAGAGCCGGGCGAGGATGTACAGGATCGGGTTTACGCCGTGGCGGCGCGTGTAGTCGTGGTACGCCTGGAGGCGGGAGGGGTCCACGTAGGAGCGCTACACGGGTTGGGGGCCGTGGTTACTGGCGTGGTTGGCGGGCGGGTCCTGTCGCGGGGTGAGGGGGGCGCTGCGGGCGGGCCACGGTCCGTCCTCGACCCCCCTCACCCCGCGCCACCCACCCGAGGGACGACTCCGAAAGTCCGACTACCAAGCTTGCTCGATGAGAGCTTCCAGCTCGGCGCGGGTTGGAGCTTCGGGCGTGAAAGACAGTTCGGGGCGTTGGAGCATCGCCTCGATTGCTTGGGGGAGCTTGGTTTGGTCCGCTCCCTGGTCTCCCAGGCCGGGGGGATTGCCGCCCAGGTCGAGGATTCGGGCTTCGATGGCGTCTGGGGAGGTTCCGAGGGCGGTCGCCAGAGGCTTTAGGCCATCGGGGGCTCGGGGAACCATGAAGGCCATTGCTCTTGGGAGGATCGCGGCGTTGGTGGGGGCATGGGGGGTGCCGCAGATGCGGACGAGGGTTTGGCAGATGACGTGATGGAGGGCGAAGGCTCCGGAGTCAATTGCGTAGCCGCAGAGGATTGAGCCCAGGGCCAAGTTGGCGCGGTTGCGCGCGGCCTGGCCTTCGTCGAGGGCGGTGGCGATCAGTTCGGCGCCGCGTAGGGCGGTCATTTCGGAGACGGGGTTGGCGAAGGGGGTGTAGAGGGAATCAGCGCCATGGGCCAAGGCGTTCATCGAGCTTGCCCGCAGGTCGGGCTCGGGGGCACTGGTCATCGAGGCCGGATCTGCGATTACGAGTGCAGGGCGAACCATGGTCCGAACCCGGTTCTCCGCACCCGCTGGGAGACGGTGGATGCCGGTCATCTCCGCCCCCGACATCGTCGTCGGGATCGCCGCGACGCGGGCGCCGGTCACCGCGGCGATCGCCTTCGCGGTGTCGACTACGCGGCCGCCACCAAGGGCGACGAGGTTCGGGGAGCGAGCGGAGTCGAGCAGGACTGCGGCCGTCGCTGGCACAGCGGTCGCCGGATCGGCCGGCGGCAGCTCATGGACCGCGGCCGCGGCACTTGCCAGGTCGGCTGCCCCATCAAGGTGCCTTTGGGTCGTCAGCAGCTCGAACGGCTGCATGCCGTTCTCGGCGAGCAGTCCGACTGCGTCACGCACCCCGTCATCGCGAAAGGCGACGACGCGGCCGGCGTCGCGCCAGATGAAGTCGCCGCTCACCCGGCCGAGACCGTGCGTGGATTTACCACTGGCCGCAGGTTCGGTTCGACCTCGGCCCGTAGGTGCTCGTAGTCAGGTGGCAACGAGAGCTTCTCGCCGAGGTGCTCGAGCGGCTCGTCGACCGTGAAGCCCGGGCCAAGCGTGGCAATCTCGAAGAGCACCCCGCTCGGCTCACGGAAGTAGATCGAACGGAAGTAGAAGCGGTCGATCAGGGGGGTCACCTGCGCTCCGGCCGAGACAGCCCGCTGGCGCCACGCCTCGTGATCCTCCATGGTTGAGGCCCAGGCAACATGGTGGACACTGCCCGCCCCTTGTCGGGAGCGCTCCTCGGGCGGAGCTTCAAAGACGTAGAGGCCGCCGCGACTGGACCCGCGCGCTTCCCAACTGCCCTCGTCGACCATCTCGAATTCAAGCGCCTCGAGCAATGCCCGGCTCGTCTCGGGAGCACCGCTGTAGGCACAAACGGCGTGGAAGCCGCGCAAGGCAAGGTCGGCGGGAACTTCGGGGTGGTCAGCAATCAGCGGCTCGTCGTCTACCTCGACCACTGCCAACTCGTGGGCAAGACCCTCCGGGTCGGCGAAGCGCAGTCCTCCGCCGGCGCGCTCGGACTCGATCTCGTTGGCACCAAGGCGCTCCTCCCAGAAGTCGAGCGACTTGTGGGAGCCGACGCGCCAGACAATCCGGTGCACGTCTCCGGCTCCCGCCCGGCCCGGCGACACGCCTGGGAACTCAAAAAAGGTCAGGTCAGAGCCTGCGCTGCCCTTCTCGTCGGCGAAAAAGAGGTGGTAAACGGTCGGGTTGTCCTGGTTGACGGTCTTCTTGACCAGACGCAGACCAAGCACCCCTGCGTAGAAGTCAACGTTGTCCTGAGCGTCGGCAGTGATCGCGGTGATGTGGTGAATTCCCTCAAGCTTCACGACATCACGTATAGCATCCGCGCATGAGCCGTGGACGACGACGCCTAGTGAGAGTCCTGGTCGTGCTCGGATCGCTGCTGGCCTTCCTCAGCGTCTTCGCGATCTGGACCGAGCGCCAGGCGCTCAACACCAACGACTGGGTCGACACCAGCGGCCGCCTGATCCATAACGACAAGATCCGCGAAGCGGTCGGCACCTTCCTCGTCGACCAGCTCTACGAAAACGTCGACGTCGAAAAAGAACTCGAGGAAATCCTCCCCGGCGACACCAAACAACTCGCCGGCCCGGTTTCCGGTGGACTGCGCCAAGTCGCCGGCGACGGCGCCGACCAGGTGCTGCAGAGCTCGACCGCACAGGAACTCTGGAAGAGCGCCAATAGATCGACCCACGAACAGCTCCTCGCCGTCCTTGAAGAAAAGGAAGGCTCGGTCTCGACCGAAGAAGGCACGGTCACCCTCAACCTCGGCAGCCTTATCACCAACCTCGCCAGCCAGGTGGGGATCGGCCAGAACCTTGCCGAAAAGCTGCCCCCCGACGCGGGCCAGATCACGATCCTGCGCTCCGACCAGCTGAAGACCGCCCAGGACATCGTCGTCGCGATCAAGGGCCTGGCCCTGATCCTCTCGTTGCTCACCTTCCTCGCCTTCGGCCTGGCTATCTATCTCACTCGCGAGGGGCGTTGGGTAACAGTGCTCTTCTGCGGTATCGGGCTCGTCGCCGCCGGTTTCGCCGTGATCGTCTTCCGCGAGGTCGCCGGCGGGATCGTCGTCGGCCAGCTGGTCAGCGAAGAAAGCGTCAAACCCGCGGCCGAAGAAGCCTGGTCAATCGGTACCTCACTGATGATCAGCATCGCCACCACGGTGATCGTCGTCGGTGCGCTCTTTGGGATCGCTGGTTGGCTAGCCTCGCCGACCGGCTCGGCCCGCTCGACCCGCAAGTTCCTGGCACCGGTCCTCAGCGAGCACGCCGCATACGCCTACTCCACGCTTGCGATCGTGGTCGGCCTTTACTTCATCCAGGCCCCGACCCAGAACCTTCGCTCCTTCCTGACCACGCTGGTAATCGCCGGCCTCGCTGCCTTCGGCATTCACGAGCTACGCAAACAGGCCGCCGAGGAATTCCCGGACGCCACCTTCGGCGACTTCTTCGGACGCACCAAGGACCGCGTCGTCGGTGCCGTCAAGGACGCCAACCTCAGCGAGCACGCCGCAAAGCTGCGCCTGCCCGAGAAGCGCAAGCCCGCCACCGAGAGCGAGGCGCCCACGGCGACTCTCCCTGCCAGCGATGACGACGCCCGCCTGGCCCGCCTCGAGCGTCTCGCAACCCTCCATGAGAAGGGCATCCTCAACGACGAGGAGCTGGCAGCCGAGAAGGCACGGGTCCTCGGTGAAAACCCGGCAAGCAGCTGAGCCTCGCAGAGCCCGCCTCCGGAATCGAACCGGAAACCTCCTGATTACAAATCAGGTGCTCTACCAATTGAGCTAGGCGGGCAGCCTGCCGAATATAGAGGCCATGAGCGAGCCCAGCAGCGCCATCGATGCACAGTTCCGACTTCTCGGACCCGACGAGGGGGCAGTTCTCAGCGAAGCGATCCAGGCTGCATACGGCGACAGCTATGACATGCGCTGGGTCTACGACGCCGAGGAGGTGTCGTCGAGACTGGCGGCTGGCACCTATGTCTCCTGTGTTGCCGAGACCGCGGGCGGGGAGGTGCTCTGCCATGAGGGGATGAGCCTTGCGACGGCTGGGGATGCGGTCGGCCATTCCGGGCAGGCCGTAACGATGCCTGCCGCGCGCGGGCAGCACCTCTTCACGCGGACCAAGCGATTTCTGATGGATTGGGCTACCGAGCAGGGGATGGCAGGGATGTACAGCGAGGCGACCGCGGCCCACCCCTACAGCCAGCGCGCCAACGTCGAGCTCGGGGCGCACGAGACCGGATTCCTGCTTGGCTGGATCCCGGCCTCCGTCTCCAACGACGCGGCGGACGGAAGGCGAGGACGCCAGTCGGCGGCACTCTTCTACACGAAGCTGAACGACGGCCATCAGCGCCCCGTCTACGCTCCGGAGCGCCATCGGACAATCGTCGGACAGACCATGGAGCTATGCGAGCTGCGCGGCACCCTCGACGAGCCTCCCACTGATGCAGCGCTGAATGAGCGAACCGAGCTGCACGTCGCAATTGACTCCGACCACAACCTGGCGCTGATCACAGTGCACACCCCTGGCTCCGATCTTGAAACCGCCGTCGCGGCGGAGCGCCATCACCTCTTCCACCGTGTGGGCCTCGACGCCATCTACCTCGACCTGCCCCTGGACGAGCCGGCAACCGCCCTGGTTGCCGACCACCTAGAGGGGCTCGGCGTCTCCTACTCCGGCGTCTTCCCCAACAGTCGCTGCGACGGCGACGTCCTGCGCATGCAGTCTCTGCACCGAGTCCGGATCAAGGCGGACGACGTCTCCATCGCCTCCGACCACGGCAAAGAACTCCTCGACTACGTCCTCGCCGACCTTCCCTAGACCGGCGTCTCCCTGGAGGCCAGGTGCGCGGCGACCTTACGCTTGACGCGCTGGAGGGCGTTGTCAACGGTCTTGGTGTCGCACTCGAGTCGCTCTGCCGTTGTCTCGTAGGAGTGACCATCGAGGTAAAGCGAGAGGACGCGGCTCTCTAGGTCCGAGAGGACCCCGGATACCCCCGATAGACAGGAGACGAGGCTCGCCAGCTCTTCCGTCGCGATCACCTGGTTGACCGGGTCGTGAACGGTCGGCCCCGGCAGGATCTCGTCGAGAGTGGTGTCGGAGTCGCCCGCCGCGGCCGGGGTCTGACTAAAGGAGACGTACTGGTTGAGCGGCGTGTGCTTGTTGCGGGTCGCCGTCTTCACCGCGGTAATGATCTGACGGGTGATGCAAAGCTCGGCGAAGTTGCGAAAGCTCGACTCACGATCGGTGCGGTAGTCGCGGATCGCCTTATAGAGGCCGAGCAAGCCTTCCTGGATCAGATCGTCGGCCTCGCCGCCGAGCAGAAAGTAGGAAGAAGCCTTGAGCCGGACAAAGCCGCGGTAGCGACGGACTATTGCGTCATAGGCGTCGGCGCGTCCGTCCTTGGCCAGAGCGACCAGATAATGATCATCAAGCTCAAGTTGAGGGTTAGTTTCAGCCGGCCTGAGCGATCCATTCAGACGGCCTGAGGGGAGTTGCATTTCCTGGGTAGGCGAAGATAGAGCCACAGATCCTTCTCCTTGAATGAAGGGTCGTGGCGCCTTACCTCCCCTGGCGGCGCCCTTTATGGACTGGGTATCTCAGACTCAAGCTGAGGTTCACCCTTATTGGCGCGTAAGTTTACGTCTGAGCGGAGTTCTGTCAACCCCGAACTGATGTTCGTACTCGAAAGTGACCCTCAATCCCGGTAGAATGGGGAAGCTGTGCGGGGGGTAAGGGGAAAGTCGAAGCGTTGGAGCAGGTTGCCTCTGCTCTTAGTTGCTCGCGGCCGCTTCGGCTTGGCGCTTACCGCCGCGCTACTCGCGGTTCTTGCACTTCCTGCCTTCGCCTCAGCGGTAAAAGCCCCCCTCGCCGTCGTAAAGAGTGGCACCGGCCAGGGCACGGTGACCAGCTCGCCGAGCGGCATCAATTGCGGCACGTCCTGCACCGAAGCCAAAGCCAACTTCCTCGTGGAAACCCCGATTACCCTGACCGCGAGCCCAAAGGCCGGCTCGGTCTTCGTGGGTTGGTTCGGTTGCGATGCCGAACCGAGCGCCAACACATGCGAAATCACGGTCTACGAAGAAGAAGAATTTACGGTCGAAGCCGAATTCAACGAAATCGAAAAATTCTTCCTCGTCCTGGAAAAGGCCGGCACCGGCCAGGGCACCGTGACCAGTTCTCCGGCGGGTATCAGCTGCGGCACAGCCTGCCCGCAGGCCGAACACGAATACCTCGAAGGCACGACGATCGTCCTGACTGCGAGCGCCGCCGCCGGTTCCGAATTCGTCGAATGGAGAGGCTGTGACGCGGAACCGGCTGGCAAATGCGAAATCACGGTCGATGAAGAAATGACGGTCGAGGCCGAATTCAACGGAATCGAAAAATCCCCCCTCGTCCTCGAAAAGCTCGGCACGGGACAAGGCACCGTGACCAGCTCTCCTAGCGGCATCAGCTGCGGTGCCACCTGCAAAGCCGAATACCTCGAAGGGACGAAAGTCGTTCTGACCGCGAGTGCGAGCAGCGGCTCCGCTTTCGAAGGCTGGACCGGCTGCGACACACCAAGCGCCACCAACAAATGCGAAGTCACGATCCTCGGCGAAACGATCGTCCAAGCCGAATTCAACCCCTCATCCAAACCCAAATACAGCCTCGCCGTCACGACTGCCGGCACGGGCACCGGCACGGTGAGTTGCGATGGGGGCGCCTGCGCCTCCAGCTATGAACAGGGAAGGAAAGTGCTACTTGCTGCCTCCGCGACCTCCGGCTCGAGCTTCTTCGGCTTCTCCGGCGGAGGCTGCTCCGGTACGGGTAGCTGCATCGTCACGATCAATACCGACACCACGGTCACGGCGGTCTTCAATGCCAATCCATCGTCCACTTGCGCCACCAACCCCTCGCTCTGTCCAGTCATCCCCGGCAAGGCCAGGGCCACCAGCTCCGCCCAGGCAAAGGGCGGGAAGGCCATGCTCAAGCTCTCTTGCAGCGGCGGCCCCTGCCAAGGGAAGCTCAGCCTCACCGCCAAGGTCAAGCGGGCCTACAAGACCACGAGTGCCGTGATCGGCAAGACCTCATTCAGTCTTGCCGACGGCGCATCGGCGACGATCAAGGTCAAGCTGATCAGCGCCGCAAAGCAAGAACTGGACAAGGGCAAAACGATCAGGGCAAAGTTGACGGGGGGCGCCATCGTCAGCTCCACGGTCAAGCTCAAGCCGGTGAAAAAATAGGGATCATCCCCCGGGAGTCGGCCCTGACGGGCCGGTTATGCCGTTCGGGCTCGTTGGCGGAGAGCCTCAAAGAGGAGTGCGGTTGCGGCTGCTGAGACGTTCAGCGACCCCACCTTGCCACGCTGCGGGAAAGCCACGAGGCCGTCACAGGCCGATGCCACACGTGGGCGGATGCCCTTGCCCTCACCGCCAAGAACGAGAACAGTGGGACCAGTTAGATCAACGTCCCAAGGGGCTTGCGAGGCGTCGGCGTCGGCACCCCAAAGCCAGAAGCCGGCCTCCTTGGCCTCGGCCAACCAATCCGCCAGGTTGCGGACCCGGGCGATGCCCAGGTGCTCGACGGCGCCTGCCGACGCCTTGCAGACAACCGCAGTCACCTCGGCTGAGCGGCGGTCGGGGATCACCACACAGGCCGCACCGGCCGCCTCAGCGGAGCGACAGACGGCACCGAGGTTGCGCGGGTCTTGCACCTGATCCAGTGCGACCAACAAAGCGTTCTCCTTGAGCAGCAACTCGCTCGCACCCATGTACGGATACGGATCAACCTCAGCCACCACACCCTGGTGGTCGGGAGACCCACAGAGCCGCTCCAGCTCCTCACCGGAAGTCTCGGGCGCCCGCCAAACCCGGTGAACCCGCCGCCTCCCCCGCTCCGCCTCAGCAACCGGCTGCTTCCCATAGATCACCTGCGAAGCCATCTAGGCCTTGGGAACCAGCTTCGCACCCTCGGCCGAGTCCCGAACCTCCCAGCCAAGCTCGGCAAGTCGGTCGCGAATCTCATCAGCCCGAGCAAAGTCCTTAGCCCCCCGAGCCTGTTCCCGCTCCTCGAGCAGCTTCTCTGCCTCGTCGTCGGCCTCAACTCCCTCATCCGGCTGGGTAAGGGAGCTGAGGCCAACGAGCGCCAGCATCTCCCCCAGCGCCTTGGCAGCTTCATGCGCGGGGACCTCGCCACGGTTGGTGTCACCGACAAGCTCGAAGGCCTCGGCCATCGCACGCGGAGTATTGAAGTCGTCCGCGAGCGCATCTCGAAAAGCGTTAAGACGGGCGTCAGGGGGGGTCTCGACGGAGCCTCCCCGCTGTTGCTCCGACGAGACCCCCCCTGACGCCCCCTCGACCCGCTCCGACGAGCCCTCCCCCGAATCCCCTTCATCACCAATGGGGCTGTCCCGGAAAAAGTTCCTCAGGCGCTCAACCTGGGCAACGGCCTGGTCCATCTGCTCGGGCCCAAAGGCAAGCGGCTGTCGGTAGTGCCCCGAGATCAAGTACGCGACAACCGCCTCGCGCCCATACCGATCAAGCGCTTCGGACAGCTGAAAGATGTTGCCCTCCGACTTTGACATCTTCGCCGCGTCGGTCTCGATCATCCCGTTGTGCATCCAGACCTTGGCGAAGGGCCGGCCGGCCCCCTCTGACTGCGCAATCTCGTTCTCGTGGTGCGGGAAAACAAGGTCCGACCCGCCACCGTGGATGGCAAACGAGGCCCCCAGCTCCTGCTCGGCCATCACCGAGCACTCAATGTGCCAGGCCGGCCGCCCAGGCCCCCAGGGCGACTCCCACGAGGTGTCCTCGTCGGGCTTGTGTGCCTTCCAGAGCGCAAAGTCGAGCGAGTCCTCCTTCAGCGACTCCGAGCCCGCCTCCTCGCCCTGGTCCATCTCCTCAGTGCGCCGGTTGGAGAGCTTGCCGTAGCCCCCGAAGCTGCGCACCCGGAAATAGACATCCCCCCCGGACTCGTACGCGTGCCTGTTCTCGACCAACTCGGCGATCAGCGCCACGATCCCGTCGACCGTCTCCGTCGCCAACGGCTCCGCGTCGGGCCTTCCCAACCCCAGCTGATCCGTGTCGTCGAAATACGAGCGGGTCATCCGCTCCGCAAACGCCGCCGACCCTTCCCCCGCCTCACGCGCCGCGACGTAAATCTTGTCGTTGATGTCGGTGACGTTGACGACGAGCTTCGCCGCATAGCCCTCCGACTTCAGAAACCGCGCCAAAAGCGAGAAGACGACGAACGGCCGAGCGTTGCCGATGTGGATCCGGCTATAGACCGTAGGCCCGCAGGCATAGATACCCACCTCGCCCTCGAAGTCGAGTGTCTTCAGCTCACCAGTGAGCGTGTCCTTGATCCGCACCTCCCGCATCGATGCGGATGCTAAAGAGGTCTAGAACGTCCGGTATCCGGAGCCAGAAGCTGCGGCTTCTCTGCGAGCCCAACTGGGCGCCGTGGCATCAGCCGCGGCAAGGACCTCTCGCCGCGCCCGTGAAGTGCTCGCCTTGATCTCGTCCTCTGCCGCCCGCCGAACACGCTCCTCGCGCTGCTCGGCCTGCATCCGGATCCGCTCGGACTCCGCCTTCAGCGCCTCCTCGGCACGCGCCCTTGCCTTCTCGGTCGCCTCGCCTTCGACCTTCTCAACCAGCGCCCTGACCCGCTCCTCCGCCTCGCGCCGCACGTCCTCGGTCCCTTGCATCACGCGCTCCTCGATCTCGGCCTCGAGCCGCACCGCGATCTCATGCGCCTCACTTGCCGAAGCTTCGGCTTCAGCGGCCCGCTGCTCCGCTGCCGCAACTCGCTGGTCGGCTTCCAGTTTCGCCTGATCAAGCGCCTCTTTGCCGACCCGCTCGGTCTCGCGCTCGAGACGCTCGAGCTCCTCAGCGAGTGACTTCTCGGCGTCAGCCTTGACAGAGCTCAGCTCAGCAGTGAAAGCTTCGCGGTCCCCTTGGGCTCGCACCTGCGCCTGTTCGAAGGCTTTCTCGGCGCGGTCGCGGGCCCCCTCGGCACGGGTTGCCCGAGCCTCGGCCTCCTTGCGCCTACCGCGCTCCGCTGCGATCCGCTCGCGTCCCTCCTCACCAAGCTTGCGCAGCGTCGCCAGTGCCCGCTCCTTGACCTCCGCGTGGACCCGGTCGGCCCTCGCTTCGGCCTCGACGACGCGCTTCTCGCTGACGCGTACCCACTCAAGTGCTTGCTTGGCGGTTTCGTGCAGCTCTTCGGTGGCCGCACCGACCGCCTTCAGCTGAACCGCAGAGTCACCCATGAACCGGCAACCTACTACCCACGCCGGAGGGCTATCTACCCCTGCCGCGCTCACATACCTCGCAATTAGCGAGGTCTACTCTCAGGCCGGCTCGTGGGTCTCGCGAGTGCGCAGCTCGCGCTTGAGGACCTTGCCGGTCGCGTTGCGCGGCAGCTCGTCGAGGAACTCGATTTCGCGCGGCGCCTTGTAGGAGGCAAGGTTGGCCTTGATGTGGCTTTTCAACTCATCCTCGGAGACCTCGGCTTCCTCCGTAACGACCACAAAGGCCTTCAGCCGCTGGCCGAACTCCTCGTCCTCGACTCCGATCACCGCGACCTCGACCACGGCGCTGTGGTCAGCGAGCAGATCCTCGACCTCGCGCGGGAAGACATTCTCACCGCCGGAGACGATCATCTCGTCGTCGCGACCATCGATGAAGAGTCGGCCGTCCGAGTCAAGGTGGCCGACGTCGCCGCTGCAAAGCAGGCCGTCAATCGACTCCTTGCCGCCGCCACCGGTGTAGCCCTCGAAGGACATTTCGTTGCCGACGAAGATCCGTCCGACCTGACCGGTCGGCACCTCGCGTCCCTCCTCGTCGTAGAGGCGAACGACGGTGCCACGCGGGGCCTTTCCCGCGGTGCCCGGTGCCGCCCGCAGGTCCTCGGGAGTGGCGACGGTCGCGTAGGCGACCTCAGTCGAGCCGTAGAGGTTGTAGAGGGTGTCGCCGAAGCGGTCCATCCACTCGATCGCCAACTCACCGGGCAGGGCCGAACCGGACGCCGAGGTGATTCGCAGCGAGGAGAGGTCGTAGGCGGAGAGTGTCTCCTCGGGGAGACGGAGGATGCGCTGCAGCATCACCGGAACAACGGCGAGGACCTGGGCGCGGTGGTCTTGCACTGCGCGCAGCGTCCCCTCCTCGTCGAAGCGGCGACGCAGGACCATAGTCGAGGCGGTCGGCAGGCTGACGACGAAGTGGAAGAAGCCCCAAGAGTGAAAGAGCGGCGCGGCGATCATCATCGTCTCGCGGGCGCGATAAGGAATCTTGTCGATCAGCGCCGCCATCACCAGCAACCCGTCGGGGCTGGAGCGCTGCGCTCCCTTCGGCGCCCCCGTGGTTCCTGAGGTGAGGATGACGAAGCGCGGTTTGTCGGGCGGCGGCTTCAGGTTGGAGTCATCGCCGGCGGCGATCAGCGAGTCGAGCGTCTGCCCCTGCGGCTCCCCGTCGGTCCAGCCGACAATCCGCGCGACGCTCTCGTCGACGCCATCGAGCAGGCCGGCGAACTCTTCGTCGTAGACCAGAGCCTTCGGCCCCTCACGCCGCATTACCTCGACCAACTGCGGCCCGGCAAACATCGTGTTGAGGTAGAGCGCGCTGGCCCCGAGCTTGGCGGCGGCGAGTGTTGTCTCGACGAAACCACGGTGATTGCGGCACATGATCCCGATGCCGTCTCCGGGCCTGATCCCCATCTCGGCGAAGGCGTTGGCGAGCGCGTTCGTGCGGCGGTGGACGCGTTCGAAAGTGAGCGATCCCCGTTCGTCGATCAGCATCGTCTCGTGCGGGTATTTGTGTGCCGCGGTGGCGACGCCGGTGGCGGGCGAGGCGCCCCAGCGCAAGAAGGTGGTGACGACCTTGGCGGTCCTGTCGGGGCGCGAGAGGCCGACGATTCCTGCCTCGCGCAGAACCTTCGCCTCGAAGGCCGCATCGGAAACCGACTGGCGCACGCCCGCAGCTATGGAACCGAGAGTCCCCATCGAGGCGAAAGGTTATTCGCTATCGACCGAGGCCACGGCCATGCAAGCGATCCCCTCACCGCGCCCGATCCAACCCATGCCCTCGTTTGTGGTCGCCTTAATGCTGACCCGCGCCGAGGTCACCTCGGCCAGGACCCGCTCCATCTCAGCTCGGTAGGGACCGATTCGCGGCTCCTCGCAGACGAGCGTCGCGTCGACGTTGACGATCCGGCCGGATACGGTGCCGACGACGGTGCGCAACAGGTCGATCGAGTCGGCACCCTGCCAGCGCTCCTCATTGTCTGGAAAGAGGGTGCCGATGTCACCCATGCCAGACGCCCCAAGCAGCGCGTCGATGACAGCGTGGGTGAGCACGTCGGCGTCAGAGTGCCCCGAAAGCCCACGAGGATGCTCGATCTCAACCCCGCCCAACACCAAGCGGCGACCCTCGGCGAAGCGGTGACTGTCGTAGCCGATCCCGACGCTCATCGATCAATCCTCGCGCACCGCGGGCGCGAGTGGCTCCAACCGCATGCGACGGCCCTCGAAGACGCAGATCTCATCGACGCCGAGGTCGCCGAGGAAATCGATCGCATGCTCATAACCGAAGCCGACCTGCTCGGGTAGGTGAGCGTCGGAGGAGAGCGCAAAGGGGGCGCCCGCCTCGGCGCACATCTCGGCGAAGGCGCGCGCCGGGTAGATCTCGCCGACGGGCTTGCGCAGCCCCGCGGTCGACACCTCGACCGCGATCCCGCTTTCCGCAATCGCCTCGACAGCCAGCTCGTAATAGTGACGCGGGTCTCGCTCCGGCAGCGGCCGGGCGGCCCCCCAGACCTTGACCAGGTCCGGATGGGCGAGGATGTCGAAGAGGCCCGAGCGAGCGCACTCGGCCAGCGCCGCGAAGTAGCGGCGCCAGACCTCATCCGGGTCCCCCCGACTCTCCCAGACATCCCAGCCCGGATGGTCGACAGCAGCATCACCGACGAAGTGGACCGAGCCGACGACGTAATCGAAATCGCGCGCCTCGAGCAACGCCGCGGTGCGGTCCTCAGCGGCGGGTATGTAGTCGCACTCGACCCCCAGCCGCAGCCGCGTGCCGCGCACAAACTCACAGTAGGCGTCGAGGTCATCGCAAGCCTGTTCCTCCCAGAAGGGATGGCGCCAGAGCTCCAGCGCCTGGGTGAAGCGGTAGATGTGCTCAGAGACCCCCAGCTCATCGATCCCCGCTGCCTTAGCCGCAGCAAGGTAGCGATCGACGTTCTCGGCAGTGAAGAACCGCTCCGCCGTGGTGCCCGGCTCGTCGGGCCGCAAATGCAAGTGGTAGTCGGTGAGCATGGGAGACGCGAGACTAGATGGTTGCCCCCAAAGGCTGACTTCGCCTTTTCCAGTCCAATAGCACCCATAAAGGCGAAGTCACCACGTGAGACCCTGGGCCGCGGATACGCTGCGGGCCATGGTCCACCTACGGATCGTCGTCCCGGAAGATCGCTGCCAGAAGGTCCTCGACCTGCTTGAAGCCGCGCCGTCAACCTCCAACCTGGTCTTCCTGGCTGGCGCCGCGCGTCAGCCGAAGGGCGACGTCGTCCTCTGCGACATCGCCCGCGAGGATGCCAGCGTGCTGATCGAGGACCTCAAGGAGCTAGGCGTGGCGCGTGACGGCTCGATCGCACTCGAGCAGATTGACTCGCAGATCTCCGACGCAGCGGACCGGGCCGAGCGAGCCGCCTACGGGAAGCCCTCGAACGCGGTCGTCTGGGAGGAGGTCGAGGCGCGCACGTCAGAGAGCACGGAGCTGGGCGGCAACTTCCTCATCTTCATGGTCCTGGCCTGCTTGATCGCCACGGTCGGCATCTATCTCGGCTCGCCGATCCTGATCGTCGGCGCGATGGTCGTTGGGCCGGAGTTCGGCCCGATTGCCGGCTTCTGCGTGGCTCTGGTCGAGCGCCGCCGCGACGTCGCGCTGCGCTCCCTGACAGCTTTGGCCGTCGGCTTCCCGGTCGGCATCACAGCAGCTTTCCTATTCACCTTGTTCTCGAAGGCGACCGGGCTACTCGACCCCGGCTTCAGCGGCTCGATGCACCCGCTGACCCAGTTCATCTCCAAACCCGACGACTTCTCCTTCATCGTTGCCTGCTTCGCCGGCGCCGCCGGCGTGCTCTCCCTGACCTCGGCCAAGTCGGGGGCCCTGATCGGCGTGCTGATCTCGGTGACGACGATCCCGGCGGCGGCCAATATCGGCGTCGCGGCCGCACTCGCCGACTGGTCGGAATGGCGCGGCGCGATAGCCCAGCTCGCGGTCAACCTGACCGCGATCGTGCTGGCGGGCGTATTCACCCTCTTCATCCAGCGCAAGCTCTACGAGCGACGACGACAACGCCACCTGGGCGCCGATGCGCGGGCTGTGGCTGGCCTGCCTACAGAACCGCAGAAGATCGGAGAACCGCGCCGATGATCCGCCAACTGGGCGTTCTCTTCGCCGCGTTCGCCGGCGGCACCCTGATCGCTGGCGGCCTCGGCGCGGACAGCCTCGGCATCGCCCTGGGAGTCGGCCAGGTGTGCTTCGCGGCGGCGCTCGCCTGGGTCCTGCTCAGCTAGACCGCTGTAAACCGAGGATCTCGTGATCTAACGATCCAGAAGGAGGAACTCGGCAAGCTTCAAGTCGACACGCGTCGTCACCTTGAGATTTTCGGGTGGGGACGGATGGATCAGCACCTTGCCTCCCGCAGCCTCGATCAGCATCGCCTCGTCCGTCGCCACAGCGATCCGCTCTGGATCACCCGCCAGCGCCTCCCGCAGCGCCTTGACCCGGAAGACCTGCGGCGTCTGCGCCGCCCAGAGCCGCTCGCGGCTAAGGGTCGACTCGACGATGTGCGCTCCCTTTGGGCTCTCTGCGGCCCCCAACGGAGCACGGCTCGGCTTCGACACTTGCTTGACCGTGTCGGCAACCGGGGTGGCGGCGATTGCCCCGGCGGCCTCTGGGTCAGCTGCCAGAGTCGCGACCACGTCCTCGATCAACTTCGGCGTTACCAGCGGCCTTGCCGCGTCGTGAATCGCGACCAGCTCGGTCCCGACCGCCTCAAGCGCATTGGATACCGATTGGGCGCGCGTGGCGCCTCCGTCGACCACGCCGAGATCGTGGCCGCCCAGCTCGTGGATGTGTCCGGGTGGACAGGCGACGACGATTGAGCGGACAGAGGTGGCGGCACGGCAGGCCGCGATCGACCACTCGACCATCGGTCTCCCGACCAGCGGCACGAAGGCCTTCGGGCCGCCGGCTCCGAGCCTCTTCCCGGAGCCGGCGGCCGCGATGACCGCTGTGACCGAACTGGACCTAGGCGGTCGCCGTGGCGGCGAAGCGCTCCTCCAGCAGTCCGTCGAGGTACTCCTCGGCGCCCTCCTCATCCTTGTCGAGCGCGTACATGAACTCTGAGGCGAGGATCTTCTTTGCCCGCGTGTACATCTGCTTCTCACCAGTGGAGAGGCCCTTTTCCATCTCGCGAATGGCCAGGTTGCGGACAACCTCGGCCAACTCGAAGACGTCGCCGGTCTTGATCTTCTCGCGGTTGTACTTGAAACGGCGGTTCCAGTTCTTCGGCATGTCCGACACTTCGTCGGTGAGCACGCCGGTGACCTTCTTGATTTCCACCTCATCGATAACCCGGCGAAGACCGGCAACGCCGGCGTTTTCGCAGGGAACCATCACCGTGAGCTCGTTGTGGAGGATCTTGATCGTCAGGTATTCCCGCTCCTCCCCCATCAGCTCGCGGGACTCCTTCTTCAGCACGAGGCCAGCGCCGTGGTGCGGATAGACGACCTTGTCACCCTCCTCGAAGTCGCAGACGTAAGGGACATCTGGCTCGAAGTCCACCTCCATGGCCTCCTCTGCTAGCTCAGAAATCGGGTGCTCCTTTCTCTCATCGATGACGCCAATCGCCGCCATCTAGCTCTGTAGGTACCGGTCAACCAGATCGACCTCCTGGAGCCTGCGCAGGCCCTCGCGGATGTCCTTGGCTCGCGTAGAGCCGACACCATCGACAGCCTCCAGGTCGGCATCGGAGGCAGCGAGTACCTCCTCCAGCCCACCCAGCTCGTGGATGATCTTCTGGACGACAAGCTTGGGGATGCGCGGCACGCGGCCGAGCACGCGGTAGCCCCGAGGGGCAACCGGGAAGTCGAAGGTGTTGAGCTTGCGGTCGTAGCCGAGCAGCTCGGCGAGGCGGCCGAAGTCGAGCACGTCCTGATGCGGCATCCGCGCCAGCGACTGCACCACTGTGGCCAGGTTCTGCTCGGAGTCTTCGACGCTGTAGTCGCGGATCAGCGCCGTCTTGTCGGCGGCAACACCGACCATCGTCTCCTCCAGCTGCATCTCGATCAGGCGACCCTCGGTGCCGAGCTCGACGATGTAGCGCTCGACCTCGACCGCCATCCGGGTAACCAGCTCAGCCCGCTGCAGCACGGCGAGCGCGTCGTAGAGAACCCCGCCGCCCTCGAACTCGAGCACGGTGAGCCGGTTGGAAACCTGGTCCAGCCGGTCGCGGTACTTGTCGAGCGTCGCCAGGCCCTGGTTCGCCTTGGCCAGCACGGCCGGGATATCTTGGAGGATGTACTTCGTCCCCTCGACGTAGAGCGAGACAACGTCGCGGCGCTGGGAGATCGCGATCACCAGCGCCTCAGTCTGTTTGGAGACACGCTCAGCCGTGCGGTGACGAGTACCGGTCTCCGACGAGAGGATCGTCGGATCGGGCATCAGCTGCACGTTGGCCCAGATGATCTTCGTCGCCTCGGCGTTGAGCACGATTGCCCCGTCCATCTTCGCCACCTGGTAGAGCATCGCTGGCGTGTAGTCGATGTCGAGCTTGATCCCGCCGGAGAGCAGGTGCGAGATATCCCCCGGGTCACCGACGACGATCAGGCCACCGGTGCGGGAGTGGACAATGTTGTCTAGACCCTCGCGCAGGGCCCCTCCTGGCGCGACAACGTCTAGAGCCCTCAGTAGACGGGGATCCTGGCGTTCTGACAACTCGTGAAGCTCATCCCCAGGAAGCGCTGACATCGCTGTCTAGGATGGCAAAAACCGCTTTGGAATGCGGTGTGGCTAATCCCAAGTGGACAGGTCGGGATGGTCGTTGTCAAGGATTACGGTCACCCAAGGCCGCATCTGCCGCATTGCACAAGCCGAACTGCGGTGGCTTTCCGACCTGGCAGACCTTTCAAAGTCGGTGCAACTAGGGAATCAGAGGTGAAAGCGACGGTGGTGCGCGTGGTGCTGAAGAGCCTCCGGCGCAGGCGATCCGGCCACCGAGGGGTCAGGTCCCGGGCGCTCCGGATCGCGCACGAAGACCCAGGTGAGACCGGTGCCGAGGACGCAGAGGCCGACCGAGACCCAGGTCGAGCCGGCCACTGCGACGGCAAAGGAATCGCCTCCCCCGTGTAGAGCGTGGAACACAGCCCCGGTGGCGGCGAGGGTGATCGTGCCCGCCATCACCCGGTCCATCGCCAGCACGCCGGAGGCGATGCCGACCTTCTCGGCAGGCATCGCCGCCATCGCGGCGGTTGACATCAGCGCATAGACGAGGCCGAGGGCGATCCCGAACAGCAGGTAACCGGCCAGCAACAGGCCATATGAGCTGGAGGCCTCCAGCCTGGTCAGCACGAGCATGCCGCCGACGCCGCAGGCCATCCCCACCGTCATCAGGCCCCGGGCGCCAAAGCGGGCGATCAAGCGTCCCGAGAGAGGCGAGATGACGACCATCGGCGCCGTGATCGGCATGATCATCAGCCCGCTTAGCACGGCCGAGTGGCCGCGCACATCCTGTAGGTATTGCGGTTGGAAGAACATCACAGCCCAGTAAGAGCCGACCAGGGTGAAGGCCGCCGCACAAGCGCCAAAGTAGGGCCCGTTGCGAAACAGCTCGAAGTCGACGATCGGTTCGTGCGAGCGATGCTCGATCCGCCAGAAAGCCCAGAGTGCCGCCAGGCCACCGAGAGCGAGTGCGGCCGTCGTGGAACCGCTCCACGCCCGGCTCTGGATCAGCGCCAGGATCACCGCGGTAAGGCCGAGGCTGAGCGCGAGCAGGCCGGGCATGTCGACATGGCGTCCCGAGCCGGGATCGGTGGACTCGGGTGCAGCCAGGGCCATGATCGCGACCCCGACCGCCGCGATCGGCAGGTTGATCCAGAAGATCGCCCGCCAGTCGATTTCGACCAAGAGGCCGCCAACGAGCGGCCCGATCGCCAACGCCAGGGCCGAGATCGCTGCCCAGATGCCGAGCGCGCGAGCCTGCTTGCCGGCCGGGAAGGCGTTGCAGACGATCGCCAGCGAGAGGGGCAGCATCGGCGCCGCGCCGATGCCCTGTAGCACCCGGCCGGCGATCAGGGTCTGCTGATCGCCGGCGCTAGCGGAGAGCACCGATCCGAAGGCGAAAATGACCATGCCGGCGAGGAAGAGACGCTTGCGACCGAACATGTCGCCGAGCCGCCCCGCCGTGACGACCAGGATCGTGATCGCGAGTAGGTAACCGTTCATCGCCCACTGCAGGCCCTCGGCACTGGCGCCGATGTCGTGCCTGATGCTGGGCAGCGCCAAGGCAACGACGGTCGAATCGAGCATCAAGATAAAAAGGCCTGAACAGGCCCCGATCAGGGTCCACCAAGGCCGGCTGCTCTCGTCGATCCGCAACATCGCGGCGCGACGCTACCGGCGAGTACGGATGCCGAACTGCATCAACTTATCCACCTGCTGGATGGATAAGTTGATGCAGTTCGGAGTTAGAGTTGGCTAGGCGTGAGTGAGGTCGCGTGCGGGATCGATACCCCAGCGCTCGCCGATTGCGACGAGCTCGGCGCTGAGCGGCCAGCGGTCGGGGCGCTCCTCGCCCTCGTGCTCGGGGCTGGCGCCCTTCAGCGCCATGCAGCCGGCGTTGTCGCCGATCGCGCGGATCGCAGCGACGTCCTCGGCGCCGAGCACCTGCTCGGCCGGCAACGCGGCCAGCTCGGCCCGCTTGTCCTCGATTGGCCGGGCATCCGGACCGGCCTCCTGGATCAGGGTCGGCACCACGCACTCCACCGCCGGGTGGGCGAGGTTCCACTGGCAGGCGAGGTGCATCGGGCTGAGGCCGACGCGTTCGCGTATCGGCCCCATTCGCTCCAGCTTCTCTAGCCCCGCCTCAATCCAACCCTCGGGCCGGAACGCGCGGTGATCACCCTTGGCCAACTCCATCCCCGGCCGTAGGTCACCCCAGAAGAGGCCGCCGTAGTCGACGACACGGGTGATCACCCTAACCCCGTGCCGCTCGGCAGCGTCGAGGCAGAGCTCGCCCGGCCAAGGCTCGAATGGGTTGAGGATGATCATCGCCCAGTCGATCCGATCACCGAAGCGCTCCAAGCAGGAGATCAGGTCAAGGGTGAAACCGTTGGCCGGTCCCGGGGCGACCCCGATCTGGCCCGCCAGCCCCGCCTCGCGCAACGCCGACATCCCGTCCCAAACCACCTCGCTCGAATAACCAATCCGATCCGGGTTGTGCAGCAGCAACAGATCAAACGAGTCAACCCCAAGCCGCTCCAAGCTCTTCTCAGCCGCCATCCGCAGGTAACCCGCGTACTCCCCCTCCCCACGCAGTCGGGGGTCGGTGAAGCGAGGAAACCCCCGAGGCCCATCCCGCTCCCCCTCATAGAAGTCATGCCCCACGGCACCGACGAGACAGTAGGAATCGCGTGGCACCCCCACAAGAGACCGCCCCAGCACCGAATCCGCCTCCCCTTGCCCATACGTATCCGCAGTAAGCACAGAGTCGATCCCGTCCCCAGGCCGCAGCAGCCCTTCAAGCCGCTCCTCCTCCACGGCTTCGCCGAAGCGCAGGTATCTCCCTCCGCTCCAGGTTCCAATCGCACTACGACCAAGCTCACGCATGCCTGAACCATAAGCCGCCACTCGCGCGGGTGGCGTGGCAGGGGGGACCACCCCCGAGGAAGCTTTAGCTACCGCAGGGGGTGGTGGGTCCCCTGCCACGACAGGACCCGCGCGCCTGCGACCATGGAGCTACTCGTCAGACTCAGCCTTGGGCTCGTCGACATCCGGCCCCTGGTCGTCGGCACCCTCGTCCTTCTTCGCACCGACGCCGACCTTCTCAGGCTCCGGCTTCGCTTTCTTCGCCCGCGCCGGTTTCTTCGGCTTGACAATCGTCAGGCTGAGCGGGTGATCCTCCTCATCGCCGGAGGGATCACGCTTGACCATCACGGTCGAGCCTGGCGTCATCGGGCCCTGGCGCAGGACTTCGTCGGCGAGCGGATCCTCGATGTAGCGCTGGATCGCACGACGCAGCGGCCGGGCACCCATCGAGGGATCCCAGCCTTTCTCGACCAGCAGGTCCTTGGCCTCGTCGGTCAGCTCCAGCTGCAGCTCGTGCTCCGCGACCTGGACACGGACCCGGTTAATCATCAGGTCGATGATCTCCTTGACCTCTTCCTTGGCGAGCTTGTGGAAGACGATTACCTCGTCGATCCGGTTGAGGAACTCGGGCCGGAAGACTTTCTTCAGGTCGCTCATGATCCGGTTCTTCATGTCGTCGTAGGACATGCCGGTCTCATCGGCCACGGTGAAGCCGATCGAGGTGTTCTTGGCGATCTCTGAGGCACCGATGTTCGAGGTCATGATCACGATCGCGTTGCGGAAGTCGACCGTGCGTCCCTGGGCGTCGGTAAGCCGCCCGTCCTCGAGGATCTGAAGCAGGATGTTGAAGACATCGGGGTGGGCCTTCTCGATCTCGTCGAGCAGCAGCACGCTGTAGGGCTTGCGCCGCACGGCCTCGGTCAGCTGGCCACCCTCGTCGTAGCCAATGTATCCCGGCGGCGAGCCGACCAGGCGGCTTACAGCGTGCTTCTCCATGTACTCAGACATGTCGATCCGGATCATCGACTCCTCGTCGCCGAAGAGGAACTCGGCCAGGGTGCGGGCGAGCTCGGTCTTGCCGACCCCGGAGGGGCCGAGGAAGATGAACGAGCCGGCCGGGCGCTTGGGGTCCTTGATCCCAGCGCGCGAGCGGCGGATCGCCTTGGAAACGGCGGTGATCGCAACCT
>Ga0163161_10000239_pt1 | contig 49599 bp, 44 predicted proteins | sample S45metaG_FD_129847 | JGI IMG/M metagenome (GOLD analysis project Ga0163161, IMG submission 129847) | Switchgrass rhizosphere microbial communities from Kellogg Biological Station, Michigan, USA - S4-5 metaG | ecosystem: Host-associated > Plants > Roots > Rhizosphere > Soil | place: USA... | reverse complement strand
TCGGTCATGGCGTTGCCGCCGTACTTGATGACGATGGTCTTGCCGTGGAACTTGCGGATGTACGGCAGCGCCTGGGCCAGGATCTCGGCCTTGTCGCGCGGGGGGATGTTGAGGACGGGGTCGGTCATGGGCGGTCAGGCTCCAAAGCGTTGATCGATGGGAACGAAAGGAAATTCTCTCAAGGCCGTAGCCAGCGCGGGACCTTGAACCTGACGATCATCAGGTACGCACCCACGTACGTCGTGACGAACAGCAGGCAGAACAGCATCAGCACGATGGTGTTGTTCCAGAACAGCACCGCGGGCACCACCGAGAGGGCGGCGAACATCCAGAGGTAGGGCGAGGTGCGGTTGTTGCGCGCCAGCAATTGCCGCGCCTCGTCGTCCGCCAGCGCCACGCGCACGATGCGGCGAAAGATCAACTGGTGAAAGTGCAACGCATCGGCCGTGCCGGGCGACTGGCCACGCGCGAGCTTGCGGTAGATGGAGAAGAGCGTCTCCCACACCGGGTAGATCAGTAGCAGCATCGGGAACCACGGGGAAACCACGCGGTGGCGCTGCACCAGCGTCACGCAGGCTACGGCGATCACCATGCCCCAGACGTAGGCGCCGCCGTCGCCGGCAAAGATCTTGCCGCGCGGATAGTTCCAGACCAGGAAACCGACCGTGGCGCCCACCAGGCAGACCATCATGGCCGCCAGTTGCCGGTCGCCTACCTGCAGGGCCACGTGCGAGATCGCCAGGCACACCAGCACAGCGACGGTGCCGGCCAGGCCGTTGTAGCCGTCGATGATGTTGAAGGCATGCGGCAGGCCGCCGATGGCGAGTGCCGCGAACAGCACCGTGGCATACGGCAGCATCGCCAGCCAGCCATCGACCATCGGGATGCCGGTGCGCGCAACGCCCAGGCCGAGCAGCCAGCACACCAGGAGGGCCGAGCCCATGGTGAGGCCCAACCGGTAGCGCACCTTCACCTTCTGCGTCATGTCTTCGACGATGCCGCCCAGCACCGCCGGCGCGATGCAAAGCAGCGTCAGCATCGAGGTCTTGACCGGCCACGACACGTTGAAGGGATCGGTGCCGGTGATGCCCGCCGCCAGCCAGGCCACCCCCATGCCCATCAGGATGCCCGCACCGCCCAGGCGCGGCACGTGGCCCTTGTGGAAGCGCTGCGGCATGTCGGCGCCGTAGAGCCGTGCGTGCCTGCGCGCCCGGCGCATGAAGAGCTGGACCGCGAAGGCGGCGACGAAGAAACTGATGACGATCAGGGCAATCATGTGTGGGAGTTGGGGAACCCTAGAATTCCCGAGCGAAATTAGACCATGCCCACGCCTTCATCCCCCGCCTCCCCCACTCCTTTGCCCCCGATCACCATTTCCATCGTGAGCCACGGCCAGCTCGCCCTGGTGCAGCCGCTGATCGACCAGTTGGACCGGTACAGCCGCGCGTCGATTGCCAAGGTCGTGCTCACGGTGAACATTCCCGAGCCCGACGTGCTCGCGGGGAAAAGCTGGGGATTCGAGGTCGAACGGATCGAGAACGCGAGCCCCAAGGGCTTCGGCGCCAATCACAACCAGGCTTTTGCGCGCGGCACGACGCCCTGGTTCCTGGTGCTCAACCCGGACATCCGTTTCGACAGCGACGTGCTCGCGCCGCTGATCGTGCAGGCCGCACCTGACGCCGGCCTGATGACCCCGCGCATCCTGGAACCCGGCAAGCCCGGGCCCGAGCCGCACCGGGCTTTGCTCACCCCCGTCGAGATCCTCGGGCGCAACAAGCCGGGCTATGTGCCGCCGGCCGTGCCCGCGTGGATTCCGGGTCTGTTCATGCTGTTTCGGAGCGAGGCCTATCGCCAGATCGGCGGCTTCGACGAGCGCTTCTTCATGTACGGCGAAGACTTCGACATCTGCGCTCGCACCCAGCTCGCGGGCTGGAAGCTGCAGGTCGGCGAAGACCTGCTCGCGCGGCACGATGCGCAGCGCGCGAGCCACCGCAGCAAGCGCTATCTGTACTGGCATGTCACCAGCCTGCTCAAAGTGTGGCGCTCGGGCGCCTTCTGGCGCTACCGACGGATGCAGCAGCCCCGTCCCTGAAGAGGGCGAAAAAGCGTTTGCGAGGACAATCGGGAACGAAAAAAAGCAAGCGCGCTTCAACAAGACGATGACGACGACAACGACGAGCCCGACGCTCCACAACGAACACGCCCACCTGGTTCACCCCAAATACCGCCCGGACATCGACGGGCTGCGCGCCGTGGCGGTGCTCTCGGTCCTGGGTTACCACGCGTTCCCGCAGTGGATCAAGGGCGGCTTCATCGGCGTCGACATCTTCTTCGTCATCTCGGGCTTCCTGATCACCACGATCATCCTGGGCAGCTTCGAGGGCGACGGCTTCAGCTACCGCGAGTTCTACGCCCGGCGCGTGAAGCGGATCTTCCCGGCGCTGGCGCTGGTGCTGGCGGCCACGCTGGCCTTCGGCTGGTATGCGCTCCTGCCCAACGAATGGGTGCAGCTGGGCAAGCACGTGGCCTCGGGCGCCGGGTTCGTCTCGAACTTCGCGTTCTGGAGCGAGGCCGGCTACTTCGACAACGCGGCCGAGACCAAGCCGCTGCTGCACCTGTGGTCGCTGGCCATCGAAGAGCAGTTCTACATCTTCTGGCCCGTGCTGCTGGGCCTCGCATGGAAGCGCAAGTGGCGCGTGCTCTGGGTGGTGGGCATCGTCGCGGCGGCATCGTTCCTCCTCAACGTGACGACCATCCACAGCCACCGGACGGCCGCGTTCTATTCGCCGCTCTCGCGCTTCTGGGAGCTGATGATCGGCGGCATGCTCGCGTACATGCGGCTGCACCGGCCGCTGCCGAAGCCGGGCTGGGGGCGCCATGCGCAGTCCATCGCCGGGTTGGCGCTGATCGTGCTGGGCCTGTGCCTCATCCGCGGCGGCAAGGCCTTCCCGGGTTTCTGGGCGATCCTGCCGGCGCTCGGCGCCTTCTTCTGCATCGCCGCCGGGCCGACCGGCGTGCTGAACCGCTACGTGCTCGCGTCCAAGCCGATGGTGTGGGTCGGGCTCATCAGCTACCCGCTGTACCTGTGGCACTGGCCGCTTCTGGCGTATGCGCGCATCCTGGAAGGCAAGCTGCCGTCGGACGGCATCCGGGCGCTGATGCTGGTTGCCTCGTTCGTGCTCGCGTGGCTGACCTACCGCTTCGTCGAGCGCTACACGCGCAAGACCGAGAACCCCACGGTGACCTCGGGCCTCGTGGCCGCGATGGTGGGCTTCGTCGTGCTCGGCCTCCTGGCCACCTCGGGCTACTACGTCGGGCGCCACAGCGATCCGTACTTCAACAAGACGGCGGCCGCCGCCAAGGACTGGGGCTACCCCGATGGCCTGAGCCCGATCAAGGTCGATGGCGAGGTGCTGCAGCAGATCGGCCACGGCAAGCGCCGCGTGCTGTTCTTCGGCGACAGCCACATCGAGCAGTACGGCCCGCGCGCGGTCGAGTTGAGCAAGACCGCGCCCGACACGCTCGACTCGCTCTCCTTCGTGACCTGGGGCGCCTGCCCGCCGATTCCCAACGTGGTCGACGAGCAGAACAACCTCTGCGCGGAACGCCGCGACGGCGGCATGCGCCTGGCGGTGAGCGACAAGTTCGATGCGGTCGTCTTCGGCGGCTGTTGGAACTGCTACTTCTCGGTGACGCGCAAGCCCGACGCCAACGACGCCGCCGCTGACCGCTACTACTACCTGGACGGCAAAAACAAGCGCCGCTTCATGGGCGGTGGCGGCGCGGACTTCGCGCTGAACACGCTCGAGACCGTGATGACGGCGCTGTCCAAGCACAAGCAGGTGTACTTGGTGCTCGACAACCCGGTGGGCGAGGGCTTCGGGCCCGAGGAGTTCGTCAAGGGCGGTCGCCTGGGGAACATGACGGTGGGGCGCATGACACCGACCGCGCCCTGGGCGTCGGAACAAAAGGCACTGCACGAACGCATGCGGCAGATCGCCATTCGCAGCGGCGCCATCGTGATCGACCCGATTCCGACGCTGTGCGAGAAGGACTGGTGCACACGGGCGGACTCCGATGCCACGCCGATCTACAAGGATTCGGGCCACCTGCGCGCGGGCTACGCGAGCAAGTTCGCTACCTACATCGACCCGGCGATGACGACGCCCCAACAACCAGCGGCGCCTGCCCGCTAGCTCAACTCTTGTAGATCTTGCGAAGGCTGCGGATGCCCGGCAGCTTCGTGACCGCCCCCACGAAGCGCACCATGCCCGGCGTCGCATGGCGCAGCAGGAAGAGCGTGATCCACAGACGAAGCTTCTTCTTCCGGCCTACATAGGGATTCGCGAAGACGATGGCGCCGTATTCGGCTAGCACGGCGCTCATCTCGCCGCGGTACTGGTCGTCTTTCTTGAGCGCCTCGATCGCCTCGTTCACGAAGAACAGCTGGAAGCGCGGCATGAGGTACTCACGCAGGTAGTACCGCCCGCGCTGGTGCTCGTCGGGAAACATCTGCAAGAGCTTCTTGAAGTACTTGAAGCGACTGCGCACCATGCGAATGCCGAACGAGGTGCTGGCCGTGTGGATGCACCAGACCGTGACGGCCTTGTCGATGAAGTGATTGCTGTAGCCCTTGCGGAAGATGCGCAGGAACAGATCGTCGTCTTCGTAGCCCATGAACTGCGAGTCGAACCCGCCCACCGCCTCGAAGGCCTTGCGGCTGACGAGCGTGGCCGAGGGCAGCACGAACATGTCGTATCGCAGCAGATCGAAGATGCTGCGCTTGGGGTGCTGCGCGTGGTCCTTGATGACGCCCGTACGGATCACGTTGCCGTCGCCGTCGGCCTCGTAGAGGTCGGCATAGACATAGCCGAACAGACGGTCGTCGGGCGGGATCGCGTTGAGCAGCGTCTCCATGTGGTTGGGCAGGTAGAAGTCGTCCTGGTCGAGAAAGCAGATGAATTCCGACGTCGATGCTGCCACCCCGGCATTGCGCGCCGAGCCTTGCCCACCGTTTTCCTTGTCAAGAATGCGGAAAGGGTAGCGGGCCGCGAGCGCATCGAGCGACGCGCGCTCCTCGGGCCGCGAGCCGTCGTTGACCACGATCACCTCGGTTGCGGGCACCGATTGCTCGAAAACGCTCTTGACCGAGCGCTCGATGAAATCGGCGCCGTTGTAGAACGGGATGATCACCACCACGCTAGGTCGGGCGATGGGTTGTGCGGCGATGGAGGAATCCGGGGCGGCGTTCATTGGGTTCATGGTTCTTTGGCGGAGGAAGCCTACACAGATTCGAAAAGGTCGCGGACCACGCCGCGCACGCCGCGGCCGAACTTGTCGTAGCGGCCGGTCAGCGCTTCGCGCGCGATCGGCGCGATGCGCGCGAGCCGCGACGCAGGCAAGGCGGCGCGAAAACGCTGGTGCTCGATCTTGCTGCGCACCTTGGCAAGGATCTCGAGCGAAACCCGGTCGCCGAGTTGCGCGAGCCGCGCGAGCAGAAGCTCGGCTTTGACCGCCCGCTCGACGTGCGTGTTGCCCCGGGAGGCCAGCGCCTTGCGCACCTTCTCCGCAAAGGTGTCGCGTCGTGCGCCGATCTGGTTGGACTCGTGCTGGCGGTATTCGATGAGGGACTGCTCCAGCAGGTCCACCCGTGCCGTGCTCGATGCGACGATGGCCAGCCATTCGTCGTGCACCCACTCGACGGGCAGCGGCAAGGCATCCGCCAGCAGCGAGCGGCGAAAGACGGTGGTCGCACCGGTCACGAGGTTTCGACGCAGCAGCACCTCGAAGGCGTTGCCGGCGTGCACACGCGCCCGTTCGGAAGGCGTAACCTCGAGCGCGTGGAACAACGTCTGGTTGAGGTCGCGGCGCTCGGCGTCGACCAAGCGCGCATCGGTGTGCAGCAGCAGCAGGTTCGCGTCCTGCTCGAAGCGCGCCACCATCAGCGCGAGCCGATCGGGCATCCACACGTCGTCCTGGTCGCAGAGCGCGATCAGCTCGCTGGTGCAGGCGCTGATAGCCTGCTCGAAGTTCTTGACCACGCGCAGGGCGACCGGGTTCTCGAAGACCCTCAGGGCGATGGGCGGGCCGGGGCGCTCGGCCGCGCACTCGGCAACCGTGGTGCGCACCACCTCGACCGAGCCGTCGCGCGAGGCGTCGTCGGACAGCACGATCTCGACCGGCGGCCGGGTCTGCAGGCAGATGCTGCGCACCTGCTCGCGGAGGAACCGGGCTCCGTTGTGGGTGCAGAGCGCAACGGAGACTTCGAGGGGACGGGGAATGCTCATGGATTGATCGAGTTTTCTCGGGCATGCTGCCGGTGGGCAGTCGCGGCCCGTCCGATCGGGGGAGCGGTGGGCTCTCCAGGGGTTACGAATTGCAGCGAAACCGGAGCCGGTAAAATTATCTCTCAGTTGATACTCGAATAAAATGTGCGTGCTCGTACGAGCATCGTCCCGGCCAACACGGCCATAGCCCTCAACGAAATCTCGCTTGACCCACCCCGGCCACGAAGCGCTTTTGCTCGTCGCTGCTTCATGCGGTGGCAACCTGACCTTGGACAACACCGTCCTCATGGCAGACCAAGAAACCTGACGCACACGCATGAGCCAAGTTCATTCCAATCTACATCGAAGCGCCTTGGCCGACTGGTGGGAAGGCACCCGCCGCACCGACATCTGGTGGACCCTCGCCTGGTTCGACATCGTGCTGCGCTATCGCCGCTCCATGCTGGGACCGCTGTGGCTCACGCTGAGCATGGGCGTCATGATCGGCGGCATGGGCCCGCTGTACGCCTCGCTCTTCGGCACCCACCTGGACAAGTTCTTTCCGCACCTGGCGCTCGGTGTGATCTTCTGGGGCACGTTCTCCGCGGTGGTCACTGACGCCTGCAACGCTTTCGTCGGCTCGTCCAACTACCTCAAGCAGGGGTACTTTCCCATCAGCCTGTTCGTCTGGCGAGGCCTGGCGCGCAACCTGATCCAGTTCCTTCACCAGATCGTCCTGTACGTGCCCGTCGCCATCTGGGCAGGTGTCACGCTGTCGTGGTCGGTCCTGCTGATCATCCCCGCCTTCCTGATCCTCATCGTCAACGCGCATGCGCTCGGCCTGTTGCTGGGCCTCATCTGCACGCGCTACCGCGACGTGACCCAGATCATCACCAGCCTCATGCAGATGCTGATGTTCCTGACTCCCGTGTTCTGGCTGCCCGAGAACCTCCCGAGCCGCGCCAAGTACGTGCTCTGGAACCCGTTCGCGCAGATGCTCGACCTGCTGCGCACGCCGCTCATGGGCGGAGAGGCACACCTGCACAGCTGGATTGGCATCGGCGTGTGGACCGTGCTGTGCGTGTCCCTCGCGAGCGCACTGTTCGTCAAATACCGCCGTCGCGTCGTCTACTGGCTCTGATCCATGGCATCCATCTCACTCAAAAACGTTTCCGTCAGCTTTCCCATTTATGGGGCGGGTTCGGCGTCGCTCAAGAAAACCCTTGCGGCCTCGGTCACCGGCGGACGATTCGGCAAGGAAACCGGGGTCACCGTGGTGCAGGCGCTCAGCGGCCTCAACCTCGAACTCAAGAGCGGCGACCGGCTGGGGTTGATCGGCCACAACGGCGCGGGCAAGTCCACGCTGTTGCGCACGCTCGCAGGCGTCTATGAGCCCTCCTCCGGGGAGTTCGCGCGCCAGGGCTCCGTGGCCAGCCTGATCGATCCAGCACTCGGCATCGAGATGGACGCGACCGGCATCGAGAACATCATGCTGCGCGGCCTTGTGATGGGCATGAGCATGAAGGAGATCGAACGGCTCACGCCCGACATCTGCGATTTCAGCGGGTTGGGCGAGTACGTCAACATGCCCGTGCGCACCTACTCGACCGGCATGATGATGCGGCTCGCGTTTTCGATCTCGACCAGCGTCGAGGCCGACATCCTGCTGATGGATGAATGGCTTTCGGTGGGCGATGCGGCGTTCACCGAGAAGGCCGAGCAGCGGATGCGCGATGTGGTGTCGAAGTCGGGGATTCTGGTGCTGGCGTCGCACTCGCCTGAGCTGATTGCCAAGGAGTGCAATCGGGTGATCCATATGGAGCACGGGCGGATCGTCGAGCAGTAGTGAAACACCCCGCGGGGCGTCTGCTTCTGCATGGAAGCCCACCCCTAGGTTGACGAGAGCTTGCCCGGCTTCAGGTGCAGGCGGACACCCGCAAAAGAGATCAGCCCGATGAGAACGCCGCACCATAAGGTGACGCATCGGGTGGCGATCGCGATGGCGACTGCATCTGCCTTTTCGGCACCGTGGCCCATCAACTGAAACACCAGCGATGCCTCCATGGTCCCGAGCCCACCCGGAACCATGCTCGCTGCGCCGAGCAGCGTCGCATTCACAAAGATCTCCAACGCCATCGCCGACTGCAATGCCAAGCCCGATGCCTTGCAAAGCACCGTGAATACTGCAGCCTGAACGCCATAGGCCAATGCCGCGAGCAGGGTGAACAAGGCCACATGGCGCAGTGTCCAGATCTGTGCCCACTGCCCCAGCGCTTCGACGGCAACACGCCCGGGCGCGAAGCCCCATCTGCTTGCAAATGCCATTGCGCGAGCAAACATCGGTGGCCTTCGAACGAGGTGGCAAAAGGCAAAACTCCCCACCAACACAACGCCCATCACCACGCCCACGACGTTCAATGAGCCTCGCACGAGCAGACCCGCGGCAGCCCCCAGCAGACTCACGCCGAGCACGTCCGACAAACGGTCCGCCAGGAACGCGCCAAGGCTTTTGGAAAGCGGCACCCCCATCGGCAGCAAGAACAAGGACCGGATGGTTTCTCCCAGCTTGCCCGGCGAAGTGGTGAGCGCCAGGCCCGAGAAATAGATCGCAAGGTTGGCCCCATACGGCACACGATGCCCCAGGCAACGGAGTGCAATGTGCCACCGAACGAACCGGACCAGGTAGGCCATGCTGGCAACGATTGCCGCACCCGCCAGCAAGAGCCCGCTCAGCCGCGCGAGTGCACGGGTCACCTCGTCCCAGCCGCTCCAGACCATGCCGCCAAGGCTCAAGGCGGCGCCCACGAGCACGAACAGGACCAGCCAGCGCAGCAGCCGGTACATCGGCCCGCCCTGCAGCTGCTTAGGCTCGACAACCGGCGCGCTCACGCTTTTTTGAACGTCAGCATCCGATGACCGAAATAGCTGGTCGCCACGGGAACCAGGACCCCTGCGAGATGAGCGATGGCTTCGGCGTGCGTCACGACGCCCAGGCTCGGCAGAATCCAGCGCGCAAGGACAAAGCTGATGATCAGGGTCTGTATCACCGCCAGCAGGTTGACCGCGACGAACTTGGCGACCTGCGGCCCCAATGCACCACCCGCTGCGGAGAACACATGCTGTCGCATGAGAACGAAGGCAACGCTCATCCCCACCAGATATGCCAACACGATCGCCGGGCCATAGCTCAGCCAGATGCTGAACAGGAAACGCGAGCCATAGTTGGCTGCAGCCGCAATGCTGCCAGCGACCAGGAACCGGATGAACTGGGAACTCAGCATGCCGGCATGTCCGTTCCGGCGGCGGCGGAAGTTGCCAATTTCCGCCCGAAGCCGATGCTCTCCGAGATGCCACGATCTTCGGGGTAGTAGTAGGACGTGTCCGCGACCCACAGGCCCTTCACCGGCAGCATCGCGGGCGGCAGGCGGTCGAGATAGCCGGGATCGCAGATAGGCTGCGCGTACCGATAGCGACTGGCCCGCATGTCGACGAAATCTGCCGGCACGAGCTCCGGATTAATCTTCATGCAGTACTTCCTGACCTTGGCCAGGAAGACCTCGTCGGCATCCTTGAACTTCGGATGCTCGCCGGGCATGTAGAACGGCACGTACAGCACATGCGGATCGAGCGGCCGAAGGTTGCTGTATTCGACCAGTCCCGGGATGTCCATCTCCGGGTCGTTGATGTTGAGCCAGAAGTTTTCCGTGAGCGGCTTTCGCAACTTTGCGATCACGCAAACAACTGCGATGTTCTTGAGCGCGGCAAAGGCCTCCAGGGTCGATGCCGGCAGGCCGGGAATCAGCCTCGGCACATAAGGCAGCGGAACGGTGCTGATGACCTTGTCGAAGGCTTCGAAGCCCGCGGCGGTCCTGATGCCCTTGACCTCTCCGTTCTCGATGACCACCTCGGAGGCCGGCGTCGACAACCGAAGCTCCCCGCCCCGGATCTCGATCGCAGACCTCAGCGCATCGAGCAAGGTTTGCGACCCGCCCTCCAGATAGCCCAGCTTCTCCTTGAACAGGCTGTAGCGCGAGCGTCCGATCCGACGGATGCGACTCCAGATCCACGCCGCCGACAGGTTGGAGGTGTAGTCGTAGAACTTGTAATCGAACAGGCGCTGCCAAAGCACTTCGTACGCTTCCTTGCCGACCCAACGCTTGATCCAGCCGGTCGCCTCCACATGATCGAGCGGCTTCCAGTCATTGCGCTTGGTCGACAGGAACGCGTGCAACCCATAGCGAAATTTCGCGACCCATCCGAGGCCCTTGAAAGTCAGCAACGCCATCGGGTTGCCCCAAGGCTGCAACCGGTTTTGATACCAGTAGCCCATCTTGGTGGCGACCCACTTCATCTTTTCGGACAGCCCCAGCTCGCCAAGAACCTGCAGGAACGCGCTGTCCGAAATGCAGTGGAAATGGTAGTAGCGCTCGATCTGCAAGCCGCTGAAATCGAAGGCTGCCGTCATCCCGCCCACGCGGTCATCGGCCTCGAATATCACAGGCCGATGGCCGTCCAGAACCAGCTGGTAAGCAACCGCCAGCCCCATGGGGCCGGCGCCAAGTACGGCGATACGCTGTTGTGGTTGGGTCATGGCCTAGAAGTCCAGCACGACTTTGCTGTAGACGGGGTGATTGAAGGTTTCATTGATCGCTTCGGCAAAAGGCGTGCTGCGAACCCCGAACATTCCCGGCCAATCGATGACCTCGAATTCGTCCTTGGCCACCAGGGCCTGCAACTGCTGCGTCGTGAACGGCGGATTCCTGTCGAACAACGCCCAGACCCACAGCAAGCCATAGAACAAGCCATAAGGAATCTTGACGATTCTTGCCTTGGCTACGGTTGCACGTTTGATCTCGCGAATGATGTCGATGTAGTCGACCTTTTCATGACCCGAGATATTGAAGACGCCCTGCCTCACGTTGTTTTCGATGCAGCTGATGATCACATTGCAGAAGTCACCCACATAGAGCGGCTGTCGCATGAAACGTCCATCACCCGGCACCGGAAATACCGGCAACCTGGCCATGAACCGCGACAGCCAGCCAAGGTGCTTGCGGTCGAACCAGCCGAACATCAGCGTGGGCCGAAGAATGGGGCACTCGATACCGCTCGCAAGGACCAGCTCTTCCTGCTCTTTCTTCGACCTCGTGTAGAAATCGTCGGCCACCGACTCCACGACCGACGAACTGATGTGAATCAGCTGGGGGATCCTGTTCTTGCGAATCTCTTCAAGAATGAGCTGCGTGGAGGTCACGTTGTTGTCCACGAACTCCTGGTAATGGATGCCACCGATCTGGGCTTGCAGCATCACCACGACCGTCGCGCCCTCGAAGTGGCGCTGCCAGTCGCCGGGCTTGGACAGATCTGAAAACTCCACCTGGACATCGGGCTGCACGCTCTTGAGCGTTGCCAGATTCTCTTTGTGCTTGTCGATCACGACGATGTCCGAATAGCCCTTGGCACGCAATCGGGCGACAAGATTCTGACCAACCAGGCCGGCGCCGCCAGGCAAAACAATCTTATTCATGGAAATATCTCTCTGGGGACGCAAGAAAAATGGGTTCGACAACGCCGTTGAAGGTATGCAAATTCAAGGCTGGTTGGGCGTCGGCGAACTCTCGACCGGGGGCCTCAACCAGCTCAGAAACAGCAGCCCCAACGCAGCGGCTCCGATGGCGAAGAAAATGCCGTAGCTACGGAGCAGGGCCGATACCCACGAATCGAATCGACCCGCGGGTACGGGTTGGCTCACTGCCAGCCACCTCGTGGGGCTCTCGTCGACAAGACGAACGACAAACGGCTCGCCAGGACGAACGGAGATATAGCGTTCGACCCATGCTTCGCCCGGGTCCTGGGTGAAACGGAGACGCTTCGTAGTGCCTCCCTGGATGATTTCAATGCGCCCGGCTCGCGGGTAGCCTGCAATCTTGAGCATGAATACCCGGCCCGTGCGCGCCGGTGCCGTCGAGGGGTCATAACTCAAGCGGGTCTCTCCCACGGCAGCATCTCCCGCGATGCCATAGCTGCCCCAGAAATCGCACTGGCACGCTGGCACACTGACGAATGCGCCGCCGCGCTCGAAAGCAGCCCCAGCGATTGGTTCAACTTGGACGGGCTGCAATGGCAGTTGCAAGTTCTTGGGAAGAACACTGCGGGTTTCGGGAGAGCCAAGCAGTCCTGCCAATCGGTCGGGATCCGGGTATGGCAACTTCAGAAAAGGCACTGCGCGAAATTCGACAATATCTTTGTCGACGAGGTATTTTTTTACATTGGACTCCTGCACGAAGGCTGTGTCGCGCTTGTCCATCAAGGCCGCCGAAAGCCCTCTCCCTGCGGTATTTCCAAGGGCGCCTACTGTTGCCAGTATCCACAAGCACCCGCCGGCCACGGCAACGACTCTAAGCCGTAGCTGAGACATCGTGCAAATTGCTACAAGCGCCGCAAAGTTGACGAGTACACCCATCGCATGCAGATCGAGGTAGCGCGACGAGAGCACATCATTCGCGCGACCGTACGCAACGGCCGCCGCTTGCCCCCCAAACCAGACCGCAAGAGAGACGAGAAACCACACGGGATTGCTGCGCAAGGGCTGCTTCCAGATCACGCAACACACGAGCACGGCTGCTGGGAGATTTCTCACCATCACGAGCAACCAATCCTCCAGCGATGACCAGTCACTGGCCGCCGTGATGGCTTCAGGAGAAATTTGAAATGGCCATGAGAGGACGACACTCAGGGCCTTGAAAAAGTGCGTTGCGTCGACCGCCTTGAGTTGCGCATGCTGCGCCAGAACGGGCGTCGTGGAGACGCCCGCCAAGAAAAGAGCAAGTAGCAGTACAGCGCCGGCCAATTCACGCTTGTCCCTCGATACGAGGACGAAGCGCACCAGCAAAATCAGAGACGCCGCCGCGAGCGCAAACACGCCCGAAGCCAGCGAAAAATAGGCCGTGACGGCGCTTGCAACGCCTAGCCACCACCAACGGCTCCACGCCTGCGCAGTGACGAGCCACCAGATCGACAAGACACTGAACAGCAAGACAAAATAAAACTGCGCCTGAAATCCAGCCAGGGTGTTTTCCCAACCGAACGGGATACCGAAAAGCAGCAGAGTGAAAAGGAGCAATGCTGCAAACGACTGCTTGTTTGCAGCCTTGCTCATCAGCCAGACCGCCGTGCCCAGTGCAAGGATATGCAGGAGAGCGTTGACAACCATCTCGAGCAGAGGACTCCACAACCCGTTGATCTGCAGCAACAACAAGCCGAGTAGCCGGGTCGTGAGGATGCGATGCTCGTTATGAGGAGAAAACAACTGGAGCCATGACAATTCGCCACGCAGAAGCGGCTGATACAGCAATGCGGCTTCCGCATCCCACTGGTCCCAATAAGGCACTTCATTCCCGTAGGAATGCACAAGCCAAAGCTTCAGGCCCAACAAGATTGCCGCAAAAGCAACGAACTGGAGCCACTGCGCGAACCGCTCGGGCACTGGGCGCAAACAGTCATTCGTCATGACGCGCTCCTACAGGCTCAGGCGCTTGAATATCACTGTCGGCAAGAACCGGATGATCCGCATGATCCAGGCCCAGAACCACGGTGTGTAAAGCACATTGCGACGTGCATCGATGGCCTTCTCGATATCGGCCGCCACGCGATCGGGCGTTGCGGTCAGAGCCGCCGGCAAGTCGAGTTCGGCCGTCATCGGCGTGGCGACGAAACCGGGCTTGATCGTCAGAACATGAACGCCTCTCTTGAAGAGTTGCGCGCGGAGGCCCGAAGCCAAAGCATCCACCGCTGCCTTTGCGGCACCGTAGACATAGTTGCTCCCCCGGCCACGATCTCCCGCGACTGAGCCGATGACGGCCAGCACACCATTGCCTTGCGCCTCGAAGTGCCCTGCCAATGCAAGCATGCAGGCCACGGCACTTTCGCCATTGGTGCGGAACTGCTCCATGGCGTATGGCAGATCACGCTGGGCACGCGCCTGGTCCGGCAAGGTGCCATGCGCAACGAGCGCAAGGTCGACGGTTCCCAGCGCGTTCCAGGCAAAGGCCGCGACCTCGGGCAACGATGCGGTGTCGTGCCCCTCCCAGACCTTCGTCTGGACGCCCGCCGCGCCGCGCGCTATCAGGTCGGCAGCAATGACATCCAGCTTCGCCTGGCTGCGCGCCACCAGCACGAAATTGCTGCCCTGCCCTGCGTAACGACGGGCCACTGCTTCGGCGATGCCGGAGCTGGCCCCGATGATAAGTACGTTTTTTTTGCTCATGATCCAACCATTCAAGAAGTCACACGGCGCCAGAATCGCGACATGAGCAAGGGATCGCGCAGCGACTCCAACCGGGCCCATGCGGGATATGCCGACTGGAAATGATGGGCACTCATGTGCGCATCCTTCGCCGGATAAAGTCGCCCCCCCGCCTCGTGCACCAGTGCATCGAGCCGAGCGAACAACCGCGTATTGAGTGCGTCCCGCTGGGCAAAATCCAGCGCCAGCGAAACACCCGCCTTGGGAAACGACAGCAAGCCGGGGGACTTGATGTCCGCGCATTGCTTGAGTACCGCAAGAAACGATCCAGCGCCGTTGAGCGAGGTCTCCCGAAGAATCGCGGCAACCGCGTCGCGTCCGGATTCGGGCGGAATCACGCACTGGTACTGCTGGAAGCCAGCCTTGCCGTACATGCGGTTCCAGAGCAGCAGCTTGTCCAGCGGGTAGAAGAAAGGATCGTAGTTGACCCGCGTCTCCACAACCTTGCGCACCTGCCGCTGGTAGTACAGCGTGTTGAACGCTTTCAATGTCAGCGTGTTGACCAGTGAAAAAGGAGGATCGACCGGCATGCGCTTGGCCTTGCCGCGCGCCACTTCGAGCTTGCCGTCGGTCGCATGATTTCCGCCGATGTAATGACCGCGACCCGCGCCCTTTCCGCCAGCCAGGCAATCGACCCATGACACGGTGTACTCGTACTTCGAATCGTGCTGCGCAGACAACGCAAAGAACTCGTCGAGATCGCCGAACTTGATGCAGGTCTGCTCGATGTCGCTGGAGCGCACGGCACGAAGCTGAAGCTCCACCGCGAGAATGATCCCGGTCAGCCCCAGCCCGCCAACAGTCGCGTTGAACAATTCTTCGTTGACCTCGGGAGAGCAATCGCCAACACCGGTGTCGGACCGATGGAGAACGATCCGGCGCACATGCCGCCCGAACGTCCCCATCACGTGATGGTTCTTGCCATGGACATCGTTTGCCACGGCGCCACCCAAGGTCACGAACTTCGTCCCCGGGGTGACCGGCAGGAACCAGCCATTCGGCAGGGCGAGGCGAATCAGTGCGTCCAGCGTCACCCCGGCCTGAACCGTCACGACGCCCGTCTGCCAGTCGGCGGCGATCACACGGTCCATTCCCGCCAATGCGATCACATGATCGGACTGCGCGAGGCATGAATCGCCATAGCTGCGTCCGCACCCATATCCAAGTGTCGATGCCGCGCCCGCGCCCTTGATGCGCGAGAAGGCGTTGTCGACCTCGAAGGGCCACCCGACAGGATGAGGCGTCTGGGGATGCCGGGGGTATCGCCCCCATGAACCGAGCGTCGGCATCAGAACGCCGAAATTCCAAAAATCGCGATGAAGCAGACGCAGACCCAACGGCTCATCCGGTCTCGCAATGCAAACACGATGGGGTCATCGTGCATCTCTCCGCGATGCGCAATGATCCAGACGCGGCTCAGCCAGAAAAGCAGCAGCGGACAGGCGGCCCATAGCCAGTGCGGATGACGATAGAGCAGATGGGATTGCGGATCGTTGATATAGAGCGCCAACACCAGCACGGACAAGTAGCCGGCCGAGCCGCCCAGCGAGGCCAGCAACTCGAAGTCCGACGCAAGATAACCACGGCCAGGGGCCTTCTCTTGCCCTCCCCTTTCCCGAACCTCGTACAACTCGGTGTAGCGCTTGACCAGAGCCAGGCTGAGAAAAATGAACATGCAGAACGCAAGGATCCAGAAGGTCGGCGTCAGCGACATGGCTGCGGTACCCGCTATCACCCGCGTCGTATAGAGCATTGCCAGCACGACCACGTCGATCATCACAGCCCGCTTGAGCACCAATGAGTAGGCCAGGGTCAGCACGTAATAGCCCAGCAACACCAGCGAGAACTTGAGCGGCAACCAGACAAGCGCCGCACCAAAGGACATGAAGAGCAGCGCCGGAATCCAGAGCATGGCGTGGAACATCGGGAACGTTCCTGCCGCCAGGGGCCGGTTGCGCTTGGTCCGATGCTGCCGGTCGTCCTGCAGGTCGAGCATGTCGTTCAGCAGATAGACGCTGGACGCGCAGGCTCCGAAGCACAGGAACGCGAGCACCCCGCTGGCCACGAGGTGAAGATCCGCGAATTTGTGGGCCGCCAGCAAGGGAATGAACACCAGAAGGTTCTTTGCCCACTGGTGCAGCCTGAAAGCCTTGCGCAAACCTTTGGCGTAGCTCAGCTGGTCGTCGAACACTTCTCCCATGCGCCCCACGCCACGAGCACGAGTGAGAACACCGCGCTCCGGGTTGACGACATGCGCCAGGGAGGCGGACTCCCAAACGCGGATATCTGCAGAGGAATTGCCCACGTACTCGAAGCCGAGCTCGCCATAGCGCGCCACCAACGCGTCGCGCTTGTGCGCACCCGCCAGATTCAAATCTTTCGTTCCGAGGACTTCGTCGAATATCGCAAGATGACCCGCTATTTCCTGGGCCAAGCGCGCTTCGGACGCCGTCGCCAAGACAAGCGTCGCTCCTTGCGCGCGCTGCTCGACAAGCCAATTGATCAACGGCTGGTTGTAGGGCAGCGTCTGGACATTGGGATTGACGGCTTCGGCAATCTTTCGCTTGAAATGGGCCTTGCCCTTGAACAGCCAGCCGAGCAATTCGAAGAAGCGCAGGGGATTGATGCGCAAAAAGAGAAAAAGACTCTCGATGAGCATGTCCGAACGGATCAGCGTGCCGTCAAGATCGACAGCAATTACCCGCCGAGGAGCACTCGGCGCCTCGGCGTTGGATTTTTCACCCGGATTCATTGGAGATGAGCGGTTGAAAGCAATTCCAGCCGCGGCGGCCATGCATAGGTGAAATCATCTGCATGCAACGTCAGGTTGGGGTTGTAAGCAGGATCTGCAGTGAGCAGCGATCCCCAACGGGTGAGCATGAAGTTCACTTCGCGATTGAAGCGCTCCTGTTTCTCAGGCGTGGCATCTGCTCCGCGCGTCGCCGATTCGTGATGGAAAAGCTCGGCATACGGCGTCCATACGTTCCGATACCCCGCCTCACGCAATCTCAGGCAGAAATCGACATCGTTGAACGCGACCTTCAGATTTTCTTCATCGAGGCCATTTACAGCGAGATAGCGATCCTTCTTGATGACCAGACACGCCGCAGTCACAGCAGAGAACGACTGAATCAGATGCGCCCGTCCGAAATAGCCGTTGTCTCCTTCGGAGTTTCCCTTGTGCGCATGACTTGCAACACCGCCAACACCCAAAACCACTCCCGCGTGCTGGATCGTCTTGTCGGGATACCACAGCTTTGCACCAACAGCCCCGACACCCGGCTGCATTGCAAGAGACACCATTTCGGACAGCCACTCCGGAGAGATAACCTCGATATCGTTATTGATCAGCCCTACAACTTCACCCCTGGCATGGGTGATCGCCATGTTGTTCAACGCAGAGTAATTGAACTCCCGGTCATCCCTGATGACCCGGACCAAATCCAGGTTCTTGAATGATTCAAAATAATCCAGGATGGCCGGATCATCTGACCCGTTGTCGACAATGATAATTTCATAATTGTCATATGTCGTTCGCACCAGAATACTGTCCACGCACTGGCGAAGGAGATCCACACCATTACGCGTTGGAATGATCAACGAGACCAAGGGCGGATTCGACGGCAATGCATATCGAACCCGATATCCGGTTCCGAAGTATTCGGCCTTCCCGTTCACCCCCTGGCGCCCAAGGTGCTCATTGAGTGCTCTTTCACCCGCAATAGCGGCGTAAGGCTTGGCATCCGGCGATCGCGCCGTGCTGTCATCGTGAATCCGCCAATGATAAAGAACGCGCGGCACATGCAGTATTTGCGAAGGCAATACACGCTCCATGCATCGCAACACCAAGTCCCAATCCTGGGAGCCCTGCATGCCCAGCTGAAATCCACCAACACTTCTCACCAGGTCGGCTCGCAAAACCCCGAGATGAGAAAACATATTTTGGGAATAGAAAAGATCGATATTCCAGTCAGACTTGAAATATGGCCCTGAACGGACTCCTTCTTCATCAACCTTGTCTTCGTCCGAATAAACAAGCTGCGCATCGGGATTGCGATTGATGCAATCTGCAATCCAAAAAAGTGCATGCTCTGTAATCAGATCGTCGTGATCCATTAATGCGATCCACTCGCCGGAAACGAGCTCCAGCGCGCTGTTGGATGCTTCGACGATATGGCCATTTTGAGGGCGGAAAACAACCTTGATTCGCGAATCACTGGCTGCATATTCAGCCAGGACCTCACGCGTCTCTACAGAAGGCGAAGCATCGTCCGCAATGCAAAGCTCCCAGTGCGGATAAATCTGCCGACGCACTGATTCAATCGCCTCCCGCAACCATGCGGGCTTTGCGTTATAGGTCGGCATGACAATCGAAATGCGGGGGGTATTCTTCATTCCCTCGATCCTTCGGTGCATTTCCCTTCGTGTCTGCTCCTCTACGGGATGAGGGTCATAGCGCTTCAGCCAATCGCCGTAAGTATTTGGAGGCGCTTCCAGCGCGATCTTTTCTTCCGAGGAAACTGGCTTCGCCAGTTGAGCCTCGAACAGACTGGCTGAACGACGCAGCCCACCAAAACCGGATTCGCGAAATATTTCTACGATTTTCTTCAAGGCCGAGACAGGATCCCCCGCCCTTTTTATCGCCGGCGAAACGATCCTCAGCGTTCGCAACACACGCCTTGCCTGGTTCCCACCCCATCGCAACGGGGCAGTGACGCGCCAGCTGTGCGACGCATACATCTCCTGAACCTGCCGTTGACATCCCGCAAGCGCGCCCGGCATATCCTCAAGCTTCAGTCCGTTGGAATCAGCGAATGCCGCAATGATTTCATGCTGCTGCGTCAACCGGCCGAATTCACGCTCCACGGTTCGCAGTCGCGCGTTTGTCTTTGCAATTCTTGAGCTGTTTTCAAGAAGGGTAGAGCGCAGCAAAGCCAGCTTGGCGGACTCCTTTGATAATTGAGATTCAATCAGTGCCAGCCTGGCTGTTTTGGCTTCCAATTCATCTTCCGGCAACTGTGCGCGCATGCTCCATGCATTGCCGGCTTCATTGATGACGGCTTGACGCACGTTGTGAAGGCCTCGATGTCCTCCGACAATCGATTCATCAGTGCCCGCGATGAATCGCGGACCCAATTCATTCTGGGCTGGCGAGGCCTTGCGAATCACGCAAAGCGAATTGATGAATTCGACCGAATGAATGTGCGAAAGCAGATCCTCAGCGATATCGAAGTCATATTTGCGCATGAAGCTCGCAAGAATGTCCTTGCGCAGAGAGGGCACACCCCAATGCTCGTGGCTGATGATGTCTGCCAGCCGCTTGAAAAAAGCAATGCTTGAGGCGGGATGAAAAAGACCACCCTCGAAGCCCGCCCAATAACTGCAATGCAGGTCTTCCGCAACAAAGAGGCCGCCGTCCACCAAGCGGGGAAAATAACGCGCAAACGACCGGACTATATCTCCGGAGGTGTGAGAGCCATCGTCAACGATCAGGTCGAACTCAGGACTTATCGCAGAAATTCTGCTTTCGACATCGTCGGTATTGGCATCACCGACAACCACAGATATGCGAGGATCTACGTAAGTGAGCTTCGCGCAATCCGGGTTGATGTCACAACCGATGATTTTCAATGCGTGCGGAAAGAACTCGCCCCAGATCTCCAGTGATCCGCCGTTCTGAATTCCTATTTCCAATAGACGAATCGATTCATCTCTGTAGGAGGAAAAAAATCGGTCGTATTCAGCGAGATAAATTGACCACTTATCCGACACCTTGCCCTGATGCTGCTGATACAGCTCACGCAGCGTTTTTTTAATCATTTATTACTCGCGCCTATTTTTCCGTGGTCATCATCCACCAGCAAACCGACCGATCAATCAGTCAATCAAACAGCTCAGCCGCAGCCAACTCGGCCCCACCTGCATCTTTGGCTGACAGCTTAAATTCGGCACCCACATCCGGCCACTCGATCGCCAATTGCGCGTCGTTCCATTTGATGCATCGCTCATAGGCCGGTGCGTAATAGTCGGTGGTCTTGTAAAGAAAATCCGCTGTATCGCTGAGAACGAGAAAGGCGTGCGCAAAACCGGCGGGCACCCAGAGTTGCTTGCGATTTTCTTCGTCGAGTTGAACACCAACCCATTTGCCAAATGTTGCGGAGGACTTTCGAATGTCGACTGCCACATCGAATACCGACCCGCTGACAACCCGCACCAATTTTCCTTGTGGTTGCCGAATTTGGTAATGCAATCCCCGCAGGACTCCTTTTGTAGAGCGCGAATGATTGTCTTGGACAAAATCGATGCGACTGCCTACAGCCTCATTGAAAGCATCCCGATTGAAGCTCTCCATGAAAAAACCGCGGGCATCACCAAACACCTTTGGCTCGATGACAAGCACTTCCGGAATGGCGGTTGGGGTTACTTTCATGAATGAATCTCTTCGGTCAAAAGGCGGGTGAGGTATTTTCCGTACCCATTTTTTTGCAACGGCGCAGCCAATTTGGCCAACTGTTCCTTGTCGATGAATCCATTTCGCCAGGCAATCTCTTCCGGGCAAGCAATTTTCAAGCCCTGGCGATGCTCCAGGGTCGCGATGAATTGCCCCGCCTCCAGCAGACTTTCGTGCGTCCCCGTATCGAGCCAAGCGTAGCCGCGCTGCATGATCTGGACGTTGAGTTGGCCCCGGTCCAAGTAGGTCTGGTTGACGGCTGTAATTTCCAGTTCGCCGCGTGCACTCGGCTTGACGGCCTTGGCGATGTCGACCACTTGGTTGTCGTAGAAATACAGGCCGGTCACGGCGTAGCTGCTCTTGGGCTTCGCGGGCTTTTCCTCGATGCTGCTGGCCTTGCCCTGTGCATCGAAAGCCACCACGCCATAGCGCTCCGGATCGTGCACGTGGTAAGCGAAAACGGTCGCACCATTCTGTTTGGCGTCCGCGTCGGACAGCAGATGCACGAAGTCGTGGCCGTAGAAGAGGTTGTCCCCCAACACCAGCGCACTCGGCGAATTACCCACGAATTCCTCACCGATGAGAAACGCCTGCGCCAGGCCATCCGGACTCGGCTGCACCGCGTACTGCAGGTTCATGCCCCACTGGCTGCCGTCACCCAGCAGTTGCTGGAAGCGCGGCGTGTCCTGCGGCGTGCTGATGATCAGGATGTCGCGCATGCCGCCCAGCATCAGCGTGCTGAGCGGGTAGTAGATCATCGGCTTGTCGTACACCGGCAGCAGTTGCTTGCTCATGGCAAGCGTCGCGGGGTGCAGACGGGTGCCCGAACCACCTGCGAGGATGATGCCTTTGCGTTGCGTCGTCTTGGTCATGGGGTGTTCGTGTCTCTCTCTTGCTCTGCGGATGCCAGAAGGTTTTTCAGAAGGTTTCGCGCAACATGCGGGCGACGCCGGATTGCCACTCGGGCAGAACGAGGCCGAAGGTCGATTGCAGCTTCGTGGTGTCCAGGCGCGAGTTGTGCGGCCGCGTGGCTGGCGTCGGGAATGCGGTGGTGGGCACAGGCTCGACCGCTTCCGGCCCGGCCTTGAGCTCGACGCCCGCGGCCTTGGCTTGCTCGATCACGAAGCGCGCATAGCCGTGCCATGTGGTCACGCCGCCGGCCACCGCGTGGTAGAGACCGGCCTTGGACGGGTTCTGCAGCGTCGCGCGAATGGCGTGCGCGGTGATGTCGGCCAGCAGTTCCGCACCGGTGGGCGCGCCGAACTGGTCGTCGATGACGGTGAGCTTGTCGCGCTCCTTGGCGATGCGCAGCATGGTCTTGGCGAAGTTGCCGCCGCGTGCCGCATACACCCAACTGGTGCGAAAGATCAGGTGCTTCGCGCAGTGCTGGGCCACCAACTGCTCGCCTTCGAGCTTGGTGCTGCCATAGACGCTGAGCGGCCCGGTCGCATCGTCTTCTTTCCACGGCTTGCTGCCGCTGCCATCGAAGACGTAATCGGTCGAGTAGTGAACCATCAGCGCGCCGATCTGCTGCGCGGCTTCGGCCACCACGCCAGGCGAGGTGGCGTTGAGCTTGCGCGCGAACTCGGGCTCGCTCTCGGCCTTGTCGACCGCGGTGTGCGCGGCGGCATTGACGATGACGTCAGGCCGCACCTTCAGCACCGTCTCGGCGAGCTGCTCGGGGCGGCTGAAGTCAGCGTTGAAGTCGGTGCTGTCGAAGTCGAGCGCCACCAGTTCGCCCAGGGGCGCGAGGCTGCGTTGCAGCTCCCAGCCGACCTGTCCGCCCTTGCCCAGCAGCAGCAGCTTCATGCGGTGGCCTTTGCAGATCCGGCCGGTGCGGCGTCGTACTGCTTCTCGACCCACTCGCGGTACGCGCCGCTTTGCACGTTGCGCACCCATTCGCCGTTGGACAGGTACCACTCGACGGTCTTGCGGATGCCGCTGTCGAAGGTTTCGGCGGGCTTCCAGCCGAGCTCGCGCTCGAGCTTGCGCGCGTCGATGGCGTAGCGGCGGTCGTGGCCGGGGCGGTCGGTGACGTAGGTGATCTGTTCCTTGTACGGCTTGCCGTCGGCCTTGGGGCTCAATTCGTCGAGCAGCGCACAGACGGTGTTGACGATCTCGATGTTGGGCTTCTCGTTCCAGCCGCCCACGTTGTAGGTCTCGCCGAGCTTGCCGGCTTCGAGCACGCGGCGGATGGCGCTGCAGTGGTCCTTCACGTAGAGCCAGTCGCGCACCTGCATGCCGTCGCCGTACACGGGCAGCGGCTTGCCTGCGAGTGCGTTGACGATCATGAGAGGAATGAGCTTCTCGGGGAAATGGAACGGCCCGTAGTTGTTCGAGCAGTTGGTGGTGACCACCGGCAGGCCGTAGGTGTGGTGCCAGGCGCGCACGAGGTGGTCGCTGGCGGCCTTGCTGGCCGAATAGGGGCTGTTGGGCTCGTACTTGTTCTCTTCGGTGAAGGCCGGGTCGGTCTTGGAGAGCGAGCCGTAGACCTCGTCGGTCGATACGTGCAGGAAGCGGAAAGCCGCCTTCTGGTCGGCCGGCAGCGCATTCCAGAAACCGCGCACGGATTCGAGCAGGCGGAAGGTGCCCAGCACGTTGGTCTGCACGAAGTCTTCGGGGCCGTGGATCGAGCGGTCTACGTGCGACTCGGCGGCAAAGTTCACGATGGCACGGGGCTTGTGCTCGGCCAGCAGGCGGTCGAGCAGCGCGCTGTCGCCGATGTCGCCCTGCACGAAGATGTGCCTCGGGTTGGCCTTGAGGGACGCGAGCGTCTCGAGATTGCCTGCGTAGGTCAGTTTGTCGAGATTCACGACCGGCTCATCGCTTTGCGCGATCCAGTCGAGTACGAAATTGGCGCCAATGAAGCCTGCGCCGCCGGTTACCAGGATCATGGGGTCCCCTGTTGTTGTCGAACGATCGCCCTCTGGCGAATGAACGGACGATTATCCCATCAGCCCGCAAGGCCGAAACCCGGGGTTGGCGTAGCCAAAGGTACCCACTTACAATCGCCCCCGATGCAGGAGAGCGGGCCACCCCGGTGGCCCTACCGAAGGCGCAAACTCCCATAAACGCTCAGGTCGGCCCAACGAAGTTCTTGTAATTTCGGCAAGGGGTCAGTACTGCATCAAATCAAACGCCGTCTGGAGAGCCATCGCACCCCGCAAAGGTGTCGCGATGCACCGAAGGAGCAAACCTGTTGCGAAGACGCAACACGTGAATCTCTCAGGTACCAAGGACAGGGGGAGCGGCAACTTGGACGGCGGACGTCCGGTTGCTTGCTATTGAATCAATAGCACACCACGCCTGCCATTCAAGCGCTGCACCTCAAAGGTACTTGCAATGCGCGTGATCGTTCTTGGCGCCGGCCTGCTCGGCGTGACTTCGGCTTATTACCTCCAGCAACTCGGCCACGAAGTGACCGTCATCGACCGGCAGGCCACCCCCGCCGCCGAAACCAGCTTCGCCAACGGCGGGCAGATATCCGTCAGCCACGCCGAACCCTGGGCCAACCCCAGCGCGCCGCTCAAGGTGCTGCAGTGGCTGGGCAAGGAAGACGCCCCGCTGCTCTTTCGCATCCGCGCCGACATGCGCCAGTGGCTCTGGGGCCTGCAGTTCCTGCGCGAATGCACGCCGGCGCGCACGAAGCACAACATCGAGCAGATCGTGCGCTTGGGCACCTACAGCCGCGACACGCTGCAGCAGTTGCGTCGCGACACGGGCCTCAGCTACGACCAGCGCACCCAGGGCATCCTGCACTTCTATACGACGCAGAAAGAGTTCGACGGCGCACTCAAGCCGGCCGAGCAGATGCGCGCCCTCGGCTGCGAACGGCTGGTGATCTCGGCCGACGAGGCGGTGAAGATCGAGCCCGCCCTCGCCCACATCCGGCCCCAGCTGGCCGGCGCCACCTACACGGCCGAGGATGAATCCGGCGACGCCAACCGCTTCGCGCGCGAACTGGTCGGCCTCGCGGCCGCTGCCGGCGTGAAGTTTTTGATGAGCCACACGGTGACCGCGCTGCGCGAAGCCGGCGGCAGCATCGATCATGTGGAGGCAACCGACAACGAAGGCCGCTTCCAGCGCATCCGCGGCGACGCCTTCGTGCTCGCGATGGGATCGCTCAGCCCGCTGTACGCCGCGCCGCTGGGCATCCGCCTGCCGATCTACCCGGCCAAGGGCTATTCGGTGACGCTGCCCGTCAAGGACGCCTCGAAGGCCCACCAGGTCTCGCTGACCGACGACGAATACAAGCTCGTGTTCTCGCGCTACACGTCCGATTCAGGCGACCGCCTGCGCATCGCCGGCACGGCCGAGCTCAACGGCTACGACCGCGACCTGAACCGCGTGCGCTGCGAAGCCATCGTGCGGCGCGTCGAGGAACTGTTCCCCGGCGCCGGTGACACCGAGCAGGCCCAGTTCTGGACCGGCCTGCGTCCCGCAACGCCGAGCAACGTGCCGATGATCGGCAAGACGAAGTTGCCGAACCTGTACCTGAACACCGGCCACGGCACGCTGGGCTGGACGCATGCGTGCGGCTCGGGCAAGTCGATCGCGCGGATCGTGAGCGGGCTCGCGCCGGAGGTGGACTTCGCGTTCACCGGCATGCCGGCGCCGCAGCCACGCGTGCTGCAGCCGGCTTGATCGTTCTCTGTCAATCCTTGCTGGTGAACACCGTCAACACCCCGGTGTAGCCATACAGGTGGTGCCGGGCAATTTCGCCCGCGGCGAAGAAGCCGACCAGCGGCACATCGCCCAGCGCGTGGCGCACGATCTGCAGTTCGGCGCCCGGTGCGCCGAAGTGCGGCCCGCCGCGCCCGGAGCAGCTCACGTACACCGCGCCCGCGATGCGGCGCGCGGGGTGCGGGGCAGCCTCCGCTTCGCCAGCAGCAACGGCGCGGGCGGTGGCCAGCGTCTGCTCTTCCGGTTCCAGCTCTTCGCGGATCTCGGCGCAGATGCGCATCAGGTCCGCCCGCGCAGCCTGCGCATTGCGGCGGCAGAAGGTCAGCCGCATGCCGGCCTCGGCCGTGTCGGCGATCGCGATGCCGCGGCGCGTGGGGTCCAGGCCGATGATGTGGCGCACCAGCACGTCGGCGCCCAGGTCACCGGTGCGGCGCACGCCGTCGCTGCCCGCGTCGGCGAGGCCGACCAGCGTATTGCGCACCGCATCAATGGCTTCCTGCGGGCGGTCGAGCGACACCTGCAGGTCGGCCAGCAGCACGTCGAGCGCGGGCTCGCCGTCGAGCTTGAGCAGGAGGTTGCCGTCGGCCTCGGTGATCTCGCGCTCGCGCACGCCCGAGCGCAGCGGCTGGCAGCCTTGGGTGACGCGCGACACCACCCGAACGCCTTCGCCGAACACCACGCCCGACAGGCCGCCGGAAAACACGCCACCCGCCGCGCCATGTCCGCGGATGTTGCCGTTGCCGCCCACCGCGAACTGCAGCGCGCCGCCGCGGCCTGACGAGAGTCCGCCGAAGAGGTAGCCAGTGTCGACGCGGCCGGCCATCTCGCCGATCAGCTCGGGGAGGTCGGGCGTCGCGGGGTCGGCGTGGACGAGCGCGGTGTGCGCCTCGAAGCCGCTCATCTCCGAATTGCTCAGCGGCGCCACGCCCGAGAACACGCGGTACTGGTCGCTCGGGAGCGCGCAGAGCATGAGGCTCATGCCGGGCTCGTCGAAGTACTCGGCGTTGTTGGCCGAGACGCCGATGCCGACGGTGCCCGACCAGTCGGTCACCTCGGGCAGCTCGGCGCTCAGGTGATCGAGGATCTCCTGCGCCTCGGGCGCGTAGTGGTCGGTGATGTAGAGCAGCCCGAGCGTCGGCGACGTGGCGTAGTCGGGCAAGGCCATCTGCGCGCGCAACTGGGCCAGCACGAGGCCGGCCGCCATGCGCCATTGCGGGTGGGTGGCATGGCCGGTGGGAAACAACTTCATGATGCGTGCCAACCCGTTCTCTTCAAAAGTGGAATGTGTGGGACGTCAGCGGCGGCCGGTGGTTCGCTTGCGCGCGGCGGTCGACGTCTTTTTCTTCGCGGCGGGTGTTGCCGCCTTCCTGGCCGCAGCTTTCGCCGCAGTTCTCGCCGCAGTCTTGGCCGCGGGCTTCTTCGCGGCGGCCGTTGTCTTGCCCATCACCTTGCCGACCGCATCGGCCAGGGGCTGGGCCATGGCGGGGACCTTGAGCTGGGCCGCATCCTGCAGTGCGGTGCTGGCGATCTGCTGGAACTGCTCGGTCAGCGAGCCCCACCACTGCATCGGATCGACCACGCCGGCGCCGTCGGCTGCAGCCTTGCCGCGCGGCTTTTTCTTCGGTGCCGGTGCTTCTTCTTCCTCGATCTCGGCCTCGTCTTCTTCCTCGACCGGCTCGGGTTCGGGCGCGGCGGCCGCTGCAAAGGGCGCGGGGGCCGGAGCCGCCGTGGCCGCAGCAGCTTGCTTGGTGAACACGCTCGCCAGGTCTTCCATCCGCACGTTCATGCCGCGCAGGGTCGAGAGCGTCATCTTCTGCACCTCGAGCGCCTGGATCGTGGCCTTGAGCGCGTGGCCGTTCTGCTCTAGCCAGTACTGCACGGTCTTGAGTTCCTGGATGCGCTTGTCGACCTCCTCCACGCTCAGCGTGGGCGCCACCCAGCTCGCCAGGCTCGGGATGCCCGGCACCGACGATGCGGCGCCGGTGCCTGCTGCGGCGCCCCCGGCCAGGTTCTTCAGGAAGTCGAATCCGGGGACAAACTGACTGAAGTCGAAGGGTTTGCTGGCATTGGTCATGCGGAGGGTCTCCAGGCTGGGTTTTCTTGTGCTGGCAGCTTACTCCAAGCCTCCGCCGTCCGGCCTCAAAGCTCGCCTCTGACCTTGCTGAAAACTTTCCAGAAAGTGGCGTCCTGCGAGGTCGCGAAATTGATCCGCATCATGGTGCTCGGGGGGCGGCGCGCATGGAAGAGCGAGCCCGGCGCCAGCAGATAGCCCTGGTCGAGCATGCGCTGGGTCAGCGCGTCGGTGTCGACGCCCGTGTCGACCCAGCCGAACAGGCCCGCCGGCTCCGAGGCGAAGGTGCAGCCGTGCGACATCGCGAGCTTCACCGCCCGCCCGCGCGCGCCGTCGAGCCGGATGCGCACGCGCTCCGAGTGCCGGCGCAATTGTCCCTGGTCGATGCACCAGGACAAGGCCCGCTCGAACAACGTGGGCGAGGTGAGCGTGGCCAGGAGCTTGGTCTCCAGCAGCCGCTCCTTCAGCGCGGGCGGCGCAGCCAGGAAGCCGATGCGCCAGTTGGGCGCGATGATTTTTGCGAAGCCGCTCACGTAGACGGTGCGCTGCAGCCCGTCGAGCGCGCTCAGCCGCGTGGCGTGCTCGGGCGCGAGGTGGCTGTAGGTGTCGTCCTCGACGATGTGGAAGTCGTGCTCGTTCGCCAGCTTGAGCACCCGGTGCGCGCTGCCGGGCGTGAGGCTGTAGCCGGTCGGGTTGTGCAGCACGCTCACGCTCACGAAGAGCTTGGGCTTGTGCAGCACGCAGTACTGCGCCATCACCTCCAGGTCGGGCCCGTCGGCGCGGCGCGGCACCGGCAGGATGCGCATGCCCAGCGCCTCGAGGCGCGCGAATTCCAGCGCCCAGCCGGGCTCCTCGACCATCACCGGATCGCCCGGCCGCAGCAGCGTGCGGCTCACGATGTCCAGCGCATGGGTCGCGCCGATGGTGGTGATGATCTGGTCCGGCGCGGCCGGCACGTTGATGCCCACCAGCTTTTGCGAGAGGCTGCGGCGCAGGCTCATGTCGCCGGCGGGCTCGCCGTACTGGAGCGACAGTTCCTGAAGAACGGCTGTACTGGTCATGCGCCGCACGGCCGTGGGCATGAAGGTGGACGACATCCAGTCCGGCGGGAACACGCCCATGCCGGGCTGCGGCTTGTCGCTCGGGCGGTGGAACATGCTGCGGATCAGCGAGCTCGCGTCGGCCGGGACGCGCGAGGCCATCATCTGCACGGCCATCGCCGCCGGCATGCCGCTCACGCCTGGCGCGGCCGCGCCGTTGCCCGGGTGGCTGTCCTGTACCGGTGCCGAATCGCGCACGTAGAAGCCGCGTTGCCGGCGGGCTTCGACGAGGCCTTGCGCGAGCAGTTGGTCGTAGGCAGCAACCACCGTATACGGGCTCACGCCCTGCTGCCGCGCGCATTCGCGCACCGAGGGCAATCGGGCGCCGGGCGGCAGCAGCCGGGTGCGGATGCGCTCGGCCAGGCGGTCCGCGAGCTGGCTGGTCAACGACTGGGTGGAGGTTCGTGTCAGCATGCTGTGTCGAAAGATTGACCAATACAGATTCCGGATTTGTCTGACCATCTGTACTGGCACTGTAATGGTCTCAAGTTTAGAGTGTGTGTCATGAACTGGCAAGAATTCACCGCGCTGCTGGTGCTGGCCACGGCGATGAGTTTTTCGCCCGGTCCCAACACCACGCTTTCCACTGCCCTGGCGGCCAACGGGGGCCTGCCGCGCGCGATGCGCTTCGTGGTCGCGGTGCCGATCGGCTGGACGCTGCTGCTGGCGATCTGCGCCGCCGGCCTCGGCGCGCTGGTGGTGGCGGTGCCGCCGCTGCGCCTGGCGATCAAGGGCCTGGGCATCGCCTACCTGCTGTGGCTCGCGTACAAGCTCAGCGGCAGCGCCAAGCTCGGCAAGGCCGACAGCGCCAGCCTCTCGGTCGGGTTCGGCCAGGGCGTGATGCTGCAGTTCGTCAACATCAAGGCCTGGCTCCTCGCGCTCACGCTGGTGGCCGGGTGGATCGCCGGCCAGCCCGATGCGCTGTCGCGCTTTGCCATCGTCGCGCCGGTGATGCTGTTCTATGCCTTCGTCAGCAACTTCGCCTATGCGCTGGTCGGCGCGCTGCTGCGTGATTGGCTTGCCAAGGGCAAGCGCCTTCTGTGGTTCAACCGTGCGATGGGCCTCGTGCTGGTGCTGACCGCATGGTGGATGGTGAGCGTATGAGCCGCCGGGCCGCTCCCAAGGCGAATGCCGCGGCACGCAGCGTGGAGGCTGCGCCATGACAAAGCGCTTCGACATCAAGGACGAGACGCTGGGCATGTGGCTCGGCGTGATCGGCGTGGCACTGTTCGCGGTGACCCTGCCCATGACGCGCCTGGCCACCGGCACACAGGCCGCGCCGCAACTGTCGCCGTGGTTCGTCACGCTCGGGCGCGCGGCGCTGGCGGGCGTGCTGTCGGCCATCTTCCTCCTGGCCACGCGCTCGCCGCGGCCTGCATCGCACCAGTGGAAGCCGCTGGGCATGGCGGTGCTGGGCAACGTCATCGGCTATCCGCTGATGCTGGGCTACGCATTGCGGGTGGTCACGGCCAGCCACGCAGCGGTCGTCACGGCACTGCTGCCGCTGGTCACCGCGGCCGTAGCCGCCTGGGTGCTGCACCAGCGCGCGCGGCTCGGCTTCTGGCTCTGCGCCATCGCGGGCAGCCTGCTGGTGGTGGTGTTCTCGGTGCTGCGCGCGAGCCAGAGCGGACACGGCTTCGGCTTCGAATGGGCCGACCTGCTGCTTGTGGGTGCGGTCATCGCGGCCTCCTTCGGCTACATCTACGGCGCGCAGGTCACGCCTTCGCTGGGCGCCGAGCGCGTGATCTGCTGGGTCTGCGTGATGGCGCTGCCCTTCACGCTGCCGGCCACGCTGGCGCTGTGGCCGACGCAGCCCATCGCCACGGCGTCGTGGCTGGGCTTCGTCTACGTGGGCATGTTCTCGATGTGGATCGGCTTCTTCGCCTGGTACCGCGGCCTGGCCCTCGGCGGCGCGTTGCGCGTGAGCCAGACGCAGTTGCTGCAGCCCTTTCTCTCGATCCTCGCGTCGATCCCGATCCTTGGCGAACCGCTCGATGTGGTGACGCTGGGCTTCGCGATCGCGGTGGTGGCCACGGTGGTGATCGGCAAGCGGCTCTCGCAGCCGCCGGCCTCCGCAGCGCCTGCCGCCGCGCCGCTGTCCGCCGCCGCCCGCACAGGGGGACGCTGATGTTCAGCCACGTCACCCTCGGATGCACTGACCTCTCGCGCGCCGCCGCCTTCTACGACGCGCTGCTCTCGCCGCTGGGTCTCGTGCGCCGCCCCGTCGTGCCCGATGGCGGCCCCGCGTCGGCCTGCTGGGTCTCGCCCGGGCAGACGCTGCCGCGCTTCTACGTGTACATCCCGCTGGACGGTGAACCCGCCAGCGCCGGCAACGGCAGCATGGTCGCGTTCGGCGCGCCGTCGGCCGACGCCGTTCATGCCGCCCACGAGGCGGCGCTGCGCCGGGGCGGCCGCGACGAAGGCGCGCCTGGCCACCGCCCACGCTATGGCCAGGGCTATTACGGCGCCTACCTGCGCGACCCGGACGGCAACAAAATCCATGTTGTGTACCGTGGCGACATCTCCTCGAATCTCACCTCACCCGCTTGAAAGAAGAAACACCATGAACTGGAAACTCGCCGCCCGCGCCGCCAAGATGAACCCGTCGGTGCTGCGCGAAATCCTCAAGGTCACCGAACGCCCCGGCATCATCAGCCTGGCGGGTGGCCTGCCCTCGCCCAAGACCTTCCCGATCCAGGCCTTCGCCGATGCCTGCGCCGAAGTGCTGCACAACGACGGCCAGGCCGCGCTGCAGTACGCCGCGAGCGAAGGCTACGCGCCGCTGCGCCAGGCCGTCGCCGACATGCTGCCGTGGAACGTCGACCCCGCGCAGGTGCTCATCACCACCGGCTCGCAGCAGGGCCTCGACCTCGTGGCCAAGGTGCTGATCGATCCGGGCAGCAAGGTGCTGGTCGAGACGCCCACGTATCTCGGCGCGCTGCAGGCCTTCGGCCCGATGGAGCCGAACCCGGTGAGCGTGGCGAGCGATGAAGACGGCGTGATCGTCGACGACCTCGTGGCCAAGGCGAAGGACGCGCGTTTCGTCTACCTGCTGCCCAACTTCCAGAACCCCACCGGCCGCACCATGACGGAAGAGCGCCGTGCCGCCGTCTCGGCCGCCGCCGCCGAGGCGGGCCTCCCGATCATCGAAGACAACCCTTATGGCGAACTCTGGTTCGACGAAGCCCCGCCGCTGCCGCTGACCGCGCGCAACCCCGAGGGCTGCATCTACCTGGGCTCGTTCTCCAAGGTGCTGGCTCCCGGCCTGCGCCTGGGCTTCCTGGTCGCGCCCAAGGCCATCTACCCGAAGCTGCTGCAGGCCAAGCAAGCCGTGGACCTGCACACGCCGATCTTCACGCAGCGCATGGTGTCGGCCGTGATGAAGGACAACTTCCTCGAGCGCCATGTGCCCACCATCCGCGCCCTCTACAAGCGCCAGCGCGACGCGATGATCGCCGCGCTCACCCGCGAGATGGCCGGCCTGGACGTGAAGTTCAACGCGCCCAAGGGCGGCATGTTCCTGTGGGCGCGCCTGCCCGAGGGCATCGACACGGTGAAGCTGCTGCCCAAGGCCGTCGAGCGCAACGTGGCCTTCGTGCCCGGCGCGCCGTTCTACGCGGGCCTGGGCGATCCGCGCACGCTGCGCCTGTCGTTCGTGACGGCCAGCGTGGAAGAAATCGATGTCGCCATCGCCGCGCTCGCGGTCACGCTGCGCGAAGAGCTGGAACTGCTGGGCGAGCACAAGCTCGTGCCCGCACCGGTGTAAAGCGAGGGGCCTGCCAATGATCGGACTCGCGACGCTCTCCCTTTTCCTGCTTGCGGTGCTGGCACTGTTCCTCTCGCCCGGCCCGAACATGGCTTTCGTGCTCTCGCACGGCGTGGCGCACGGGCCGCGCGGCGGGTTCGCGGCAGCCATCGGCATCTCGGCCGCCGACCTGGTGCACACGCTCTTCGCGGCGACCGGCGTCACCGCGCTGGTCGCCGCCTGGCCGCCGTCGTTCGACGTGCTGCGCTATGCGGGCGCGCTGTACCTGGTGTGGCTCGCGGTACAGGCCCTGCGCAGCGGCGGCGGGCTTCGCGTGGGTACGAAGGCCCAACCCGCCGGCTTCGGGCGCATCGTGCGCATGGCGCTCCTGAACAACCTCGTCAATCCGAAGGCGCTGCTGTTCTTCATGGTGTTCCTGCCGCAGTTCGTCGATCCGACGCGCGGCAGCGTAGCGCTGCAGCTGGTGCAGTTGGGCGTGGTGCTATCGGTGGCTGCGCTAGCTTTCAACACGTTGCTGGGCGCCTGCAGCGGACAGGTCGGGCGCTGGCTGCAGCGCTGGCCCGGGGCTGCGAAATTCCAGAGCAGGCTGCTCGCCGCTGTCATGCTGGGCTTGGCGGTGCGCCTGCTTTTCCTCGACCGGCCCGCGTCACGCTGAAGGCAGGCACCTGATGAACATCCTGAAGATCGCGGCGTTCTCCGATGGGGATACGGGCGGCAATCCTGCCGGAGTCCTTATCGGCGACGTACTGCCGTCCGCAACACAGATGCAAGAGGTCGCGGCGGAAGTCGGCTTCTCCGAGACCGTGTTCGCGGCCCGAACCGCCGACGGATGGCGCGTTCGCTACTTCTCTCCGCAGTCCGAAGTCCCGTTCTGCGGTCACGCGACGATTGCGTTGGGTGCCGCCCTAGCCCTGCAACACGGCGATGGCGTATTCGCGTTGACGTTGAATCATGCGGAGGTCACGGTGGAAGGAAAGCGCGCCGGCCACGTTGTCGCCGCAGCACTCCAGTCGCCACCCACGCGCAGCGCCGCAGCCGAGCCGACCCTTGTGTCCGATGCACTGGCGTTGTTCGGCTACACGAGCGACGACCTCGACCCACGCATTCCTCCCGCAGTGATTCATGCAGGCGCGGATCATCTGGTGCTCGCCTTGAAGCACCGCGCCACGCTGTCGGCCATGGCGTATGCATTGGAAGCGGGCCGCAGCTTGATGAACCGCGCCGGGCTGACGACCATCCTCCTTGTCCACGCAGAAACCGCGCAGCTGTTCCATGCGCGCAATCCCTTCGCGTCCGGCGGCGTCTACGAAGACCCGGCGACGGGTGCAGCCACGGCTGCGCTGGGCGGCTACCTTCGAGACATCGCGTGGCCTCACGATGGCGCGATCGATGTGGTGCAAGGCGAAGACATGGGCATGCTGTCGCGCCTGCACGCAGACATTCCACCGACGCCAGGCAGTTCGATCCGCGTGTCCGGCAGCGCCCGCGTCATGCAGGCGTGAACCCTCGAAACAAAGAAAGAGATCCATCCATGCTCAACATCTGGGGCCGCATCAGCTCGATCAACGTCCGCAAGGTGGTGTGGTGCGCGCAGGAGCTCGGCCTGGACTTCCAGCGCACCGAGGCCGGAGGCAAGTTCGGCGTGGTGCAGACGCCCGAATACCTCGCGCTCAATCCGAATGCGATGGTGCCGGCCATCGACGACGGCGAAGGCGCCGAGCGGGTGACGCTCTGGGAATCGAACGTGATCGTGCGCTACCTCTGCGCGAAGCACTCGCACGGCACCCTGTACCCGAGCGAGTTGCCTGCGCGCTTCGACGCCGAGCGCTGGATGGACTGGCAGCAGACCACGCTCAACCGCGCGAGCCGCGACGCTTTCATCCAGTGGGTGCGCACGCCGCCTGCCGAGCGCCAACCTGCGCTCATCGATGCGTCTGTGCGCGAGAGCGAGGCGCTCTTCGCCATGCTCGATGCGCACCTCGCGAGCCGCCCCTACCTGGCCGGCGAGCGTTTCACCATGGCCGACATTCCCGTCGGTTGCGAGGCGCACCGCTGGTTCGGCCTGCCCGCCGCCGAATACCAGCGGCCCAGCTGGCCGAACGTGGAGCGCTGGTACGCCGACCTTCTTTCCCGGCCGGGCACGCGCGGCGTGCTCGATCTATCCCTCGAATGAACCCGATGAAATCCCGCCCCTTCAAGCAAGTCGACGTCTTCACCGCCACGGCCTACCGCGGCAATCCGCTCGCCGTGGTCATCGACGGCGCGGACCTGGACGACGCCGCGATGCAGCGCTTCGCGCAGTGGACCAACCTGTCCGAGACCACCTTCCTCCTGCCGCCGACCGAGCCCACAGCCGACTACCGCGTGCGCATCTTCACGCCCGGTGGCGAGCTGCCCTTCGCCGGCCACCCGACCATCGGCAGCTGCCATGCGTGGCTGCAGGCGGGCGGCAAGCCCAAGGTGCCGGGTCGCGTGGTGCAGCAATGCGGCGCGGGCCTCGTGCCGCTGCGCCGCGATGGCGACCGGCTGGCCTTTGCGGCGCCGCCGCTCAAGCGCAGCGCGCCGAGCCCCGCGCTGCTGGCCAAGGTGGCCGGTGCGCTCGGGTTGAAGGCGCAGCAGATCATCGCGGCGCAGATGCTCGTCAACGGCCCCGCCTGGCTCGGCCTGCTGCTTGAAGATGCCGACGCAGTGCTGCAGCTCACGCCCGATCACCGCCTGCTCAAGGAACTCGGTGTCGAAGCCGGCGTGGCGGGCGTGCCCGCACCGCGCGACGCCTCGCTGCTGATCGGCCGCTCGAACCGCGAAGCACGCGCCTTTGGCAATCGACCGGCCGTCGAGCACAACGAAGGCGAGAAGATCGATCTCGAAGTGCGCGCCTTCGCGGCAGCCGTCGGCGTGGAAGAAGACCCCGTCACCGGCAGCCTCAACGCGGGTCTGGCCGAATGGCTGATCGCCGACGGCCACATGCCCGAGCGCTATCTCGCCGCGCAGGGCCAGTGCCTGGGCCGCGCCGGCCGCGTGTACATCGAGCGCGATGCCGAAGGAAAGATCTGGGTCGGCGGCGACGCTGTGACCTGCATCGACGGCCACGTCACGCTCTGAACGAAAGCTTCGCCATGCACGCCGAACTCGACCACCTGGTGATTGCCGCCCGTTCGCTGGCCGAGGGCGTCGCATGGTGCGAGGCCACGCTCGGCATCACGCCTGGGCCCGGCGGCACGCATCCGCTGATGGGCACGCACAACCGGCTGCTGAACGTAGCAAGCGATGCGTTCCCGCGGGCCTACGCGGAAATCATTGCGATCGAGCCCGGCAAGGAGCCCTCGCGCCCCGGCACGCGCCGCTGGTTCGACCTGGACGACGCCGCGCTGCAGGCGAGCCTTGCGCAGCACGGCCCTCGGCTGATCCACTTCGTGGCGCGCGTGCCCGATGCCACTGCCGCCATCCGCGCGCTGGCCCACGAGGCGCATGCGCACATCGACCGCGGCCAGCTGCTCGAGGCTTCGCGCGACACGCCGGCCGGGCGACTCGAATGGCAGATCACGGTGCGCGACGATGGGCAGCGCCTTTTTTATGGCGCACTGCCGACGCTGATCCAGTGGGGCGCGGTGCATCCGACCGATGCGATGCCTTCGTCGGGCCTCGCCCTGCGTTCGCTGCGCGCCGCGCATCCGCGTGCGCCGGCGTTGTCGGCGGCGCTTTCGGCCGTCGGCATGAAGGGCCTGCAAGTGGCCGCCGGCCCGCCGAACCTCTTCGCCGTTCTCGACACGCCGCGCGGCATCGTCACCCTCGAATCGCAAGGACTCTGAGCATGCTGACCCTCACCGAAATCGCCTGGTTCGCCCTCGCCTCGCTGCTGCTGGCGCTCACGCCGGGGCCGAACATGATCTATTGCGTCTCGCGCACGCTGATCCAGGGCCGCCGCGCGGGAATGATTTCGCTGGGCGGCGTGCTGATGGCCTTCCTGGTGCACCTCTTCGCCGCCGCGCTCGGACTCACCGCGCTGCTCTTGGCGGTGCCGCTCGCGTTCGATGCCATCCGCATCGCCGGTGCAGCGTACCTGCTGTGGCTCGCATGGCAAGCCGTGCGGCCCGGCGGCAATGCGCCCTTCGAGGCGCGCTCGCTGCCGGCCGATCCACCGGGCAAGCTGTTTCGCATGGGCTTTCTGACGAACCTGCTGAACCCGAAGGTGGCGATGTTCTACCTGTCGTTCTTTCCGCAGTTCATTCACCCCGAACGCGGCTCGGTCCTGCTGCAGAGCATGCAGTTGGGCATGGCGCAGATGGCGAGCAGTGCCGTGGTCAACACGGTGATGATCTTCGGCGCCGCGAGCATCACGGCGGTGCTGTCGCAAAGCGCCGGCTGGCTGCGCGCGCAGCGCTACGTGATGGGCAGCTTGCTGGCCGCGCTGGCGGTGCGGGTCGCGCTGACGGAACGCAAATAGACAACAAAGGGACGCTCTTGAAATTCACCCGCGAAGAGATCGAAGCCGCGCAACGCACCGTGCAAGCGGCGATGCCGCCCACGCCGCAATACACCTGGCCGCTGCTGTCGAAGCGCCTGGGCGCGACGCTCTGGGCCAAGCACGAGAACCACACGCCGGTCGGCGCCTTCAAGATCCGCGGCGGCCTCACCTACTTCGAAACCCTTGCGCGCGAACACCCCGAGGTGCGCCACGTGATCAGCGCGACGCGCGGCAACCACGGCCAGTCGCTCGGCTTCGCGGCGCAGCGGCACGGCCTCGGCGCGACCATCGTGGTGCCGCACGGCAACTCGCAGGAAAAGAACGCCGCGATGCGAGCGCTCGGCGTCGAGCTGATCGAGCATGGCGACGATTTTCAGGCGGCATCGGAGCACGCGGCCCTGCTGGCCGAGCGCGACGTGCTGCACCGCGTGCCTTCGTTCCATCGCGAGCTGGTGCGTGGCGTGTCGACCGCGTATGTCGAGTTCTTCAGCGCGCTGAAAGACGCGCCGCCCGACGTGCTGTTCGTGCCCATCGGCCTGGGCTCCGGCTTTGCCGGCGCGGCCGTGGCGCGCGCGCATTGCGGCGTGTCTACAAAGATCATCGGCGTGGTGTCGGCGCACGCCACGGCGTACCGCGATTCCTTTCGCGCGGGCAAGCCCGTCGAATCGCCGGTCAGCACGCGGCTGGCCGACGGCATGGCCTGCCGCGTGCCGGTGCCCGAATCGGTCGAGGTGATCCTGCGCGAAGCCGACGATGTGATCACCGTCACCGACGACGAAGTGGCCGAGGCGATGCGCATCCTTTTCAGCGACACGCACAACGTGGCTGAAGGCGCCGGTGCCGCCGCGTTGGCGGGCGCGCTTCAGCAGCAGGAGCGCTGGCGCGGCAAGACAGTGGGCATCAGCGTGAGCGGCGGCAATGTCGATTCCGACATGTTCGCCGGGGTGCTCTCGCGCAGCGCTTCCTGAAGGCGGATCAGGATCAGGGCAGCGGCTGGGTGTTCGCCGTGTCCAACGGCAGGCACGACACCTCGGCCAGCAGCAGCGCCAGTTGGTGCGCGGCCGCATCGATCACCGCTTGTCCCTTCGCCGCAGTCGCCGCAGCCGCATTGCCGGCCGCGCCCTCTGCGTTGTAGTCCTCCATCGCCCAGCCGAGCTTGGCGCTCTTGCCGTTGCCAAGGATCGCGTAGTCGGCCGCGCGCTGCTCGGAAGTCGAACGGAAATCCTTCGCCTCGCCCATGCGCACGAGTTGCGAGGTCAGCGCCAGCATCATCGAGGTCTCGATCTCCCCCGCGTGCACGCCGAAGCGGTGCTCCCCGGCGCTGAACTGCGCGCCCGCATCGCCCAGCGGCAGGTTGAACCAGCTCACGCTGTAGACGATGAGCCCGTGCGCCGCACGCAGCTCGCGCGCCACGATGTCCATCGCGCCCACATGGCCGCCGTGCGCATTGAAGAGCACCAGCTTCTTCACGCCGGCGCGCGCCACGCCCGCGCCGATTTCGTTCCACATGCGGATCAGGGTCTCGGCCGACAGCGTGAGCGTGCCCGCGAAGCGCGCGTGCTCGGGGCTGAGGCCGATCTGCTGGGTCGGCAAAAAGAGCACCGGCAAATCCGCCGGCAGCAGCGGCAGCGACGCGGCCACGATGCCGTCGGCCAACACGGTGTCCACGCCCAGCGGCAGGTGCGGCCCGTGCTGCTCGGTGGCGCCCAGCGGCAGCACCGCCACGGCGGCTGCCACATCGAGCGCTGCGAAGTCGCGCGTCGTGAGTTGAGACCAGAAGCGGGGCAGGGATACCGGGGATGCGTTCATCCGGCGATCTTAGAGCGGTGATTCAATCCACGCGACCCCGACGGGCCGCGCCCGGCCCTGCCTCTTCTTCAACGACACGACAAGGACATTCCCATGGACCTCCAGCTCCAGGACCAGCACGTTCTCATCACCGGCGGCAGCAAGGGCATCGGCCTCGCCTGCGCGCTGGGGTTCCTGCGCGAAGGTGCGCGCGTGAGCCTCGTCTCGCGCGAACTGCAGAACCTGGAGCAGGGCCGCAAGTCGCTGATCGAGGCGTTCGCCGAGGCCGAAGGCCGGGTCTCGGTGCATGCCGCCGACCTCAAGGACCCGGCCAGCGCCGTGGCCGCGCTCGATGCGGCCGAGAAGGCGTTCGGTCCGGTCGACGTGCTCGTCAACTCGGCCGGCGCCGCGCGCCGCACCCCGCCCGACGACCTGACTCCCACTGCGTGGCACGACGCAATGGACGCGAAGTACTTCACCTACATCCACATGATCGACCCGGTGGTCAAGCGCATGGGCGAGCGCGGCCGCGGCGCGATCGTCAACGTGATCGGCCAGGGCGGCAAAGTCGCGAGCCCCGTGCACATGGCCGGCGGCGCGGCCAATGCGGCGCTGATGCTGGTGAGTGCCGGCATGGCAGCGGCCTATGCGGCCAAGGGCGTGCGCGTGAATGCGGTCAACCCCGGCCTCACGCTGACCGCGCGGCTGCAGGAAGGCATGAAGGCCGATGCAAAGCTGCAGGGCATCGACACCGACGAGGCCCTGAAGCGCGCCACTGCGCGGCTGCCGCTCGGACGCATCGCGACACCGGAAGAAATCGCCAACACGGTGGTGTTCCTCGCGTCGCCGAGGGCAAGTTATGTGACGGGAGCCATCGTGGCGATGGACGGCGCGGTCACCCCGATGATCTGAGCGCGCGGCGTTAGACCGCCGCCGCCCTCACCTCAAGGGGAGAGGGAGAAAATCCCAGGGCCGAGCGAAGCAAAGGCCCGGCTGCAAGCCAAGCGAAGCGATGGCCCGTTCGGTATCCACCCCCTCTGGCTGCGCCGAGGAGCGCAGCGTTTCGCGGATCAGGGCTCGCCGCTGTCTGAGCCGAAGGCGAGTTCGGCGAGACCCCGCGAAACGCGAGCACCGCAGGTTGCCCCGTAGCGCAGCGCAGGGGTCGCAGACAGTGGGGTCGCCTTTTCTTTGGCTACTTTCTTTTGGCGAAGCAAAAGAAAGTAGCTCGCCCGCCGGGGCGAGACCCGGCCTCGGAACTCAAACGAAGAAAAGCACCTATCGACCCGTCAACGCCTCGAACTTGAGCGCAAGAAAATCCACAAACGCCCGAACCCGAGCAGGCACGAACCGCCCGCTAGGCAACAACGCATGCAACGGATAAGGCTCCGTCTGCCAGTCCGTCATGAGATGGATCAGCCGCCCGCTGCGAACGTCATCCCGCACATCGAGCGCCGACTTCAGCGTGATGCCATACCCCGCCACCGCCCACTCGCGCGCCAGCGAGGCGTCATCCACGCTGCGGTTGCCGTTCACCCGCACTTCCGTCCACTGCCCGTTCTGCGCAAACCGCCAGATGCGGTGCCGCCGCCCGCCACGGTTGAAGATCAGGCAGTTGTGATGCACCAGATCCTGCGGTGTCTTCGGCGCGGGATGGCGGCTGAGGTACTCGGGCGAAGCGGTGAGCAGCGGATTCGTCATCGCAAAAGGCCGCGCCACCAACCGCGAATCGGCCAGCGCGCCGTAGCGCAGCGCCACATCCACCTCGTCGCGCATCACGTCCAGCGGCCGGTCGCCGACCGAGAGCGAGAGTTGCACGCCCGTGTGCAGCGCGAGGAATTCATCGAACCAGGGCAAGAGCGTGCTGCGCGTGAGGTCCGAAGGCGCGGCCACGCGCAGGGTGCCGACCAGTTCGCCGCGATCCGCCGTGACCAGCGACTCGCCCTCGTCGAGCAGCTCGAACGCCCGCACCGCGTAGTCGAGCAGCGTCTGCCCTTGTGGCGTGAGGCGCATCGCGCGCGTGGAGCGCTCGAACAGGCGCGCACCGAGTTGCGTTTCCAGCCGCTTGAGCGTGGCGCTCGCGGCGGCCGGCGTGATGCCCAGCGCGTGGGCCGCGGCCGTGAGCGTGCCGCCGCGCGCCGTGTGCACGAGCACCCGCAGGTCGGAGGTATTTTCAATCTTCATTTGAAAGTGTTGCTGTTCACGGCCTACTTATCAAATGGCCTTTGCCATCCTACAGTTCATGCATCGTTTCAAAAAGGTCCCGTCATGAAAGCCATCGGTTACTACCAGTCCCTCCCTATCGACAACGCCGAATCGCTGCAGGACATCGAACTGCCCGCGCCCGTCGCCGGCACGCGCGACCTGCTGGTGCGCGTGAAGGCCGTGTCGGTCAACCCGGTCGACACCAAGGTCCGCAAGAACGCCGCGCCCGAAGCCGGCCAGGCCAAGGTGCTGGGCTGGGACGCGGTCGGCATCGTCGAGGCCATCGGCAGCGAGGTGCAGAACTTCAAGGTCGGCGACCGCGTGTACTACGCGGGCTCGATCATTCGTCCCGGCGCCAATTCGGAACTGCACGCGGTGGACGAGCGCATCGCCGCCATCGCGCCCCAAAGCCTGGACGACGCACAAGCCGCCGCGCTGCCACTGACCACCATCACCGCGTACGAACTGCTGTTCGATCGCCTGCAGGTGCCCAAGGGCGGCGGCGCGGGTCAGACGCTCTTGATCATCGGCGGTGCCGGCGGCGTGGGCTCCATCCTGATCCAGCTCGCGCGCCAGCTCACCCAGCTGCGCGTGATCGCCACCGCCTCGCGCCCCGAGACGCGCGAGTGGTGCCTGGCGCTCGGCGCGCATGCGGTCATCGACCATTCGAAGCCGCTCGCCGCCGAGCTCAAGGCCGCCGGCATCGGCGAAGTCGACATGGTCGCCAGCCTCACGCAGACCGAGCAGCACTACGCGCAGATCATCGAGAGCTTGAAGCCCCAGGGCCAGCTCGCGGTGATCGACGACATGAAGCTGCTCGACGCGATGCCGCTGAAGACCAAGTGCATCTCGCTGCACTGGGAAATGATGTTCGCGCGCTCGCGCTTCACCACGCCCGACATCGCCGAACAGGGTGCACTGCTGGCGGAAGTGGCCGCGCTGGTCGATGCGGGCCGCATCCGCACGACGGCGAATGCGAGCTTCGGCACCATCAACGCCGCCAACCTTCAGCGCGCGCACGCGCTCATCGAGAGCGGCAAGGCGCAGGGCAAGGTCGTTCTGGCGGGGTTCTGACTTTCTAGACCTGCCAGGGCAGGCCGCGCATCCGCTCGCGCTTTTCTTCCTCGTCGAAATGCGCGAGCGATGGCTTGATGAGGTCGCTGCGCGCGACGAGTCCGACCAGCGCGAGCGACTGCGCATCCTTCACGACCGGCAGCCGCTCGAGCCGGTGCCGCGCGAGGCGCGTTGCCACCACGCGGCAGTTTTCTCCCGCGAGCGCGAACAGCGGCGCCGAACCTTCGCAGGCATCGCCCACGGTGCCGACGCTGAACGCCGCGAGCATCGCGCGGTCGGCCATGCCGACCACCGCGCTGCCGCGCAGCACTGGATAAGCGCGGTGCACCTGGCCTTCGCCGAAGTACTGCGCGAGCGCTTCGCCGACCGGCAACGCCGCATCGATGCTGCGCACCTCTCGCGTCATCACTTCCTCGACCGAATGGCGCTCCAGCGGATCGATGCCGTATTCGCGGTAGATGTGATAACCGCGGCGTGCGATCTTCTCGGTGAGGATCGAGCGGCGCATCGTGAGCACGGTGAAGCCATAGGCGACGGCGGATGTGGTCAGCAGCGGCAGCAGCGCATTGCTGTCGTGCGTGAGCCCGAAGGCGAAGATGGTGGCGGTGAGCGGCGCGCGCATCACGCCGCCGAGCGTAGCGGCCATGCAGACCAGCGGCCACAGCATCGGGTCGTTGCCGGGCAGCACGTGCGAGAGCACCACGCCGAGGCCGGCGCCCATCATCAGCAGCGGCGCGAGCACGCCGCCCGAAGTGCCAGAGCCCAGAGAGATGACCCAGATGATCGCCTTCACCGCGAGCAGCGCGGCCACCACGCCGAGCGCGAGGTGGTTGTGCAGCAGGTCGCCGATGACGTCGTAGCCCACGCCCAACGCGCGCGGCTCGAAGTAGCCGCCGATGCCGACCGCCAGGCCACCGATGGCCGGCCACCACATCCAGTGGATCGGCAGCTTGCCGAAGAGGTCTTCCACCTTGTAGAGCGAGATCGAGAGCGAGGCCGAGAGCATCCCGCACAGCAGGCCGGCGACGATGCAGGAGAGCATCGCGAGCGGGCCGGGCACGGCGGTCTGCAGCGGGAACAGCGGGCCTGCGTCCATCAAGAGCGGCCGCGTGAAGCCCGCGACCGCGCATGCCACCGCCACCGGCAGCAAGCTGCGCGGACGCAACTCGAACAGCAGCAGCTCGACCGCCAGCAGCACCGCGGCCACGGGCGTTCCGAACACGGCCGTCATGCCGGCGGTGGCGCCCGCCACCAGCAGCGCCTTGCGCTCGGCAGCCGTGAGGTGGAAGTACTGCGCGATCAGCGAGCCGATGGCGCCGCCCGTCATGATGATCGGCCCCTCGGCGCCGAACGGCCCGCCGCTGCCGATCACGATGCCCGAGGACAGCGGCTTGAGCAGCGCGACCTTGGGCGACATCTTGCTCTTGCCGAACAGGATCGCCTCGATGGCCTCGGGGATGCCGTGGCCGCGGATCTTGTCGGAGCCATAGCGCGCGATCAGCCCGACGATGAGCCCGCCGATCACCGGCACCACGATGACCCAGGCGCCCAACGTGTGGGTGGCCGGCGAGCGGTCGGCCAGCGAGAAGGTCTGGAAGAAAAAGAGGTTCGTGAAGAAGCGGATCAGGTCGAGCAGCACGCGCGCGGCCACGGTGCTGATGGTGCCGATGACGATCGCCATGGCGGTGATGCGCAGCAGGCGCGCGTTGAGCGCGAAATCGCCGCGCGGCGGGTGGGGAGAGGGGGTCATGGCGGGGTGTGGCGCGACGGGGTCCGGCGTCGATGCCGTGTCGCAAGGGGAGTTCGGAGCAGGCCGAATTACATCACGGCATGATAAAAATTGCTGATTCACAATCGCCGCATGACCGCTCCATTGATCGAATTCGACACCGCCCGCCTTCGCCTGCGCCAGTGGCGCGAGAGCGATTGCGACCCCTTCGCGGCCATGGCGGCCGACCCGCAAGTCATGGAATTCCTGCTGCCGCTACCAACGCGCGCCGACAGTGACGCCTCGGTCGAGCGTGCCAGGGCGCTCATCGCGAAGAACGGCTGGGGCTTCTGGGCCGTGGAACACAAGGCGACAAGCGAATTCATCGGCTTCACCGGGCTGAACGTGCCGCTGGCCACGCTGCCGTTTTCACCATGCGTCGAAATCGGCTGGCGCCTTGCGCGCCACGCGTGGGGCCAGGGCTTCGCGACCGAGGCCGCGCGCGGCGCGTTGCAGATCGGCTTCGAGCAACTCGGGTTCGATGAGATCGTCGCCTTCACCGCAGTCGGCAACCTGCGCTCGGCCGCGGTGATGGAACGCGTCGGCATGCACGAAGACATGGCCGGCGCCTTCGACCATCCGCTGGTGCCCGAAGGCCACCCGCTGCGCCGGCACCGGCTCTACCGGATTGCCCGACCGCGGCGCTGATCAAGCCCGCCGGTTACTGCGGCTTCGCCCGCGACACGCGCCACACCGCGTTGCCCACGTCGTCCGCCACCAGCAGCGCGCCGCTCTTGTCGAGCGCCACGCCCACCGGCCGGCCCTGGGCCTTTTCGTCGGCAGTGAGGAAGCCGGTGAGGATGTCCACCGGCGGCCCGCTCGGCTTGCCGCCGATGAAGGGCACGAACACCACCTTGTAGCCCGACTTGGGCTTGCGGTTCCACGAGCCGTGCTCGCCGATGAAGACGCCGCTCGCGAACTCCGGCGGCATGCCGCGCGCGTGCGAGAAGGCCATGCCCAGCGGCGCGACGTGCGAGCCGAGCGCGTAGTCGGGCGCGATGGCCTTCGCCGCCATCTCGGGGTTCTGGGGCGTGACGCGGGCATCGACGATGCCGCCGTAGTAGGTCCAGGGCCAGCCGTAGAACGCGCCCTCCTTCACCGAGGTGAGGTAGTCGGGCACGAGGTCGCTGCCGATCTCGTCGCGCTCGTTCACCACGGTCCACAGCACGTTGGTGTCGGGGTCCCAGCCCATGCCGTTGGGGTTGCGCAGGCCGCTTGCGAAGAGGCGCTTTTCGCCCGACTTGGTATCGACCTCCCAGATCGCGGCGCGGCCTTCCTCGGCGGCGAGGCCGTTCTCGCCGATGTTGCTGTTGGAGCCGACCGTCACGTAGAGCTTGGTGCCATCGGCATTGGCGATCACGTTCTTGGTCCAGTGGTGGTTGATGCCCGCGGGCAGTTGCGTCACCAGCGTCGGGTTGGCCTTCACCGAAGTCTCGCCCTCGGTGTAGGGCACCTTCACGAGCGCATCGGCATTCGCGATGAAGAGTTCGTTGCCCACCAGTGCCATGCCGTAGGGCGACATCAGGTTGGTCATGAAGACCTGCTTGACCTCGGCCACGCCGTCGCCATCGGCATCGCGCAGCAGGGTGATGCGGTTGGCGCTGGGCACGCCCGCGCCGGCACGGCCCATGACCTTGCCCATGACCCAGTTGCGGATCTGGGCGATCGGCCCGCTGCCGCCGTCGCTGCTGCCGCCGGGCTTGGGCGGCTTGTTGCTCTCGGCCACCAGCACGTCGCCGTTGGGCAGGGTGTAGACCCAGCGCGGGTGGTCCAGGCCGCGCGCGAGCGCCGTCACGCGCAGGCCTTCGGCGGGAGTGGGCGCGGCGGTGTCGGTCCAGCCGACGGCGGTTGCGACGTTGACGGTGGGAATCAGAGTCTTGTTCGGCTCGGCCAGCTGCGGGCGGGGGCCGGTCGTGACCTCGGGGGTCAGCTTGGCGGCCTCGCCGCAGCCGGCCACCAGCAGGGCAGTGGCGACGGCCAGGGCGGATATCTGCGATGCGCGGGCGATGCGGGTGGGTGCTTGCTGCGGAGCTTTCATGCGTGATCCTTCGCGGCAAGGGCCGCATACGGGGCGGATCATCCATTAGCCGCCCACCCCGGGGCTGTCGGTCGTGGGCGCTTTCTGGCGTGGGCGCACCCCAATCGCGCATCGCCGCTACCATCGCCGGATGACCGACGACCTGTTCCGTGCCGACGCCTACCTGCGCGCCTGCGAAGCCCGAATCCTGCGCATCGACGAGACCGGCATCGTGCTGGACCGCACGGTGTTCTATCCGCTGGGCGGCGGGCAGGCGGGAGACAGCGGCGTGCTGGCCCTGGCCGACGGCCGCGAAGTTGTCATTGCCGACACCCGCAAGGCCAAGAACGAAGAAGGCCAGCCCACCCACGAATTCCTCCATGTGCCGGCGCCCGAGCAGGCCGAGCTGCTGGCCGCGCTGAAGCCGGGCGATACCGTCACCGCTCGCCTCGACTGGGAGCGCCGCCACCGGCTGATGCGCTTCCACACCGCCTCTCACCTGCTGTGCCACCTCGTGCCGGTGCCGGTGAACGGCTGCTCGATCACGCCCGACTACGCGCGCATCGATTTCCACATGACCGATCCGCTCGACAAGGAAGCGCTCACCGCCGGCCTCGCTCGGCTGGTCGAGGCGGCGCACCCGCTGACCGTGGGCGCGATCACCGACGAGGAGCTCGATGCCAACCCGGCGCTGGTCAAGAGCATGAGCGTGCAGCCGCCGCGCGGCACGGGCACGGTTCGCACCATCCGCATCGGCGGAACGGGCGAAGATGCAGCGCAGATCGACTTCCAGCCCTGTGGCGGCACGCATGTTGCGAATACTTCGGAAATCGGGTCCGTGGTCGTCACCAAGATCGAGAAGAAAAGCGCCAACAGCCGGCGCGTGGTGCTCGGCTGGGCGACCGCCGCAGCCTGACGAGAACCGGAACTTCGCCCCGCCCCAATGCTCCGACTGACGGCATGATCCTCACGCGCATCCATTTCACTACGCTTCTGATAGCAATCTCCGCAGCCAGCATGCCGGCTGCGGCGCAACTGGCTTCCAAGACCGGGGCCGTCGTCACCACCCCTCACGTGCGCGCCGAGCTGATCGCGCACGCGCCCGATGGCGTGGCACCCGGCGCACAGGCCTGGGTCGGGCTGCAGATCACGCACCAGCCCGAGTGGCACACCTACTGGAAGAACGCCGGCGATTCGGGCCTTCCCACCGAGCTGACCTGGACGCTGCCCGCCGGCGTCTCGACCGGCGAGATCGCCTGGCCGGTGCCCGAGAAGATTCCGGTCGGCAACCTCGCCAACTACGGCTACGAGAACACCGTGCTGCTGCCGGTGCCGCTGGAGGTGTCGACGCTCTACAAGCCGCCGATGGCGCTCGCAGGCGGCACGCCCGCGATGGACGTGAAACTCAAGGCCTCCTGGCTGGTCTGCCGCAAGGAGTGCATCCCCGAAGAGGGCGAGTTCACCCTCTCGCTGCCGCTGCAGGGCTCGACCGCGCTGCACAAGGCCGAGTTCGACGCCGCACAGGCCGCACAGCCCCAGCCGCTGGCCAAGCCGGGCGGCATCGAGGTCAATGGCAACAACCTGCAAGTGAAGCTCGAAGGCCTGCCGGCCGCCGTGCAAGGCAAGACGCTGGCGTTCTTCCCCGAGACCCCCGAGGTGATCCGCACCGCGGCCGTCTCCGGCAAGGACTGGACCCAGAGCTGGCAAGGCAACACCTGGACCGCGACGATGCCGCTGGCCGACCAGCGCAGCGCGAGCCCGACGGTGATGCCGGTGGTGGTGGCGCTCGCCGAGGCCGATCGCCAACCGGGCCAGCCGATGGCGTGGCGCACAGAAGCGCCGGTCGCGGGCACCTGGCCGGCGGCCGCCACGCCGGTGCGCGCCGAGGTGTCGCCCGCACTGCAGGCCGCACTCACCGCCAATGCCGCCAACGCAGCCGCATCGGCATCGACCACCGACCTGCCCGCCCAACCCGCCGGCACCTTCGCCATGGCCTTGCTGGGCGCCCTGCTCGGCGGCCTGCTGCTGAACCTGATGCCCTGCGTGTTCCCGATCCTCGCGATCAAGGTGCTGGGCTTTGCGCGGCAGGCGGGCAACGCCAGTGCGCACCGCAAGGCAGGCCTCGCGTACACGGGCGGCGTGATGCTGTCGTTCCTCGCACTGGGCGGCGCGATGCTCGCGCTGCGTGCGGCCGGTGCGCAACTGGGCTGGGGCTTCCAGTTGCAGTCGCCGGGCGTGGTGGCGGTGCTGGCGGGGCTCTTCACGCTGATCGGACTCAACCTCGTGGGCGTGTTCGAGTTCGGCCGCGCGGCACCGTCGTCGGTCTGCAGCGCGCAAGCCAAGCATCCGCTGGCCAACGACTTCCTCTCGGGCGTGCTCGCCGTGGTGATCGCCTCGCCCTGCACCGCGCCTTTCATGGGCGTGTCGCTCGGCTTCGCGATCGGGCTGCCGGCCGCGCAGGCGCTGCTGCTGTTCGCAGCACTGGGCCTCGGCCTCGCCCTGCCCTACCTCGTGGCCGGCTTCGTGCCCGCCATCGCCTACCTGCTCCCCAAGCCGGGTCCGTGGATGGGCACGCTGCGCCGCCTGCTGGCCTTTCCGATGTTCGCCACCGTGGCGTGGCTGGTCTGGATCCTCGGCCAGCAAAGCGGCATCGACGGCGCGGGCACGCTGCTCGCGCTGCTGGTGTGCCTGGCCGCCATCGTCTGGGCGTTCACGCTGCGCGGCCGCACGCGGCTGGTGATCGCCACCGTGCTGGTCGCCTTCACCGCGGTGCTGACCGGCGCCATCGGCCGCAACATCCTGCAAGTCGTGGAGCCGGCCAAGCTGGCTGCGGCCGGCACCGCCGACCAGCGCTGGCAGCCCTGGTCAGCCGAGCGCGTGAGCGAGCTCTCGGGCGCCGGGCAACCGGTGTTCATCGACTTCACCGCCGCCTGGTGCGTGACCTGCCAGTACAACAAGAAGCGCACGCTGGCCGATGCCGAGGTGCTGGCCGATTTCGATGCCAAGAAGGTCGCGATGCTGCGCGCCGACTGGACCCGCCGCGACCCCGCCATCACCGCCGCGCTCACCGCGCTCGGCCGCAGCGGCGTGCCGGTCTATGTGCTGCAGGCGCCGGGCAAGGCGCCGGTCGTGCTGACTGAAATTTTGGGTAAAGACGAGGTCCGCGCCGCGCTCGCCGCGCTTTGACCACCTGCGTGACATGGGTTGTCACATGCACTTGAAGAAACGGTTCTAAGCTGCAGTTGTCGTTTGGAATTTTCTAATGGAGCTCAAGCTGGCCATGTCTCTCTCGCCAACCTCCGACTCGCGTTCCCTTCGTGCCGCGCGCCATGCCCGCGCCGCCCTGAGCCGAGCCTCCCGCCGTGCCGTCGTCGCCGCCGCAGTCGCGCTCGGCGGGGCTTTTTTGATGGGCACCAACGCCTTCGCCGCACCGGCCGTGGGCCAGCAGGCCCCCGACTTCGTGGCCGTCGACACCACCGGCGCCAAGCACAAGCTCTCCGACTTCGCCGGCAAGTTCGTCGTGCTCGAATGGACCAACCCCGGCTGCCCCTTCGTGCGCAAGCACTACGGCAGCGGCAACATGCCCGCCACGCAGAAGGCCGCGACCGACAAGGGCGTGGTGTGGCTGGCCATCAACTCCACC
>Ga0163161_10000238_pt1 | contig 50049 bp, 44 predicted proteins | sample S45metaG_FD_129847 | JGI IMG/M metagenome (GOLD analysis project Ga0163161, IMG submission 129847) | Switchgrass rhizosphere microbial communities from Kellogg Biological Station, Michigan, USA - S4-5 metaG | ecosystem: Host-associated > Plants > Roots > Rhizosphere > Soil | place: USA... | reverse complement strand
TTTGGCCTGAGTTCTGAATCGGGGCGCGAACTGAACTATTATTTTATCAAAGGCAACACAACGGATGAAGTGATCAGTGGATACCGAAAGATCACAGGTAAAGCCGTGCTGATGCCCAAATGGGCGATGGGCTTCTGGCAGAGCAGAGAACGCTATAAAACAGAGGAAGATATACTGGGTACGGTAAAAGCTTTCCGCGACAGAAAGATTCCGCTAGACAATATCGTGCTGGACTGGTCGTACTGGAAGGAACCGGAATGGGGCAGTCAGGAGTTTGATCCTGCGCGCTTTCCGCATCCGGAGCAGATGATCAAATCCCTGCACGCACAGCATATTAACCTGATGATCTCCGTATGGCCAAAGTTTAACAAGGGCTTTGATATTTATGATTCATTTAATCAGAAGAACTTTCTGTACAAAAGGAATATCGCAGACGGCAGGCGCGACTGGATAGGGAAGGGCTATGCGAATACCTTTTATGATGCTTTTAACCCGGTGGCGAGAACGCAATTCTGGAACCTGATGAACAAAAGGCTGTATGCCAAAGGCATTGACGCCTGGTGGATGGATGCTACTGAACCTGATATGCATTCTAATTTGCCGGTAGAAATCAGGAAAGAACTGATGAACCCCACCTTTGAAGGTTCTTCTACTACTTACTTTAATGCTTTTCCCCTGGTCAATGCCAAAGCGGTCTATGAGGGCCAGCGTAAAGTGAACCCGCATAACAGGGTGTTTATCCTGACAAGGTCTGCTTATGCAGGCTTGCAGCGTTATGCGGCGGCGGCCTGGAGCGGTGATATCGCCTCCCGCTGGGAGGATATGAAGACACAAATCAGTGCAGGCCTTAACTTTTCACTCTCAGGAATGCCATACTGGACGATGGATATTGGCGGTTTTTCAGTAGAGCCGCGGTACGAGAAGCCTTCAGCGGCAGATCTGGAGGAATGGAGGGAACTGAATACCAGGTGGTACCAGTTTGGTTCGTTTGTGCCCCTTTTCAGGGTGCACGGGCAGTTTCCCTACCGTGAGATTTACAATATCGCTCCTGAAAAACATCCTGCATACCAGAGCATGCTGTATTACAATAAGCTGCGGTACAGGTTAATGCCCTATATCTATTCGCTCGCCGGCAAAAGTTACCATGAAGATTATACGATCATGCGGGGCCTGGTGATGGATTTTCCTCATGACCTCAAAGCTTCAAACCTCAATGATGCTTACCTGTTTGGGCCTTCGCTGCTCATCAGTCCTGTGCTGGGTTATAAAGAGCGAAGCAGAAAGGTGTATCTGCCTGATGGACAGGGATGGTATGATCTGTATACCGGTAAGTATTTTAAAGGTGGCAAAGAGGTCAGTGCAACAGCGCCGTATGAGAAAATTCCCGTCTTTGTGAAGGAAGGTTCAATCATACCAACTGGTCCTGAGTTGCAATATACATCGGAGAAAGCGGCTGATCCGCTGACCCTGCTGGTGTATACGGGCAAAGATGGCTCCTTTACCCTTTATGAGGATGAGGGTACGAACTATAATTATGAGAAGGGAGCCTACAGCATGGTCCGCTTTAGTTACAAGGAAAGTACGCATACGCTCACACTCGAAAAACGTGTGGGAGAGTATCAGGGGATGCTGAAAAACAGGACTTTCCATATTGTATTTATCACGCCGCAATCTGCAAGGGGATTGGATTTTAACCGGAAACCAGACAAAATCATGAAATACTCCGGGGCAGCAGCAGAGGTCAGCAGGTAGTTGCCGGCCAGACTTGCGGGTATCCTGAACAAGAGCGGTGATCAGGTATTGAGAATGGAAAAAATAAGATAGTAGCAAATATGAACCAAATAGTATGAACGGAATGAAAATCAAGAATTGTTTAAAAAGGAGCAGGGGTGGTATACTGCTGTTACTGATGCTGCTGGCTTGTAGCTCAGGCTTGTTTGCACAGCAGCGGCAGGTTTCTGGGAAAGTGAAATCAGGCGATGGACAGCCCATACCCGGGGCCGTTGTAAAACTAAAGGGACAGCCCGGAGGGACTGCCGCTGACAGCAACGGCCTGTTTGTGATCAGTGCCCGGACAGGTGATGTGTTATCAGTAAGCTCCGTAGGCTTCCAGACTAAGGATATCACGGTTCCCGGAGGAAATTTGGTCAATATAACCCTTGCAGAAGACAGCAAAGGCCTTGAAGAGGTGGTGGTGGTGGGGTATGGCCTGCAGAGAAAGAAACTGATCACCGGGGCTTCTGTGCAGCTGAAGGGAGATGCTTTGCAGGCACAGAGCACGCCGAACCCGCTCCAGGCCATGCAGGGACAGACACCTGGTGTGCAGATTACCTCGGCCACAGGGCAACCGGGAGGCGATGTGAAAGTAGTAATCAGGGGCCTGGGAACAACCGGTGATGCCAGTCCGCTGTATGTGGTGGATGGGGTGCTTACCAGTGATATCTCCTACCTGAACTCCGCAGATATTGAATCCGTGGATGTGCTGAAGGACGCTGCATCGGCAGCTATCTATGGTTCTCAGGCGGCAAACGGGGTAGTGCTCATCACCACAAGGACGGGTAAAAGGGGCCAGTCCGGGCAAATCACTTTTGATACCTATGCAGGGCTGCAGAATGTAGCCTCAAAGGTGGATCTGCTCAATTCGCAGGAATATGCTATGATCATGAATGAAGCCAATGTAAACAGCGGTAACCAGCCGATCTTTACCAGTAGCCAGATCGCTGCGATGGGCAGGGGCACAGACTGGATAGATCAGATGCTGGTTCCGGATGCGCTCACGCAGAACTACTCCCTCGGGGCATCGGGCTCTTCTGAGGCTTCAGTGTATTCTCTTGGTATGTCCTACACAGGGCAGGAGGGGATAGTGGGTGGTAAAGCATTGTCTAATTATACGCGTTACAGCTTCAGAATCAACTCAGAACATAATTTTTATAAAGATATAGTTAAGATAGGACAGCATCTGACATATACAGATATCAGGAACAATGGGGTAGCTGTAGGCAATCAGTACAACAACACCTTGCGGGCAGCATTTAACGCGAGTCCGTTCTTACCGGTATATGATGCCAATGGAAATTTCTACGATAACAGTAATTCTACCTGGAATAACGGCGAGGCAAATCCCTATGCGCTGATGGTGTACAATAACCAGAACAGGAACAATACCGACCGCCTGCTGGGCGATGTATATGTACTGATCCAGCCTGTAAAGGGTTTAACTTTCAGGACTAGCCTTGGAATGGATTACAGTTCCTCTGATTACCATTCTTTTCAGCCGATCTATAAATTATCGGCCTTTGCCTTTACCACGACTACTAAAGCCAGTCAAACTATGACCAGCGGTAAATCGCTGATATGGGATAATTTACTGACCTACAAATTTAACCTGAAGAAAGACCATAGTTTTGAGCTGCTTGCCGGAACCTCTGCCTACCGGGCGGATGCAAAAAACCTTTTTGGTACCAATACCAACCTGGTTTTTGATGACCTTGACCATGCCTGGCTGAGCAATGCCACGAACAAGAACAGCACAGGAATCATCATAGGCGGAGGGCCCATGGACCCCGACCGCAGGTTATCCTACTTTGGCAGGATCAATTACAATTACAGAGAAACTTACCTGCTGAACGCTACTTTCCGTGCAGATGGTTCATCACGTTTCTCCTCTCAAAATCAATGGGGGTATTTCCCTTCGGTATCCGCAGGATGGGTTGTCACCAATGAACAGTTTCTTGAAAATCAGAAAGATTGGCTAGACTTCCTAAAGCTTCGCGCGAGCTGGGGACAGGTGGGCAATCAGAATGTTACTGCCTTTCAGTACCTCGCCCCGGTAACTGTAACTAATGTGAATTATATCTTCGGGCCTACCGAAGGTTCTAACACTGCGGGGGCGTTTCCCAGCAGGCTGAGCAATGCCGGATTACGGTGGGAAACATCAGAACAAACAGATTTTGGCTTTGATGCTACCCTTTTGAAAAGCAAGCTTTCTGTAAGTTTTGACTGGTACAATAAAAAGACCCGGGACTGGCTCATCGCAGCTCCTATCCTCGCATCTGCAGGTGCCGATGCCCCCTACATCAATGGCGGTGACGTGACCAATAAGGGTGCTGAACTTGCTGTTAACTACAAAAGCAAAATCGGAGAATTTGGATATGCCCTGGGGTTAAACGGAGCTTATAATAAAAATGAAGTGGGCAAAATTCCCACGGCGGATGGGATTATTCACGGTTCTTCAGCGCAGCTATATGATAATTCAGGCGAGTTTTACCGGGCACAAAATGGCTTTCCCATAGGTTATTTCTGGGGCCTTAAAACAGTTGGGGTATTCCAGAACGAAGCAGAAGTAAACGATTACAGGAATCCGGCAGGAAAGATAATCCAGCCCAATGCACAGCCGGGCGACGCCAGGTTTGCTGATCTGAACAACGATGGTGTGATTGATGATAACGACAGGACACAAATTGGTAAGCCCAATCCGGAATATACTTTCGGATTTACACTGGGTGCTGATTACAAGGGTTTTGACTTCTCCCTTGTAGCCTCTGGCGTAGCTGGAAATGATATTGTGCAGTCTTATCGTAACCAGGCGAGCCAGTATGGAAACTATACCTCGGCGATCCTCGACCGCTGGCATGGAGAGGGTTCTTCAAATAAATTGCCCCGGGTGACGAACGATAACAGGAACTATACCTCTTTTTCGGATCTGTTTATACAGAAGGGTGATTATCTGCGGATCAGTAATGTGACCCTGGGGTATGATTTGAGCAGGATTGTAAAAAAGGGCTTTCTGAAAAAAGCAAGGGTTTACGCTACTGCACTCAATCTCTGTACTTTCACCAAATATGATGGAATGGACCCTGAGATTGGGTATGGAGCAATACAGGGAACTACTGCCGGCGGCCAAAAAGCCAATCAGGACCAGTATGCCTCCGGTATCGATTTAGGGTATTATCCAAGGCCAAGGACTTTTCTTCTTGGTGCAAACATCAAATTATAAAATAGCTCAGACAAGATGAAGACGATTAAATTATTGATATTCATGGCCCTGCTGCTCAGTGCAGGAGCCTGTAAAAAGAGTTTTCTGGACGTACAGCCGATCACTACGGTAACGGATGAAAACTTTTACAAAACACCCGCTGATGGTTTTAAAGCACTCGTGGGCTGTTACGATGGCCTGCAGATCATCTGGTCTGCCGGGGTTGCACTGCCCGTGGCCGCAGACGTGTTTTCTGACGATTGTTTTGGCGGAACAGGTAATTCTGACGGGTTTGGTTACCAGATGCTGGATGAGTTTGACCGGGCGCGGTCTCCTTCAGACCAGAACGTGTTTGGCCAGAACTGGGCCTTATACTACAAAGCCATATACCGCTGCAATGTATTCCTCGGTAAATTGGATCAGATCAGCTGGGGAAGTGATACCAGGCTGAAAACAATCTATGAAGCTGAAACCCGGTATATCCGTGCGTACCTGTATTTTGATATGATGCGTTTGTGGGGGCATATTCCGCTCCTGACTGCACCCTCTGCAGAAAATCTTCCTCAGGCTGCTCCCGATGCCGTATACCAGGTGATTGCGGATGACCTGAAGTTTGCTGTGGCCAACTGCACTGATTTGTCTTACGCTGCCCAGGACCCCGCTAGCCATGGAAGGGTAAACAAGTATGCCGCTGAAGCATTGCTTGCACGGGTTTATCTGTTTTACACGGGGTATTATGCCAAACCTGACCTCGCAGGCGCTGCGGATAAATCGCTTGTGCTTTCTGGCCTGGAGAATATCATCAGCGCCGGTGGTTATGACCTGGTGGAGAAATATGCAAACCTGTGGCCGGCAGCTTCGCAGGACGCGTATGCAGGAGAAGATAATAAAGAAACAGTATTTGCTATCAAGTATACCTATACCAGTGATTATAATGGAAATATTGATGGCAATTACTGGATGGTGATGTTCGGTATCCGGGAGCAGTGGATCTTCCCTTATGGGAACGGTTGGGGAGGGGCGACGGTAGACCCTAAGCTTTACAATGCCTTTGATGTGAAAGACACCCGGAAATCAGCATCTGTTACCGCTATCGGCGAGGAGAACTTAAACTTTACCAACAAGGCCAAACAACGCGAATATACAGGCTATTATGTGAAAAAATACAGCCCTATGGTGGATAAAAACGGAATCCCTCTTCCGCAGCTGAACGGGAACCCTGATTTCCAGATCGGACAGTACCAGGACTATGTATCGATCAGGTATGCCGACGTGCTGCTGATGGCGGCAGAACTTGGAAGTGCCAATGCACAGGCTTATTTTGACAGGGTAAGACGGCGTGCTTATCAGGAGAACTTTGTCTCTGTTGCTGCAACCAAAGAGAATATCATGAATGAGCGCAGGCTGGAGTTTGCCTTTGAGGGATTGCGTTTTTACGACCTGCTGCGGCAGGGTGTGCCGGTTGCGGCGCAGCAAATTGCCCAGAGCACCACTGTATTGAACGGAGGAGTAAGCTCGCCGAAGACCATATCTGCATCAAAGATCATCGAGACCCAGGGCTTGCAGCAGATTCCCAATACACAGATCACGCTTTCGAGCGGTATGCTGAAACAAAATGCAGGCTGGTAATTAATGTCAACGCTAAATATAAACACATGAAAAACGTTATCATCAACTGCGTGCTTACGGTGCTTGTTATGGCATCATGCAGTAAAGACAAACACTCGCTGGGCCCGGTGCCCGCAAAGGGAGATATCAAATATTCAGTAACACAGGATTTTAAAGCAGATTCTGGTGGTAATACGGTAATCCTGAGGAACCTCACGCCTAAAACGATCTCTATCTGGGACTTTGGTACAGGCACCTCTACAAGGATGACGGATACCGTTCGTTTTGCTTTTAAGGGCGATTATACCATTAAATTCTCTGTGGCCACAGATGGTGGTATTGTACAGCTGGATTCTGTGGTGGTAAAAGTCACAAAAGAGAACCTGTCCTATGTGACAGACCAAATGTATAATGATATCTCAGGTGGCCCGGGCAAGGAGAAACAATGGGTGCTGGATACGGATGGAAAATTCTTTCTGGGACCACTGACCTTTTATGATCCTGCTAATTTCAGTACTGTCTGGTGGGATGCCGGGCAGGGCATTTACCCGGACAACATGGCTAAAGGTGATTATGGAGTGATGACATTCAGCCTGGCAGGAGGCCCGGAATTTAAAGCTGTAAAGGCAATGGAAGGCAACATCACGCAAAGCGGATCATATGCATTGAACCTGCTGAAGAAAAGACTGACGATTACAGGGGGCACAATTTTAAGGGGATATAAACCTGCGAAGAATGGGATCAGCGGGATCAATTGGTCATACTATGAGATCATTTCACTTACCGCTACCACAATGCGGCTGGGAGTTTACCGCGATAAGGATGTAGATGGAGAAGGCAATGCATTGCTGGTTTACAACTTTATTTCAAAAGAATTTTCAGACAATTATGTGCCCCCGGTAAACAGGAATTTTTAAGCCGGAATGATGTCTTTTAAAGATCAGTTTTGTTTATAATCAATTAGTTTAATTAATTTAATGTAACTAATTGAAATTAAATTTTTAATGAAAATTATACTTTGTTGTGTGGCTCATAAAATGAGTATGTTTTTGGCCTGTTTAATGCAGGTCATTTGCATTTATGAAGGTGGGGTCAAAGCTTATTTTTAGTCCATTGGAGCGTGAGTTTGAGTCCTTCCCTGACAGAGAAAATAGGCTCATAGCCGAGCTCAGATTTGATCCTGCTGATGTCCGCCAATGAGTCATGTATATCGCCTGCCCTGGACGCCCTGAAGATTTGTCCGGAGTCTGTATGGCTGAGTTCTTTGATCATTGTCCATAAGTTATTCAGGGAAATCCGTTCCGCACAGGCAACGTTGTAAACGGAATGGGGCAAAGCATCCGGGAATAGCATCGCCTTCACATTTGCCTGTATCACATTTTCAATAAAGGTGAAATCACGCGTCTGGCTGCCGTCGCCATTGATCATCGCAGGTGTACCGCTAAGTGCAGACTGGATGAACAGGGGGATCACTGCCGCATAGGCACCGCCGGGATCTTGATTTGGCCCAAAAACATTGAAGTATCTTAGGCCGATGCTATCCGTTTGATAAGTTTTATGGAAGACATCTGCATAGAGTTCATTTACCAGTTTGGTAACCGCATAGGGGGAAAGCGGGTTACCGGTCTGATCTTCCCTTTTGGGTAAGGCGGTACTGTCGCCATAGGTAGATGAGGAAGCGGCGTAGACCATCCTTTTCACCCCTTCTTCCTTTACGGCCATCAGCATATTCAAAAAACCATCGATGTTCACCTGATTCGTGCTGACAGGGTCCTGAATAGAGCGCGGTACGGAGCCTAAAGCTGCCTGGTGGGCAACGTAGTCGATTCCTCTGCAGGATCGCTTACAAGTCTCTAAATCGCGTATGTCTCCCTCGGTAAATTCAAAAGCAGGATGTTTCATGAACTGCCCTATGTTTTTAAGGAAGCCTGTAGACAGGTTGTCCAGTACCCGAACTTTGCCTGCGCCATGTCTTAACAGGTAGCTGACAAGATTTGAACCGATAAATCCAGCTCCACCAGTGATCAGGAAAGATTTATTGCTAAGATCCTGGCTGTGATATACAATTTCCTGCATCTGCTGCTAAATTTTGCCGCATTTAAAGGCGACCGTGAGTAATTTCGGGATCAAACATCCCCTTGATATCATACACTATTGTGTTCTCTTTGGAAAGCCCTGCGATATCAAGAGATTCAAACTCCCGATGTGCCACTGCTCCAATCACTGCATCAAACCTGCGACCTTGCACCTGTTCATTCTGACAGGTGATCCCATATTCTAGCAGCACCTGGTCAGGATCTGCCCAGGGGTCCTGAATACAGATCTTCACATGGTACTCCTTCAGCCGCGTAACAATATCTATCACTCCGGTATTTCTGACATCAGGACAGTTTTCTTTGAAGGTGAAACCCAATATCAGCACTTCGCTGCCTGTTACCTGGATTTGTTTGCGGACCATCAGCTTGATCACTTCATCAGCGATATATTGTCCCATGCCATCATTCAGCCTTCTGCCGGCCAGTATGATCTCAGGGTGGTACCCAGCCTCCTGTGCTTTTTGGGCAAGGTAATACGGGTCTACACCAATACAGTGCCCGCCTACAAGGCCGGGTTTGAAATTAAGGAAATTCCACTTGGTTCCTGCAGCGTGCAAAACGTCACGGGTGTCCAGCCCGATCAGGTTAAAGATCTTGGCCAGTTCATTGACAAAGGCAATATTGATATCGCGCTGTGCGTTTTCAATGACTTTTGCGGCTTCGGCCACACGGATGCTCGAAGCAGGGTATGTACCTGCGGTGATGATGGAACGGTATAGCTTGTCTACATTCTCTGCTGCCAGCGGATTTGAGCCCGCGGTGATCTTTACAATTTGAGTCAGGGTATGCTCTTTATCTCCCGGATTGATACGTTCAGGAGAGTAACCGCATGAAAAGTCTTCATTGAAGATCAGTCCTGATTCTGCTGAAAGCACCGGTGCACATTCATCTTCGGTTACGCCGGGATAAACAGTGGATTCATAAATCACGAGATCGCCTTTTTTGAGATACTGGCCCACAGTCCTGCTTGCGCTATATAGATGCTGAAGGTCAGGGTGGTTATATTTATCTATTGGGGTAGGAACAGTAATGATATATACCCTTGCGAATTGAATGTCTATGGCTTCGCTGGTAAATGAAAGATGGTGTTTTACCTCGTTCAATTGATCTTCACTGATTTCCAGTGTGCTGTCAAAGCCAGTATTTAGCTCTGCAACACGGCCGGGATTGGTGTCCAATCCGGTTACTTTAAAATATTTGGCAAAAGCTACTGCAAGTGGCAGACCAACATAGCCCAGTCCTATAATGGCTATATGTGTGTCTTTATTAATCTCTGTCATTATTTATTTCTGTCAAACAATCGGTCTGCAATTTATCGAAATAAATCAGAATCTTAATTTTTATTCAACAGGGCAGAATTTGTCCCGGGAACAAGAAATCCCCTGTTCCAATTCAGGAACAGAGGATTTTAAGATTACTGCACAGACGGGACAGAATTAGTTTTGAACAAATTCTGTGTTTGCGTTTAATGCAATCTCATCGCTAAGCATTGCATTTGGATATTTTGTGCCTAAAGCAAAATCAGCTCTTTTGATAGTTCCTGTAACTTTGAAACCTGCAACAGTTTTTTTCGCCTGGTTAACAGTGGTACCTCTTAAAACAGCATCTAAAACAACAGCTTTAGTCACACCGTGAAGAGTTAACAGACCAGTTACTTTATATTTGTTGGCAGATACTTTTTTTACTGAAGTGCTTTTGAAAGTCAGTTTAGGATATTTTTCAGCATCAAAGAAATCAGCACTTTTCAGATGGCCATCTCTTTTCTCATCATCCGTATTGACAGAGGCAATATCTGCGCTCAGGTTAATTACTGCATCAGAGAAATCAGGTTTAGAAGAAACGATTGTCGATTCGAAAGTTTTGAATGAACCTTCAACGTCACTAACCATCATGTGGGTAATGCTGAATCCTAGTTTTGAATGGGATTTGTCAGCAGTCCAGTTTTGAGCAGATGCTGTAAAAGATGATAATGCCGCTGTTGCAGCAAATAAGAGTACTAATAATTTTTTCATGTCTTTAAATTTTAATAAATCAAAGTTGTAACAAATATTCGGTTGTCTTATTGATGTATGATAAGAAAGTTGATGATTTTCGAATAGCAGGCCCATTTTATGTTGCCGGTTAATATTTATCGCTGCGATCACGCGATATTTGTGGATTAGTCAACAATTCTACACATATTGGTGTACTACTTAGTGTTTGTTTTTTGGCGTTTAATATATTTTTGTAATTGGAAAACTTAATTAGTATTTTACTCCTATAAGTTTTGAATATTCAGAATGACACAACAAACAAAATTTAATGGCTCTGCAAAGCCCAGGGCCTCTTTCCCGATTATAGGGATGGGCGGGTCCGCAGGTTCTTTTCATGCTTTTGAGAAATTTTTTATGCATATGCCCATCAAAAGTGGGATGGCATTTGTAATTATCATGCATCTTGATAAATCATATATAGCTGATGTAGCTTCTATACTCCAACCAATTACTTCCATGATTATCAGAGAGGCAACAGATGGTGTGTATGTAGAGCCTGATCATATTTATATCATTCCTCCCGGCAAGGATATGGGCATTCACAATGGTCAGCTTTTGCTTATGGAAGCCTCCAGGTTCAAAGGGGCCCATATGTCTATTGATTATTTTCTGCAGAGTCTTGCCGAGGATCAGCAGAGTAATGCTGTGGGAATCATCTTCTCCGGTATGGGCGCAGACGGAGAAACAGGAATAAGGATGGTGAAAGAAAAACTCGGAATGGTCATGGTACAGGACCCTCTTACTGCCGAATATGACAGTATGCCCAGTACTTCTATCAAAACGAATATGGTAGATTATGTTCTTTCTCCCGAAGAGATGCCTGTAAAACTGATCCAGTACCTGAATCATCCTGCTATCAGGGACCCACAGGCAGAATCAGACTTTACCATGAACCAGAGTAACCATACGCATCTGCAAAAGATATTGATGCTCCTGCGCTCCAATACTGGTCATGATTTTACTTTATATAAGAAAAGTACGATCGTTCGCAGGATTGAAAGGAGGATTGCCTTTCACCAGCTTACGGATTATATAGATTATATCAACTATCTGAGGGAGAACCCAAGCGAAATCATGTTGCTGTTTAATGAGCTGCTGATCGGTGTGACCAAGTTTTTCAGGGACCGTGATGCATTTGATGCGCTTAGGAATAAACTCTATCCGATACTTGCCATGAAGGCGGAAAATGATCCGATCAGGATATGGATTGCCGGCTGTTCTACAGGAGAAGAAGCTTATTCTGTAGCTATACTGGTCATAGAATTTCTGGATACGCTTAAAATGACCAAGGTGCCTAAGCTGCAGATTTTCGCAACAGATCTGGACCCGCAGGCTATAGACCATGCACGGTCTGCCAGTTACTTTTCAAATATCACTTCAGAAATTTCTCCCGAACGCCTTAACAGGTTTTTTATTAAAGTCAATGAAGGTTATGTAGTAAAAAAAGAGGTAAGGGAGATGATTGTTTTTGCGCAGCATAACCTGATTAAAGATGCTCCTTTTACCAGACTGGATCTTTTGTGCTGCCGAAATGTCCTGATTTACCTGACTTCGGAACTGCAAAAAAAGATCATCCCGGTTTTCCATTACTCTTTAGCGCCAAACGGATTGCTTTTCCTGGGGCCTGCAGAGTCTGTAGGTACTTTTGGGGATAGCTTTACCAGCCTGGATAATAAGTGGAAGATTATGCAGAAAAAAGAAGGAACGGCCGCTTTGGGGAACATGCTGGATTTTCCTTTCCATGTGGCCAATCAAACCAACAAAAACCTGAAAATTCATTTGCCCGTGAAAAGCCTGAAAAGCCCGATGGCGGAAACTTTTCACAAAATTTTGCTGGAAAGTTTTACACCTACATCATTATTGCTGAATGAAAGGGGAGATATTCTTTATATCAACGGGCAGACCTCCAGGTTTATGCAGATCAACTCCGGAGAGGCGATCTTTAATATACACAGGCTGGCAAAGGAAGAACTCAGGTATGCCGTAGGAAACGCCCTTCATCAGGCCTGGGAGAAAAAAGATAAAGTTGAAGTTTCTGAAATTAAAGTAAAGGACGGCAGCCAGATCTATCTGGTAGGTTTCAGAGTGGACTATATCGTTGAAGTGCCACTGCAGGATATGTTGCTGCTTACATTCAATGACTTTGGTCCTGTAAAGAAAAGACGTTCAGATAAAGGAAAGAATATTGATCCTTTGCGACAAGGCGCTATAGAAGAGCTGGAGAAAGAACTGATCTATACCAAACAGCAGCTGCACAGCACTATTGAACAGATGGAAACCTCGCTCGAAGAACTGAAATCAACCAATGAGGAACTGCAGAGTACCAACGAAGAATTACAAAGTACCAATGAAGAGGCGCTGACCACGAAGGAAGAGATGCAGTCGCTCAATGAGGAACTGATGACCATTAACCTGCAGTATCAGAATAAGGCCGAAGAACTTACCCAGCTGAATAATGATATGAAAAACCTGCTGGACAATACAGAAATCGGCACTATTTTTTTAGATAACCAACTGAATATTCTTCGGTTTACACCGCAGGTAACCAGATTGTTCAATATGATTCCGGGAGATGTGGGCCGTTCAATCACGCATATTGTTTCCAACTTTGAATACCCATTCCTTGAAGAGGCGATTAAGGAAGTGATAGAAAAACTGGTAGGGAAGGAGCTGGAAGTGAGTACCAAGAAAGATGAATGGTATAACCTCAGAATCATGCCTTACCGTACGATGGATAATTTTATCAGCGGAGCAGTAGTTACTTTTACCAAGATCACACCCGTAAAGGCAATGGAGAACAAGCTGACCAGCCTGAGGGATTATGCAAAGAATATGGTCAATCTGTTGCCCGATGCAGCGCTGATTTTAGATAAAGACAAAAAAGTCCTCGTTGCCAATACCGCTTTCCTAGACCAGTTTAAACTGAAAGAAGAAGAAATCACTGAAATTCCGCTGATGGAAATTATCCATAACAAGTGGAAGACTAATAAGCTGGATGATTTGTTAAGTTCATCCAGTACTGCAGATGTTTTTATTCAGCAGGATTTTCTGGGTTTAGGGCTCAGGAGCTTTTTTGTAAATATCCAGGATATGAGTAAAGACGATAAAGGAAAGACATTGGTTTCATTACTCACGTTTAAAACTCAGAGCATTGACTAAGAATTCTCATCGTACAGCCAGGGAAAAGGAAAATAAGATCAATGCAGCTGCTAAGCAGGGTACTGATGAGATCAATATTTTGCTGAATGAACTTCAGGTTTATCAGCTGGAGCTGGAGATGCAGAATGATGAGCTGAAAGCTTCTTATGCCACACTGGACCAGGAGAGAGCTAAATTTGTTGGATTGTATGATCTTGCTCCGGTAGGCTATTTTATCCTGGATTACCTCGGCGTAGTGGAAGAAGCCAATCAGAATGGCGTGGACCTGTTGAAGATGTCAAAACAGACGATCATCCGCAGAAGGTTCCAAAGTTTCATCGCCCCTTATTCATGGCAGGACTTCTATAATTTTTTACACCGTATGCAGCATATTGACGGCAAACAAAGTGCAGAAATTAAATTGCTGCTGCCCCATGACCAGATTATTTATACAAGGATGGAAGGAATTGCCATTCCCAGTATGCTGGCTACGGAGATCAAGTATTATATTACCCTGATTGATATTACCGAGAGCAGAAATGCCCAGATGGTACTGAAGGAAACAAAAGAACGTTTGGAGATGACGTTAAAGGCTTCGGCCACAGGTACCTGGACGATAGAATCTGACGCCAATAAAATGTTCCTGGATACGCACAGTTTCAATATCATGGGGATGGACAGCTGGAAATTTGAAGGTACAATCAAAGGTTTAATTGAAATTGTTCACCCTGAAGACCAGTTGCTGGTGAGGCAGCATTTAATGAATGCCCTCAATGGCCCGAAAGAAGTTGATCTTGAATTCAGGATAGTAATTGAAAATAAAACCAAATACATTGCTGCAAAAGGTCATGAAATTACTATCCAGGATGATAAATCCTGTTTTGCAGGAATATTGATGGACATTACTGACCGAAAAAAAATGGAGCAGGAGGCTGAAATGCTCAGGAATGGTCAGCAAAAACTGATTTTGTCTGCAACCTTAACTGCCCAGGAAAAGGAACGGAACGCCATCAGCAGGGCTTTGCATGACAGCGTTTGCCAGCTCCTGTATGGTATCAGGTTAAATCTGGAAAGTGTACAACGTAAGCACCAGCTGATAGGAGAATTCAAAAATGTAAATGAACTGCTTGATCAGGCCATTAAAGAAACCCGGCAGCTTTCCTATGAGCTTACCCCTTCAGTTCTGAAAGATTTTGGATTTGTAGCGGGAATCAAAGAAATGGCTCAGCGGACCAGCAGCCCCGATTTTAAAATAGATGCATATATTGATAGTGATGCTGATTCACTGAACCCTGAGGTACAACTCTATATTTTCAGGATGATACAGGAGATGATCAGCAATTGTATCAAACATGCACATGCCAGCCGCGCTGAAATCAAAGTAAGTTTTATAGATAAACAAGTGGTGATCAAAGTGACAGACAATGGGACGGGGCTTCAGACTGATGTGGAAGAAGCGGGTAAAAGAGGATCAGGCCTGAGCGGGATCAGGAACAGGGTGAATCTCTTGAACGGAAAAATCAGGTTCAGCTCTACCAGGAAAGGCCTGACCGTTACCATTACACTGAATACACATCAGATGACCCCTTAAATCCGCATCATTTTATTTTCAGATTAAATTTGCAATTATGATAGATTTGATATTAGCAGAAGACCACAATATAGTGCGCAACGGAATCAGTTTGCTGCTGGGCGCCGATAAAGAGATCAGTATCAAAGGAGAGGCTGTAAATGGCCTTGAAGTGATGAATATGCTTGCCAAAGGTATTAAAGCAGATATGGTGCTGGCTGATATCAATATGCCCGAAATGGATGGGATATCACTGATCAGAGAACTCCGGCTGAGTCATCCGCAGACAAAAATCGTCATACTCTCCATGCTGGACAATGAGAAATATGTCGCACAGGCTTTTTCAGAAGGCGCATCCGGCTATTTGCTGAAAAGCGTAAGTGCAGATGAACTGCTGTTTGCTTTAAAACATGTCAATTCCGGTGGGAAATACCTTTGCTCTGAATTGTCTATCCGATTGCTTGATAAGTTGCTTCATACGGTAAATATACCATTTGATAAAGCAGGGCATGAGATAGATTTTTCGATGAGGGAAATTGAGATCCTGCACCTGATTGCAGAAGGCCTGACAAACAGTGAAATGTCTGAGAAGCTTTTTATCAGTAAAAGAACGATTGAAGGGCACCGGCAAAGCCTGATTGAAAAAACCGGATCACGGAACACCGCCGCACTGATCCGGTTTGCTGTGCTTTGTGGTATAGTCCAATAAGCACATCCTAACTTTGACCAGGTAAGTAATTTCCCGAAAATAGTATTTTGAGCACCATTTATATGGTGCTTTTTTTTGTTGTATCTGTTTAATTATTAATACGTTGTAATTAATTAAAATTTTATTTGGAATTGTTCTACATTACTCCCTATACTTGTATTATTATTTAAACTTATTCTAAATAGATACATAAATGAGAATTGTAGTACTCTTGTCCGCTGTGTTTTTTCTCACTGTAAAGTCATACGCACAGGATAAATCCAGGGCCAGAAAACGTACACCTGATTCTTTGGGAAATGCCCTTAAAGAAGTGGTAGTTACCGGACAGTATCAGCCACAATCTCTCAGAAATTCTGTATACCAGACCCGTATCATCACAGCTGAACGCATCCGTTTACGTGCAGCCACCAATATCCAGCAGGTGCTGAACACTGAACTTGGTTTCAGGTTTTCAAACGACCTTACGCTTGGGACCAGTGATATCCAGATGATGGGGATGACGGGCAGAAATGTCAAGATCCTGCTTGATGGAGTACCTATGGTAGACAGAAGTGATACCCGTGAAAGTCTGAACCAGATTGATATCAATACCGTTGACCATATAGAAATTGTAGAAGGCCCGCTTTCTGTATCCTATGGAACCGATGCATTGGCCGGAGTAATTAACATCATCACGAAATCACCGGTTAAAGAAACGATCAACATCAATGCCCGTGTACAGGAAGAAACCGTAGGGGATTCATATTCTCCCTTTACTAAGGAGGGGTCACATCTGCAGCATGCGGGTGCGGGCTGGCAGAATAAGGGCTGGAATATCCTGGGGGGGCTCACGCATAATGATTTCGGCGGATTTAATGTTCCGGGCCCATTGACCACCACAGATGAAATTTCTGCCAATACCAACCGCTGGAAACCCAAAGAGCAATGGCTGGCAAACACGCGGCTGGGATATGTTAAAAGCGACTTTAATATCTGGTACAGGCTGGATTATGTGGATGAAACGATTGACAGCAAGGGGGGGTATAACCCAAATAATTACAAAGCGACCAATCAGAAATATATCACTAACAGGTACAGTCAGCAGTTACATGCTGACTACAGCCTGAACGATCATTTGCAGCTGAGCGGAATCGTAGGTTATTCAAATTTGAAGCGTACAACTAAAACAGTTGTTCATGATTATACTACAGGAAACGAAGAACTGTCAACAGGTGCCGGTGAACAGGATATATCGAAATTTCAGTCGACCAACATCCGTACAACCGCGCAATACAAATTATCTGATCAGGTTTCATTCCAGCCAGGTGTGGAAGTGAATCTGGATAATGCCAGCGGTGCCAGGATCTTAGGCTCGCCGTCTATCAACGATTATGCATTCTTCATCTCCTCCGAACTGAACCTGATCAAAAATGTGACTATCAGACCGGGATTTCGTTTCATCAGCAACTCAGTTTATGATGCTCCACCAGTGATTCCCTCAATTAACATGAAGATTCGATTAAACGATTTATTGGATCTGAGGTTTGGTTACGCCAGCGGATTCCGTTCGCCGGCACTCAGGGAGCTGTATTATGATTTTTTTGATGCCAGTCACTCCATCATGGGGAACGAGAACCTTAAGGCAGAGCAATCCAATAGTTTTACTGGCTCTCTGTCATTGTCTGAAACTGCTGGAGATGAACTCCGCTTCCGTTCTGTGTTGAGTGGTTTCTATAATAATTTCAGAAACAGGATTGATTACGGCCTTTATGCAGCAGATCCTACGATCACAACGCTCATCAACATTGCGAAATATAAAACTACAGGGGGAACATTTGAAAATACGATTTACCTGAGGGACTTGCAGGTATCCCTGGGATTCTCTTATATCGGTACTTACAATCAGTATAGTCAATCAGCAGAGCAATATGGTGAGTCGCCGGAATTTGTGTGGTCGCCCGAGGTTAACTCAAATCTGACCTACAGTTTCCGTAAAACAGGTACAACGGCCAATCTGGCTTTTAAATATACCGGGAGGAAACCTACCTACGAACTGGCAACACTGGACAACCTTGAACAGGTGAGGCTCTCGAGGATTGGGGCTTATACTACAGCCGACCTGATGCTGACACAAAAAATACTGAAATCACTTTCCCTGAACGCGGGCGTAAAAAACTTGTTTGATACAAAAATGCTGAGCAATACAGCAATAGCAACAACTGCTGCGCACAGTCCCGGGGGTATGGTGCCCCTGAATTACGGCCGCTCCTATGTGGTTGGACTGAGCTTTAACTGGAACAAATAACTGACAACTAAATTTATATTATATCCTGACACATTATGAACAATTTTACAAAGATCATTACTTTATTATGTTTTACAGCAGCATTTACTGCATGTAGCAAAGATGAAGATCCAATCGTTACCGTACCTGCATCAGATGGAAGCACGTTGACATTGAACGGCCTTATCGGGGCTGAAGCTGGTACGAGCGCTGGAAATAGCGTGTTCGTAGACTTCAGTACCGATAAACAAACATCGGTAGCGCGAGCGTCATGGGATTTAGGTTTTTACTCTGGAACAGAATACAGGGTAATCCTTAACCATAGCGCTGGCGCTACTGCAATTGCAACGACGAAAACTAACCTGAATGACGTAACTGCTGCTGATACAACCTCATTGGTAACATCGGCTACTTTAGCCCTCGGACAGGGAGCAGGATTGTTTACTACTATTGATCCGATAGAAGGCACGGCCAGTGCTTACCTGGCCGGAACAGTCATCCAGGCTGTTTCTGCAACAGAAGCGGATAATAAAGTTTATATTGTTAACCGTGGTTCTGCGGGTATCGATGGTAACAGGGGCTGGCAAAAAATCCGCGTGATCCGTAACGCGAGCGGTTATACGTTACAATACGCCAAAATCACGGAGACTACATTTAGAACATTGAACATTGCAAAAGATGCGGCCTACAACTTTAAGTATGCTTCCTTTGCAACAGGTGCAGTTACTGTTGAACCTGAAAAAGCAGCGTGGGATATAGAATGGGGCTTAACTACTTATAAAGCAAGTGCTACAACTCCATATACTTTTTCAGATTTCGTGATTATCAATTTTGTAGCTGGCATCACTGCCTCTGAGGTGATCTTTTCAGGAACAACAGCGAACAGCACCATCACTTACGCCAATTTTACTGAGGCAAACCTGACAGGGATTACTTTCGTGGGAACAAGGGATGTGATTGGTTCAAACTGGAGAAATACAACAGGCACTGCCGTAGGGGTGAAAACAGATCGTTTTTACCTGGTTAAAGACGGTGCAGGGAACATTTATAAATTGAAATTCATCAGCTTCCACCCCAATGACAGTGGCGTGCGCGGTAAACCGGTTATAGAATATAAACTGGTTAAAAAGGCCTAAACTTGGTTAGTTTGTTGTGCAAGGCTGGCTTCCGCGTGCTAACGGAAGCCGCCTTTTTTATTCCTGACAAATTACTCATGAACCCGACCTGATTACAATAATTATTAAGCACACAGGGCAATAATTATTATAATTATCATTCTCCATCTGACAAATAAATCAATAAATTAATAGATGAAATATAACTTTATACCGATGGCATTGCTGGCTTTGAGCCTCGGCGCCTGTAACAATCATACAAAAGAAACGGTAACAACTTTGCCGGATAGTACGAAAATCGTTTCGCTTAATGGATCTTTATCTGAAGTGCTTGCCGGACTGGGACTGGAGAAGAACATTGCAGGTACGGATATTACCAGCAATTATCCTGAAAGTATGAAGGCCAAGCCTAAAGTTGGCCATAACAAAAATATCAATGCCGAAGGCGTCATGGCGTTGCAGCCTGATCTGATCATCGGCCTGAAGAAAGAAGTGACCCCGGCGCTGACTGCTCAGTTTAAGGCTGCGGGCGTAAAGCTGCTGCTGGTAGACCAGGATTTTTCTGTAGAAGGCACAAAAAAGATGATCCATCTGCTGGCGGACAGTTTACATGCTGCCCCTAAGGGTGATTCTCTGATTAAAGTACTGGAAGCTGATCTGGCAAAGCTGCCTGCAGCAGCTCCCGCTGCTCAAAAGCCTAAGGTGTTATTTATATATGCACGTGGCACGGGCACCATGATGGTAGGTGGTACAGGTACAGCGATCGATAAAGCTATCGCACTTGCTGGTGGGCAGAACGCGGTAACTGAATTTGCAGATTATAAGCCCTTAACTGCCGAAGCTTTGGTGAAAGCGAATCCTGATATTATTTTATTATTTGACAGCGGCCTTCAAAGCCTTGGCGGTGCAGCAGGTTTGGCAAACGTTCAGGGGGTTAAGGAAACGAATGCCGGCAAAAATAAGAGGATCATCAGCATGGACGGGGAATTGCTGAGCAGCTTTGGCCCGCGTTTGGGAATTGCCATCCAGGAATTAGCAGCAAAGATCAAGTGATCAAAAAGACTGCATACCTATTGACCGCAATGACGGTGCTGCTTTTGGGGACGGTTATCCTGTCATCCTGCATCGGTGCGGTGAAGATTAGCGTTCCGGAACTGCTTGCTATCCTGGGGAACCAGGTGGGGATCACTTCCTTAACAGGTTTTAAAGCACAGCAGACAGCAGTATTGCTGAACATCAGGCTGCCCAGGGTGGTACTCGGTGTGCTGATCGGCGCGGGACTGGGGATATCAGGTGCTGCAGTGCAGGGATTATTCAGAAATCCTCTGGCAGAGCCTGGCCTGATCGGTATATCCTCGGGCGCTTCACTGTTCGCGGTGTTAATGATTGTGCTGGAAGTGGGCGTGTTCAGGTCCTTAAGCGGTAGGATAGGATCATACGCTTTGTCCCTCGCGGCATTTGCCGGTGCCTGTATCACTACCAGTATCGTTTACAGGTTATCTGTAAGAAATGGCAGGACGGTAACCACCACCTTACTGTTGTCGGGCATAGCGATCAATGCCTTAACAGGCGCCCTTACTGGGTTACTGACCTACATGGCCACGGATGAACAATTGAGAACAATTACTTTCTGGAACCTTGGCAGTTTGGGCGGTGCCAGCTGGGCCACAGTCACTGGTCTTTTACCGTTTATCCTGATTCCTGTTGCCGGACTGCCAATGATGGCTAAATCATTAAATGCATTGGGGCTTGGGGATGCTGAGGCGCTGCATATGGGGGTTGATGTCCGAAAGCTCAAACGTATGATCATTTTGATGGCCACGATGGCCGTAGGCGCATCTGTCGCGGTGGCCGGGCTGATTGGTTTTATCGGCCTGATTGTTCCGCATATTTTAAGGATGACTTTCACTGCAGATAACAGGCTCGTGATTCCGGGCTCAGCCATACTGGGGGCAGTACTGCTCACGCTGGCAGACCTGCTGGCCAGAACGATCGTAGTGCCCGCTGAACTACCTATAGGTATCCTGACTGCACTGATCGGAACACCTGTGTTTTTGTATATTATCATTACTGAACGTAATAAAAATAAATTATGATAGAGGTAAATGAACTTACCTATATAATAGGTAGAAGGGAACTGCTGCACCGGCTGAGCTTTGAAGCGAAGTCTGGCGAGTTGCTGGCTATACTTGGTGCGAACGGTGCCGGAAAAAGCACGCTGATGAAACTGCTGTGCCGGGAGATCCTTCCCAGTCACGGACATATTATTTTCCGCGGAAAACAAATACAGCATTATAAATTAAGTGAGCTGGCCAGACAGCGTGCCGTACTTTCGCAGCAAAATACAATTTCTGTATCATTCAAAGTAAATGAACTGGTGATGATGGGCAGGTACCCGCATTTTGAACAGGTGCCCGCGGTACGGGATATAGAGGTAGTTCACCTGGCGATGGAAGAAACTGGTATTTCGCATCTTTCCCTCCGGGATTACAATACATTATCCGGCGGTGAGCAACAACGCGTGCAGCTGGCGCGGGTTTTGGCACAGGTGTATGATTGCCCGGATGCCTGTCTGTTTTTGGATGAACCTACGAATGGGCTTGACCTTTTATATCAGCAGCAGATGATGGAACTGGCAAGACGGCTGGCCGATCGGGGATATTGTGTAATATGTATATTGCATGATATTAATTTTGCATCCCGCTTTGCAGATAAGATCCTGATGCTGAAAGAAGGAAAAAAAGTGGCGATGGGTTCTCCGGTGGAGGTCATCAGCTGTGAGAATATTCACGAGACTTTTAGTATCAATGTAAAGCTGATGGCATGTGAAGGATATAGCTGTCCGCTGGTTATTCCTGCAATGATCCAGAACAGACTGTAAATAAAAAAAATATTGACTGATTTAAAGAAAAAAAGATGAGTGCAATCATAGAACTGAAAAGCAATTGGGACACTTTCAAAATTGAAAACCCCAAGGTTAGAATTAGAGACGCCGCTAAACAATTGGGCACAACTGAAGCAGAGTTATTGGCTACTGCAGTGGGTACTTCGGTCATCCGCCTGAAAAATGATTTCCCGGAAATCCTTAAGGCTGTAGAACCAATTGGGAAAGTAATGGCTTTGACACGTAATGATTTTTGCGTGCATGAACGCAAGGGCGTATACAGTAATTTATCATTTGCCGGCCCAATGGGACTGGCAGTAAATCCTGATATTGACCTGCGCCTGTTTATGTCGGCCTGGTCTTCATCATTTGCCGTGGATGAAAACGGGCGTAAAAGCCTTCAGTTTTTCGCGAAGGACGGAGAGGCTATTCATAAGATTTACCTGGGAGAAAGCAGCGATATTGCTGCCTACGAAACTCTGGTAGCTGATTTTTCAGCTGAAGACCAGCATGCAGAGCTGGGAATTGTTAAAGACACAAAGGTTGTTGAAGAGAAACCTGATGCGGAAATTGATACAGCCGCTTTTCAGGAGAAGTGGCTTGCACTGACTGATACACATGCTTTCCATGGTTTATTGAGGAAGTTTGGTGTGACCAGAACACAGGGACTACGTCTGGCACCTGAAGGACATGCCGTACAGATATCTTATGAATCGCTGAAATCTATTTTTCAGCAGGCTTCGGATACAGACCTGGAGATCATGATCTTTACCGGGAACAAAGGTTGTATCCAGATCCATACGGGCCGTGTAAAGAAACTGGTGCAGGCTGGCCCATGGTTCAATGTGCTTGATCCCGATTTCAATATGCATTTGCGTGAAGATGGGATCGCTTCGGTATGGCTGGTGAAAAAGCCTACGGATGATGGCGTAGTCACCAGTATAGAGGTATTTGACGCAGAAGGTGCGATCATCGTTCAGTTGTTTGGCAAACGTAAGCCGGGAATACCTGAAAATGAACAATGGAGGTTAATGGTAAATGAATTGGCAGTGATCCTGTAAACTAAAGGAGTTTGTCCGCTGGACGGATAAACTCCTTTTTATCTACAACTGTGATCCGTTATGTTTGTAAAAATAGGTGTTTACAGTTTTTGCATAAATTTTATACCCCTTTTCATTCAGGAACTGATCTACTTTGGAGCCCATCACCTCATCCAGGCCCAGTTCATTCTCAATCAGTACAACTTTTGGACTGTATTTTGACCAGTTATTTGAGGTGAGGATCTGAAAATCCAATCCTTCGGCATCAATTGTCATAAAATCAATTTCCTGGTTTTTTGGCAAATGCTGATCCAGGATGTTTTCCAGTGTATTGGTTTTGATATTGATGACCTGATCCACATGGTATTTGTCTTTCTGGCTCCTTTCATCTGCCAGCTCTTTGGAAAAAGTATTTAAAGCAGGTTCATTAAAGACATAATAATCCAGATTTTCAGCTTTATCTGAAACCGGAATCTCTAAATTGATGTCTTCTGGTCTCATCTGATTAAAGATTTCCATACTTCCAGGCATGGCATCGATATTTATTCCTCTCCAGCCTGTTTCGTAAAACCGGTAAGTATTGGAGAACCTTTTGGGGTGCAAGGCGCCCACGTCTACAAAAAATCCTTTTTTCTGAAATTCAAAAATCCTGGCAAGTACCAGATCTTCACCTTCCTGTGAATAGGAGCTGTTTAGAAATTCACTGGATTTTGATTCTTTAACTGCAAGTAATTTTCTTAACGACCTTCTTAAACCCATGGTGTTCTTGAGACGATTTATATGACGAATATAGTAATTTTTTTGCTGAAGCGAGGAATTTGATGGTGTCAATCATTATTTGCAAAATACAGTTATTGGCGTACTGTAGTTTAAAATATTTAACACGGTTATATTTGGTATGCGGTTTATTTATTTTGTTTATTTTTATCGCGTCTAACCGCATACTCAAATTAAATTTTAATATTTTGGATAAGGAACCATTAAATACAAAAGATCTTGAAAAACAGGTTGCTGCACGCGAAGCTGTCAAATATATACGCGACAATGATATCGTAGGACTGGGGACAGGTTCTACAGCGTATTTTGCTATTGTTGAAGTTGCAGAACTGGTTAAAAAGGGACTGAAGATTAAAGGCGTGCCAACTTCAGAACATACTGCTGCGCTGGCTGCTTCTCTTGGTATAGAATTGCTGGATATGAATGCTGTTGAATATATTGATGTGACCATTGATGGCACAGATGAGTTTGACGGGAAACTGAACCTGATCAAAGGCGGCGGTGGGGCACATTTCAGAGAAAAAATTGTGGCCTCCCTGACTAAAAAAGAAATCATTATTGCCGATGCAGCAAAAAAAGTAGAGCAGCTGGGCAAATTTAAGGTACCGGTAGAAATTGTGCCTTTGGCACTGAATTATGTGCAGCGCGCCATGGAGAAGTTAGGTGGGACAGGCGCAGTGCGGATGAAAGATGGGAAACAGTATATTACCGATAACCATAACCTGATTGTAGATGCTGACTTCGGCCTGATCGCTGATCCTGCTGCTTTGTCTGAAAAACTAAACCAGGTAGATGGTATACTGGCACATGGCCTTTTTGTAGATCTTGCCGCGCTGGTGATCGTGGGGCAGGGAACTGAAGCCATTACTTACACAAAATAAAAATCGTTTCTCCTGGTATTTCTTAAATCCTTATCTTTGCAGCATAAAGATCACCTTGTAAGTGATTATTAAAATATCAATTCATTCACATATAAATCATAGTTGTAGATGATTAACATTACATTACCGGATGGCTCTGTCCGTCCGTACGAAAATGGGATAACTGCCCATCAGATTGCGTTATCTATTTCCGAAGGATTAGCACGCAACGTTCTTGCTGCCGAAGTAAACGGCGAAGTCTGGGATTCTTCCAGGCCAATTGAAAAAGATGCTGCTGTAAAATTACTGACCTGGAACGATACTGCCGGTAAAGCCACTTTCTGGCATTCTTCCGCCCACATCATGGCTGAAGCCCTGGAAGCATTGTACCCGGGTACAAAATTCGGAATTGGCCCTGCCATTGAAACAGGATTTTATTACGATGTGGATTTTGGTGACCATGAATTTTCATCGGATGACTTCAAGGCCATTGAGACCAAGTTTATGGAGCTTGCCAAGCAGAAAGAAGTTTTTGAGCGTACCAGTGTTTCTAAAACTGATGCGATCAGTTATTTCACTGAAAAGGGAGATGAATATAAACTCGATCTTCTGCAGGGTCTGGAAGACGGAAAGATCACTTTTTACAAACAGGGTGCTTTTACAGATCTGTGCCGTGGCCCGCATATTCCAAACACTGGTTTTGTGAAGGCCGTTAAGCTGATGAATGTTGCAGGTGCGTACTGGAGAGGAGATGAGACTAAAAAACAACTCACAAGGATATATGGGGTTACTTTTCCTAAAGCCAGTGAGCTGACAGAATATTTACTGATGATCGAGGAAGCGAAAAAACGCGACCACAGAAAATTAGGTAAAGAACTTGAACTGTTCGCTTTCTCAGAAAAAGTAGGATTGGGACTGCCTTTATGGTTGCCTAAAGGAACTGCGCTGCGCGAGCGCCTGGTCAGCTTTTTAACCAAAGCACAGGGAAAAGCAGGATATGAGCAGGTAATTACTCCGCATATCGGCCATAAAAATTTATACGTGACTTCTGGTCACTGGGATAAATATGGCAAGGATTCCTTCCAGTCGATCAAAACACCTCAGGAAGGAGAGGAGTTCCTTTTAAAACCAATGAACTGTCCTCACCATTGTGAGATTTATAAAGTTAAACCGCGTTCTTACAAAGATCTTCCCTTGCGTTTTGCTGAATTTGGTACGGTTTACCGTTATGAGCAAAGCGGAGAGATGCACGGCCTGACCAGGGTACGTGGGTTTACTCAGGATGATGCACATTTGTTCTGCCGCCCTGACCAGGTAAAAGAGGAGTTTAAAAAGGTAATCGACCTGGTATTGTACGTATTTAAATCATTGGGTTTTAATGAGTATACTGCGCAGGTATCCTTAAGAGACCCGGAGAACAAATCAAAATACATCGGTACAGATGAGAACTGGAAACTTGCTGAAGATGCGATCATTGAGGCTGCTGCTGAAAAAGGACTGGCTACTGTAGTGGAGCTGGGCGAGGCTGCATTCTATGGCCCTAAACTGGATTTCATGGTTAAAGATGCTTTAGGCAGGAGATGGCAGCTGGGAACAATCCAGGTGGACTATAATTTACCTGAGCGTTTTGAGCTTGAATATACTGGCAGCGATAACCAGAAACACAGGCCGGTGATGATCCACAGGGCACCATTTGGTTCATTGGAGCGTTTCGTTGCGGTTTTGATTGAACATTGTGCAGGTAATTTCCCTTTATGGCTTTCACCGGAACAGTTTATCATCCTTCCTATTTCAGAAAAGTATGAAGATTATGCTAAAAAAGTTTCAGATGAACTAAATAATTCCGATATTCGCGGTTTGATTGACTTTCGCGATGAGAAGATAGGGAGGAAGATCAGGGACGCAGAGGTTAAAAAGATACCTTATATGCTGATTATCGGTGAAAAGGAAATGGCGGAAGGAAAGGTGTCAGTAAGGAAGCATGGAGAGGGTGATTTAGGAGAGATGGCTATCGAGGCGTTCAGAGAATTATTAATTAAAGAAATAACAGTTTAAATAGTATATAAATTTGGCATTAGGCAGACCAGGATTTAACAGGGGACCACGTCCTCCTTTTAAGAAGAAAGAAGCAGAACATAATATTAATCAGTTTATCAGGGCCCAGGAGGTCAGGTTAGCTGGAGATAATGTTGAACCGGGGATTTATCCTCTGGCAAAAGCTTTAGCCCTTGCGGATGAACTGGAACTGGATCTGGTAGAAATATCACCTAATGCAGTGCCTCCGGTTTGTAGAATAATCGATTACAGCAAGTTCGTTTACGAGCAAAAGAAAAAGCAGAAAGAGATTAAGGCAAATGCTAAACAAACAGTAATTAAGGAGATTCGTTTCGGTCCTAATACGAATGACCATGATTTTCAGTTCAAGCTGAAACATGCGCAGAGTTTTTTGGAAAGTGGCGAAAAAGTGAGAGCATACGTACATTTCAAAGGTAGGGCAATCGTTTACAAAGAGCAGGGAGAGATCCTGTTGCTGAAGTTTGCACAGGCTTTGGAAGATATAGGGAAGGTTGAACTGTTACCTAAATTGGAAGGTAAACGTATGTTCCTGACGCTTGCTCCAAAAGTTGTAAAAAAATAAATAAATTACATAAATAATAACACAGGTTATGCCAAAAATGAAAACCAATTCCAGTGCTAAAAAGCGTTTTTCGCTTACTGGAACCGGTAAAATCGCTAGAAAGAACGCATACAAAAGTCACATTTTAACTAAAATGTCTACTAAACGTAAGCGTAATTTAGGTCACACCTCAATGGTGTCAGCTGCTGATATGGGCAACGTTAAGCGTATGCTTGCTATCGGTAAATAATTAATTTTTAACCAGGTACCCGGTAGTAAGTTTGCTGAAATACGCAACACCGTTTATCAAAAAACAACAACACTATGCCACGTTCGGTAAACGCAGTAGCTTCGAGAAGAAGACGGAAAAAAGTCCTTAATATGGCCAAAGGCTATTGGGGATCAAGAAGTAAAGTATTCACTGTAGCAAAAAATACGGTTGAGAAAGGTTTGCAGTATGCATACCGTGACCGTAAAGTTAAGAAAAGAGAATTCCGCGGTTTATGGATTCAACGTATCAACGCTGGAGCTCGTCAACACGGTATTTCTTACTCTCAACTGATCGGTAAATTAGCTACTAAAAATATTGGTTTAAACCGTAAGGTTTTAGCTGACTTAGCTATGAATCACCCTGAAGCTTTCAAAGCTGTGATTGATACAGTTAAATAGAAATAACTACATTCAATAAAAAAGGCTACTTCTTATGAGGTAGCCTTTTTTTATGGCTGCTGTTTGATGAAAAATACAAGCCAAAAAGAAACCAGCTACCCTGATGGAGTGAAGCTGGTTTATATATAATCATCTTTTGAATTAAGTTTTAGCTGCTTTCTTTTTGTCTTTTTTTGCTTTTTTCTCAGCCTGGATTGCATCAAGTTTTTTCTTTTGTTCCGCCGTCAGCACCTGGTCAATTTTAGCTTCAGTATCTTTCTTGATTGCTTTTTGCTGATCTTTCAATGCCGTTTTAGCCTCATGACCGGATTTGTGCAGGCTTTCAGCTTTCTGGTATCGGTCCAGTTCTATCGCATAAACTTTCTTTTTCTGATCGGCATTTAAAGAAAGTTCCTTTTGTAATTTCTCCGTACTTTTCTCTGCTTTCTGGGCAGGAGTAGCTTTTTCTTTGTGGGCTGCAGTTTGGGCATTACCTGCGGTAAACCCTAAAACAGCAATAGCGAGTGTCAAAAATAATTTCCTCATATGTTTATTTGTCTGGAAAAAGCCTGATCTTTCCATCGCGGCAGATCATGGCCATTTCGGTGAATATTGTTTGTCAGTTAGAGTACAAAAAAGGAAAACGGTTTAACCAGGAATGAAATATTAATTTTTATTCATCTGTGAAAGGGATTTCTGCATCTGCGACATCATATTGCTGAGTGTTTCTATTGTAGGCTCAGGAGTAGGGTCGGGCAGTGTAGAACTGATATAAGCTTTCGCTTTCCAGATTTCAAGGATATCTTCTGCCGCAACTAAATAAGGATCATAGACCTTATTGTCTGACACCAATTTTAACTCTTTATTTTCTTTAAAGCGGTTGCCGGCACGTTTATAAACGACGCCTTCATTTTTACTGACGATCACATACGTCTCACCTGTTTTTACATCATTCCAGTTGTCCATGTATTCGCCTATGATCACGCTGCCCGGCTGAATGGGAAGCATAGAGTCTCCCACAATTTCAAAAGCCCTGAACGTACCCTGTTTCAGGGTAGGGAGCGGTAGCTGGAATTTCGGAAGATCTTTGATATATTCCGGATCAGAAAATCCGTTCAGATAACCAGCGCTTGCTTTTACCGGAACCATTTCAATGTTCTCATTGTCGTTATGATCGACAGAAATACTGAGTATCCTCAAGTTAGATCCCTGACTTTTTAACTGGGGTTTCCACTTCTCATCAACAGTTTCATTGATAAACTCATCAATAGTCAGTTCAAAGTATTCTGCTATTCTTTTTAGTAAGTCGTATTTTGGTTCTGCCCGGTCTTCCTCGTAAGCGCCAACAAGTGATCTTTTAATATCCATCAAATCAGCAAATTGCTGCTGTGTGTGGCCTTTTTTCTTTCTTAAGTATTTGAGATTGCTGGAAATATTCGACATAAAATAAAAGATTGGAAATAATTTGTTTTTACTAAAATAGTTAGTATTATTGTACCAATAAAGTTAGTAATATTTATTCATATCGCAAATATATATACTAATTTAATTAGTGGTAATAATCTAAGCTGAAAGCAATGAAAAAATTTGTCTACATCGTAACCGATAGAAACCGTACCAGTTTACACGTTGGAATGAGCGCTAATTTAATTAAGACGCTTGATTTTTATAAACAGATGCCAAGCCTGTTTTTTGACAATGCCCAGCAGCTCACACGCCTTGTTTATTTTGAAGAGTTTAAAACCGAGAGCCAGGCACTGAGCCGGTTTAAGTTGATCAGCCGGTTTACCAGAATGCAGAAAGAACGTCTGGTGCGTTCATGTAACCCTGACTGGATAGACCTGACCATCGGCCTTGACTTTGAACATATTACCATGAACAGGCCTATTCCTACACAGGTAAAGATGCCCTTGACCATTATGTCATAGTGATTGAATAGGAGGACCCCATATAAAAAAGGCCGGCTGGTTTTTGAGTTCCGGCTGGCCTTTATGATTTCTGCTTAATGATAGCTATTGCTTCATTAGTTGTTAATTTCCATTTTTCTCATTTTTCTTTCTCTCCCGCTCTTCCTGGCGCTGTTTCTTTCTGAGTTCGCGTTCTTCTTTCCGGGTAAGCGGTACAGGTGGCAATTGTTTTGGTGCCGGTTCCGGAGCTTTTTTCTCTTCAACTTTTGCTTCTTCCTGTTTTTCCTGTGTGGCTTCGCCTTCAGTAGCAGGGGCAACGCTCGCTGAGTCTGTTACCAGGCTGTCGGTAGTTGCTGTGTCTACCGCATAAGAAGGAGTAGGGCAGTTGATACTTCTGGTTATTGGTACGGTAGCTTTTGGAAAAGGGCCGTAAGTATAGCCTGTACTCTGGTCATGGTAAACTTTCTCCATGAATTTGGCGAAGATTGGCAATGCCGTCCTTGAACCTTCACCGGTTTCTCCATTTTTAAAGTGAGCAGAACGTTCATCACAGCCTACCCATACGCCTGTCACCAGATCTTTGGTGATTCCCATATACCAGGCATCCACATAATCTGATGAGGTTCCCGTTTTACCACCAATCTGGTTATTTTTTTTCCATAGGTCCCATTCCCATAAGGCCTGAGATGTTCCTCCCGGTTCTTCCATACCACCTCTGAACATGTACAGCATCAGCCATGCAATTTCTTCAGAGAGTACTCTTTTAGTTTTGGCTACAAAATCTTCAATCACGTTATTATCCTGGTCGGTAATCTTTTCTACCAGGATCGGGTCTGTTCTTACACCTTTGTTGAGGAAGGTTCCGTATGCCCTCACCATCTCATATACAGAAACATCATTTGGGCCTAAACTCACGGAAGGTACAGATTGCAGGTGGCTGTCTATACCACATTCATGTGCCCATTTCACTACATTGTCCCAGCCTACCTTTTCGGTTACCTGAGCGGTTACCGTATTTACAGAACGTCCCATAGCAGTGCGTAGCGACATCTCCCGGTAAGTAGTATTCCAGTCGGCATTTCTTGGCTCCCAATATTCTGTTTTGCCATTCTCTTCGTATTTGATCTTCACAGGTTTGTCAGTAAAGGTGTCACAGGGGCTCATGCCACTTTCAAAGGCCGCGAGATAAGCAAAGGGTTTGAATGTTGACCCTGCCTGCCTTTTTGCCTGGTTAACGTGGTCATACTTAAAGAATTTGTGATCTACGCCACCTACCCAAACTTTGATCTTTCCATTGAATGGATCGAGGGTCATCATCCCCGTATTCATGATCTTTCCATAATACCGTATGGAATCCAGCGTAGAAAATAAGGTGTCACGATCTCCTTTGTAGGAGAAGATTTTCATCTTTTTCTTTTTATTGAAGTAGGCCGCTATAGAATCAGGATTGTTGGCATATTTTTTTTCCAGCATGGCATAGATAGGGAGATTATGCATGGCACGGCCGGGATAGTCAACCTTATGTTTTTCAGAATCCTGCCATGGATCTTCATTTCCCCATACATTGTAGAACCTCTTTTGTATAATTCTCATCTGCTCAGCCACAGCCTCTTCGGCATATTTCTGCAGTTTGGAATCAATGGTTGTATAAATTTTCAGCCCATCTTCATAAAGGTCAATCTTATTGTCTTTACACCATTTTTCGAGATATTTGGATACCGCAGCTCTCAGATAAGAATCACCATCACTTCCTTCATCTACTCTTCCTTCCTTGAGTTGCAGGGGCAGATTTTTGTACGTTGCCAATTCCTGAGCAGAAATATAACCGTATTTATTCATTTGTGATAAAGAAACGTTTCTTCTTTCCAGTGCACGCTCCGGATAGCGAACAGGATTATAGGTAGAAGTTCCTTTGAGCATTCCAACCAGCATAGCTGATTCCGGAACGGTGAGCGAATCGGTCTGTTTATCAAAATATATCCTCGCCGCTGTTTTGATACCGTAAGTATTGTTACCAAATGAGACCGTGTTAAGGTACATCGTGATGATATCGTTTTTTGAATAATTAGATTCCAGTTTGACAGCAGTCATCCATTCTTTTAGCTTGGAAACGATCGTTCGTACAACAGGGATATGTTTAATGAATCCCTGCGACTTGTTATAACGCGTCCGGTACATGTTTTTAGCCAGCTGCTGAGTGATTGTACTTGCACCCCTTTTATCGCCGGTGGCCGTGGAGATCCCGCTTGACAAAAGGGAACGGAAATCAATCCCGATATGTTTGTAGAACCGTACGTCTTCTGTAGCCACCAATGCATTGATCACACTGGGTGAAATCTGCTTGAAATCAACAGGTGTACGGTTTTCTTTGTAATACCTGCCGATCAGTTTACCATCGGATGTATAAAGTTCAGAGCCTACGCTTAGGGTAGGCATTTTGATATCATGAATAGAAGGAGAATAGCCAAACAGCCAGAGAAAATTGAGCTGGAGTGCACAAAAAAAGATAATGATACTAAAGATAAATATGGATAAATATCGGAGGTACTTATTATGGATCTCTTTAAACATTTGATAGGGTCAAAAAATTTTGTAAAACAGTTCTTGTGATATTCTTGTTAAAGACTCAATGTGCAAATTAACACAAATAAATCACTAAAATTTTAGCCATTCTGAAATACGTTATCTTTCATGGATTTCGGGCTTTAAAAATGATTGTGTCTGAGCAGATTAAACAAGTCTAACCTATAAATGGTTTTAAACCCCATCATGATGAGCAAAGATCCAAATCGCTTTTTAGCACCCTCCGGAAAGAAGATTAAACTGAAAGATTACAGCACAAATTATACAGGCGATATGGATAAGGAAGTGGGCAAAGCTACACTGGAAGTTGTCAAGGAGAAACTCAGCAAATATCAGGAGACCTTATATGCAGAAAATGCGCATTCCGTACTGATCATTTTCCAGGCAATGGATGCGGCGGGCAAGGACAGTGCAATTTCACATGTCATGTCCGGGCTCAATCCCCAGGGCTGTCAGGTATTTAGTTTTAAAACACCAACTGCCAATGAGTATGAGCATGATTTTTTATGGCGGCATTATCTGGCGCTTCCTCAAAGGGGAAGGATAGGCATTCATAACAGATCACATTATGAGAATGTGCTGGTTTGTAAAGTTCATCCTGAATATATTCTCAGTGAACGGATTCCAGGATATCAGGATGTGAAGAATATTGATAAGAATTTCTGGAAAGCACGATATGACAGTATCCGTAATTTCGAAAAGCACCTTTCTGCGAACGGTACGGTTGTTCTGAAGTTTTTTCTGAATGTTTCCGAAGAAACTCAAAAGGAACGTTTTCTTGACAGGATCAATGATCCGGCGAAGAACTGGAAATTTTCATCTGCAGATATTGCCGAGAGAGGGATGTGGAAGGAATACATGGCAGCTTATGAAGAAGCAATCAGCGAGACTTCGACAGACGATGCGCCCTGGTATATTATTCCGGCAGACAAAAAGTGGTATGCGCGGCTTGCTATCAGCCAGATCCTGGAGCAAACCTTTAACGATATGAACCTTAAGTTTCCCGAACTGCCTGAAGAGGAAATGGAAAAATTGGAAGATTATAAGAAACAATTACTTGCAGAAGTATAGGTTTTGCCGGCATTGTTATAAAACGCTGACTATCAGTTGGTCATTTGTTGTTTTTAAGTTATGCATTTATTGACAGATAGCATAATTCAATTAATGGTAAGATATTTGTGACAATATGAATGTATCATGCTTTAACCGGCATTTTATAATAAATTTATATAAAAATAGTGTGTGTTTTGAGCCCCTTTTACCAGCTGGTAGAGGGGTTTTTTACAAATGAGCGTGTATTTCTTCTCCAATCCTGCCCACGGTGGCCTGATCGAGTACAATGTCCAGCCGGTCTGCCCTTAGGTCATGTTTGTAATAAGGCAGGTCACCGGCTTCAAGTTCATCATCCGGAACTTTTTCCCAGGTTTCATTATCTGCCTCCAGGCGAATTGCTCCAAGCACCCCTCCATAATAAATGATCTTATACAATCCTTCTTCATTTGGCAAAATAGTGAGCGTTAATTCATTTTTGCCAAAACCGATTTTAATATTAAATACGTCCATACTGCTTAAACCGAAATCATGGTCGATTGTTTGATGCGCGTCATGGCTGTGTGAAGTTGGGGACATTAGTGCCTGATTTGTAGATTATTATGTAATTATAAGTATTAAGACTGGTTATTAATGAAGGAGCTGAACCCGGAAGAATCGCTTCGCAGCTCTTCAGATTATATAAAATTATAACATTATGATGTAAATCTTTGGCACAGTCAGCGCCTATCTTTGTGGTATACAAACGCAAATGTCAGCTTCAGATCTTCAAACAGTTTCTTTACCGGTATTAGGCATGACCTGTGCCGGATGCGCCTCAAGCGTTCAGTCTGTTCTGGGTAAGCAGAAAGGAATAGAAACAGCTGAAGTAAATTATGCGACACAGCAGGTGAAGGTGGTATATCAGCCTCATGTAATTCATCCCGGGCAATTCCGTGAGGCATTGCAGGGCGCTGGTTATGATTTGATACTGGATACCGTCAATGCTTCAGAGAAACAGGCAGAAGTACAGGCAGACAACTATAAGGCATTAAAAAGAAAAACTATTCTGGCAGCGGTACTTACCTTGCCTGTCGTGGTGATAGGTATGTTTTTTATGAATGTTTCCCATGCCAGTTATTACATGTTTGTGTTAACCACACCAGTATTATTTGTATTTGGAAAGAGTTTCTTTATTAATGCATATAAACAGGCCCGTCATCAAAGGGCCAATATGGATAGCCTGGTGGCTTTAAGTACAGGTATATCCTATATTTTTAGTGTATTTAATACATTTTATGAGGATTACTGGCATAGTAAAGGCATACATCCGCATGTATATTTTGAGGCTGCTGCAGTAGTGATCGTATTTATCATGCTGGGAAAGTTGCTCGAAGAACGGGCGAAGTCTAATACCTCATCAGCCATTAAAAAATTGATTGGCCTGCAACCTCAAACAGTGACGGTCATCGGTATGGATGGCGAAAAAGAAATCGCCGTTTCAGCAGTAAAGACAGGTGACCTGCTGCTCGTTAAACCCGGTGATAAAATCCCTGTGGATGGGACCTTATCGTTAGGGCATTCCTACGTTGATGAAAGTATGATATCAGGCGAACCTGTAGCGGTACTGAAAGAACCGGGTACTACAGTTTATGCAGGTACCCTTAATCAGAAAGGCAGCTTCAGGTTTTACGCCTCAAGGGTTGGAGCAGATACTTTGCTGGCACAGATTATCCGGCAGGTACAGGAAGCCCAGGGTTCCAAAGCCCCGGTTCAAAAGCTCGTGGACAAAATTGCCGGTATTTTTGTGCCTGTGGTTCTTTTTATTGCCGTGTTAACACTTGGTGCCTGGCTGTTATTTGGCGGGGAGTACAAACTTAGCCAGGGTTTAATGGCTATGGTTACCGTTTTGGTAATTGCCTGCCCTTGTGCACTTGGTTTAGCTACTCCTACAGCAATTATGGTAGGTATAGGCAAAGGTGCTGAAAGTGGTATGCTCATCAAGGATGCCGAAGCTCTCGAAGTGGGCTATAAGGTAGATACAGTGATACTCGATAAGACAGGAACACTTACATTGGGGCGTCCCACAGTACACAGTTCCCGGTGGGCAGCTGCGGATCAGACAGCTAAAGGTATATTACTTGCACTGGAACAGCAGTCGGAGCATCCTCTTGCCAGTGCGGTGGTTACTCATATCACAGGACATGACATCCCACCAGTACCGGTTACCTCTTTTAAAAGTATAACAGGGATGGGAGCAGAGGCAGTGTATGAAGGGAAATCCTATTTTGCAGGCAGTGAAAAAATGCTTTCCAGCCGCGGGATCGAACTGGCTGACCAATTTATAGGTTTTGTTACGGATGCCCGCCAGTCCGCAATGGCGGTGATTTACTTTGGAGACAATGATGAGGTACTTGCCGTGATGGCAATTACTGATGAGATAAAGCCAGGTTCAAAAGAAGCGGTGGATGCACTGCAGGAACAAGGCTATTCTGTGTATATGCTTACCGGAGATAACAGTTTTACGGCTGCTGCTGTTGCTGGCCAGCTGGGCATATCTCAGTACAGGTCAGGAATGCTGCCTGCAGAGAAAGCTGATTTTATCAAAGAACTGCAGCATGAGGGAAGGATAGTGGCTATGGTTGGGGATGGGATTAATGACAGCCAGGCCCTGGCGCAGGCAGATTTTTCCATTGCTATGGGAAGAGGTTCGGATATAGCAATTGAAGCATCTAAATTAACCCTGCTCTCTTCAGATCTCAGACAGGTAGCAAAAGCATTGAAATTATCCGGTGCGACAGTGAGAACAATACGCCAGAATTTATTTTGGGCGTTCATTTATAATTTGATTGGCATACCTTTAGCAGCAGGAATATTATATCCTGTTAATGGGTTTCTGCTCAACCCGATGATTGCTGGAGCGGCAATGGCATTAAGTTCAGTTTCTGTGGTGGGCAATAGCCTGCGGCTAAAACTGATCAGGTTGTAATATGATATAGCGATGGATGCTTTAATTTCAAAAGATATGAAGACATTAAAATTTAAAACGAATATCAAATGCGGAGGATGTATCGAGACGGTAACCCCTCATCTGGAAAATGTAAACGGGCTGGAATCATGGAGCGTAGATACTGCCGTTCCTGAGAAAATCCTCACGATATCAGGAACTGAGGATGCACTGGCTGAAGAAGTAATAGGTACCTTAAAAAAGGCAGGCTACGAGGCTGAACTGATCTGATGCTGTTACATATAAAAAATATGGTGTGCGACCGCTGTATTCTGATCGTAAGACAGCAGCTGGATCATCTGGGTCTAACCGTAGAGGCCATCAGTCTGGGGAAAGTTACCGTTTCACCGGAGCCTGACCCATTGAAACTGCAGGAAGTTGCCGCAACCCTGCAGGTGCTGGGTTTTGAGCTGATCGATAAGGAAAAGAACCAGCTGATCGAACAGATCAGGACACAGGTGATCGAGATCGTCCATTACTCCGATTTAAGTGCCGTGCAGCAAAGCCTGATGACCATCATTGCCGAGAAATTAAACAAGGATTATGTTTTTCTCAGCAGGTTGTTTTCTGATGCGGAAGGAATTACTATTGAGAAATATATCATCCAGCAAAAGGTTGAAAAAGTAAAAGAGTTGCTTGAATACGGTGAACTGAACCTGAATGAGATTGCCTTTCAAATGGGATACAGCAGCAGTGCCCATCTGTCTACACAGTTTAAGGCTGTTACCGGCATGCCCCCAAGCAAATACAGGCAGCAGCCGGCAGGCGACAGAAAACCCCTGGACCAGGTCAGTTCTACTAAAGCTTAAAGCGTTCAAAGCAGGCCCGGTCCAGCGTTTCCCTGTGATCGGGATGTGCCAGGCTGATCAGTGCTTTTGCGCGTTCCTTAAAGCTTTTGCCAAACAGGTTCACTTTTCCAAATTCTGTAACTACCCAGTGCACATGCCCGCGGGTGGTAACCACTCCCGCACCTTCCTTGAGAAATGGTACGATACGGGATATTCCTTTAGACGTTACTGACGGAAGGGCGATAATCGGTTTTCCCCCTGAAGATAAGGTGGCCCCATGGATGAAATCCATCTGCCCCCCGATACCGGAATACTGATGGGTGCCCATAGAATCGGCACATACCTGTCCTGTCAGGTCAAGCTCAATAGCAGAATTGATGGCCGTAATTTTCTGATTTTGTCTGATTACGCTGGTATCATTTGCATATGCAATGTCCATGACCCGAATCGCGGGATTATCATTCACAAAATCATACAGCCGGCGTGTGCCGATCATAAATGAAGTAACGGATTTACCGCGGTTGAGCTTCTTCATGCTGTTGTTGATCACACCGCTTTCGATCAATGGGATCACGCCATCCGATAACATTTCGGTATGCAGTCCTAGATTTTTATGGTTGCGCAGGTTTTTAAGTACCTGATCAGGAATGCCACCAATGCCCAGCTGCAGCGTTGCGCCATCCTCTACCAATGAGGCAATATGCTGACCAATAGTTACCATCGCTGTGCTGATTTTTGCAGAATAATCTACCTGAGGCAAAGGTGCCGCATGCCATACCAGCGAATCCAGTTTACTGATATGGATAAAGCCGTCACCATGTGTGCGCGGCATATCAGGATTTACCTGTGCAATCACATGCCTTGCCGTATCTACTGCTGCCCTGGCTATATCCACAGAGGTCCCCAGCGAACAAAAGCCATGGGCATCGGGAGGCGAAACCTGTAACATGGCCACATCAAGTGGCAGAAATCCTTCCCTGAATAATTTGGGGATCTGGCTGAGAAACACAGGTACATAATCTCCGTTGATACTGTTCACGACGCTGCGTGTATTGGCGGAGACAAAGAGGGAATTGAAAAAGAAACTCCTGCTCCATGATGGGTGGTTAAAATCTACCTCTCCGAGGGTAGTAATACTCACCAGTTCTACATTTTGCAGTTCCGCATGCCGCTGCTGCATTGCTTTAATTAAATGTACCGGGGTGGCAGCGCTGCCATGGAGAAACACGCGGTGTCCAGACTGAATATGTTTCACAGCTTCTTCTGCAGTGGTATATGTTGGATTGCTCATAACTGAAGTGATTGATAATGCTAAATACTGGATTTTGATGCTGTAAACTGATGATTGTGATCAGTATCATTAATGATTAAGGTCACATTCTGAAGATTTTTTCTTTACCTTAATGGCATTAAACAATTTGTTAAGAGATATGGATACTGGCCTGATTAGGGAACAAACAAAAGGATGCAAGGATAAAATTTTTCTGAATAGTGCCGGTTCGTCGCTCGTTCCGAAGAGCGTAACGGAAAAAATGGTCAGTTATCTGCAGATGGAGGCTTTGGAAGGAGGCTATGCACTGGAAAATCAATTCGCCGCAGAGCTGGAAGACTTTTATATACAGGCCGGAATACTCTTAAACTGTGCTCCGGGAAATATAGCATTCGCCACCAGTGCTACAGGTGCTTTTGCGAGGGCGATATCTTCAATAGATTTTAAAGCAGGGGATATCATCCTGACTACTGATGATGATTATATTTCTAACCAGCTGGCTTTCCTGTCAATGAAACAGCGTTTCGGGATCAGGATTATACGGGCAAACAATTTAACAAACGGTGACCTGGACCTTGAAGCCTTTGAAAAACTGGTGATCAGCCATCAGCCCAAATTAGTGGCGATAGCTTATATGCCTACCAATTCCGGATTTGTACAGCCGGCCGAAGAACTTGGCCTGATCTGCAGGAAATACGATGTCCTGTATTTGCTTGATGCCTGCCAGGCGGTGGGACAACGCGCAGTAGATGTGCAACGGATTGGCTGCGATTTTCTCACTGCTACAGGGCGAAAATTTTTACGCGGCCCCCGGGGTACCGGCTTTTTGTACGTGTCTGACAAAGTACTGAATGCACAACTGGTTCCACTGATTTTTGATATGCAGGGGGCCGACTGGACTGGAGATGACACCTATACACTGACCAGGACTGCCAAAAGATTTGAATTATATGAATCCTCGATTGCGGGGAAACTTGGACTGGCCGAGGCGTTGAAATATATCAATGAAATCGGCATCACAGCGATTGAGGAATATAATATCAGTCTTATACAGCAGTTCAGGGATGGACTTGGAAAAGTAACAGGCTTGAGATTACATGACCAGGGCAGCGTGCTGAGCAATATTCTCACCTTTACTACAGACAACCGCTCACTGGGCGATACGGCACAGTTGCTCAAAGATCATCAGGTATACTTTTCTATGAGCTTCAGGAACTTTGCAAGGCTCGATTTCAACAAAAAAGATCTGGATGGAGTGATCCGCTTTTCGCCGCATTATTTTAATACTACAGAAGAACTTGAAAAAACTATCGACATTTTGAATTATTAATTGTTAATCATTGACAAAACAAAACTCATCTGATGAAGGCAACTTATAATGGTAAGGTCCTGGCGGAAAGCCAGGATACTATTGTGGTAGAAAACAACCACTATTTCCCGCAGGAATCCTTAAATAAAGAATATTTTAAAGATTCAGATAAACATACCACCTGCCCATGGAAAGGCGAAGCTTCTTATTATACGATTGAGGTTGACGGTAAAATCAATGCAGATGCAGCCTGGTATTACCCCGCCCCCAAAGATGCAGCAAAAGAGATCAGGGACCATGTTGCCTTCTGGAGAGGTGTGGAAGTTAACGAATAATCAGAAAAAGAGAGATCATGAAGGAATTTGATGCAATCATCATAGGATCAGGACAGGCGGGAACGCCATTGGCAAGAAAGTTAGCCAAATCAGGCTGGAAAACAGCGATCATAGAAAAGAGATTAGTGGGCGGAACGTGTGTCAATGATGGCTGTACGCCCACAAAAGCATTGGTTGCATCTGCAAAACTTGCCTACATGGCAGGGAAGAGCGCTGATCTGGGAATCGAAATTCCAGACTTCAGGGTTAATTTTAAAGCTGTAATGGCAAGGAAGGCAGCAATCGTTAAAAAATCTCATGACGGATCGGTCAAAGGGCTCGAAAATACACAGAACCTGACCCTGGTGTATGGCAAAGCTAAATTTACGGATGACCATACTTTGTATGTAGAGGGCAATGACGGGAGTTTTGAAAATTATACAGCCAAACATATTTTTATCAATACGGGGGAAAGCCCTGTTATTCCGGACATTGATGGAGTAAATGATATTCAATACCTCACTTCAACTACCATTCTTGAACTGGAGGAAGTCCCGGAACACTTGCTGATCGTAGGCGGTGGATATATAGGATTGGAATTTGCGCAGATGTACAGCCGTTTCGGAGCCAAAGTTACCCTGCTTGAACACGGCGACAGGCTGCTGCCAAAGGAAGATACTGATGTATGTGAAGTGATAAGCGCGTTTTTTAAAGAAGACGGGATAGATGTTTTTACAGAAGTTAAGGTTACCAAATTTGAACAAACTGCTGATCAAAAGATCAGGGTTACTGCTGACCAGGACGGAAAATCACACACTTATACCTGTAGCCATGTATTACTGGCATCGGGAAGAAAACCGCAGACAGAAGCCCTGGGACTGGAGAATACTGGTGTTCAATGCGACGAAAAAGGCCATATACAGGTAAATGAGTTTCTGGAAACAGCTGTGAAAAATGTATATGCCATGGGGGATGTGAAAGGTGGCCCCGCTTTTACCCATATATCCTACAATGATTTTGTGGTGGTGGCAGCGAATCTGTTAGACCATGGAAAAATGAGTATCAAAGACCGTATGGTGCCATATTGCATGTTTATTGATCCGCAGCTGGGCAGGATCGGGATCACCGAAACCCAGGCTATAGCTGCAAAACTCGATTATGTGGTGGCTAAGTTACCTATGGAGCATGTTGCAAGGGCAATTGAAACCGGACAAATGCGCGGCTTTATGAAGGCCATAGTGGATAAAAAAACAAAACAGGTCCTTGGTGCAACAATCATCGGTGAACAGGGAGGAGAAATTATGTCTATCATACAGATGGCAATGATGGGAAAAATCACTTATGAGGAGATCAGGTATAACATTTTTGCCCATCCTTTATATGCAGAGTCACTCAACAATTTATTTATGTCTCTTGATTAAATGATCAAAGCAGAAAACCTGGTTAAAAAATTTGGCAGTTCTACCGCTGTAAACCATATCAGCTTCGACGTAAAAGATGGCGAGAACCTCATCTTGTTGGGTACAAGCGGCTGCGGAAAAACGACTACGCTGCGCATGGTGAACAGGCTCATTGAACCGGATTCCGGAACCATATTTCTGAACGGTTCTGATATCAGGACGCAACAGCCCGAAGTTTTAAGACGGGGAATAGGCTATGTCCTGCAAAATCATGGTTTATTTCCTCATTATACCGTTGCAGAAAATATTGCGATTGTTCCCCGGCTCCTTAAATGGGGAAACGAGGCGATTCGAAAACGTGCAGATGAACTTTTTGATAAGCTCAACCTTGATCCTTCATTAAAAGATAAATTTCCTGCCGCGCTGAGCGGAGGGCAGCAACAGCGTGTTGGACTGGCCCGCTCGCTGATGGTAAATCCGCCTGTTTTACTGATGGATGAGCCTTTTGGTGCCCTGGATAATTTAACACGGATCAATATCAGGAAAGAGTTCAGGGTTCTGGATGAACTGGTGAAAAAAACCATTATCATGGTTACACATGATGTGCAGGAAGCGTTTGAGATGGGCGACAGGATCTGCCTGATGGATAAAGGAGAGATCAAACAAATCGGAACTCCAGAAGAACTGCTGTTCCGACCCGCTAATGTTTTTGTAACAGATTTCCTTAATGAGCAGCGCCTGCAGCTGGAACTGAAATCGGTTTTATTGAAAGAAGTTCTGCCCCAATATCCCGGTGATGTCTCCGTGTGGGACAAAATGGAAATCCTGCTGCAAAAACAAAACCCAGTTAATGATCAGTCTGGCGAGAGGACAGGCACTGATGAGTTAACAATAGCAAGTTTAATGGCTGCATTTTCTCGTTATAAAAAAGATAATCATGGATGAGACGCAAAGCTTCTGGCAGTTTGTACATCAGCAGTCTGATAAGTTATGGAGCCAGACCTGGGCACATATTGGCCTGACGATGATTTCGCTGATCCTGGCAATTCTGATCGCGGTGCCCATAGGGATACTGATTGCAAGAAAACAAAAACTCTCAGGGATCGTCCTCGGCATTGCCGGGGTACTGCAAACTATCCCAAGTATCGCTTTGCTGGGCGTGATGATCCCCTTTTTAGGTATAGGGCCAAAACCGGCAATTCTTGCCCTTTTTTTGTACGCCCTGTTACCTGTGATCAGGAATACCTACACCGGCATCATGGAAGTAAACCCAGCGGTGATCGATGCAGCAAAGGGGATGGGCATGAGCAGGTGGCAGGTACTGACTAAGGTAGAATTGCCGCTGGCTTTTCCGGTCCTGATGGCGGGCATCCGTACGGCAACAGTAATTAATGTGGGCGTGGCTACCCTGGCCGCATACATTGCAGCGGGTGGTCTGGGCGAATTTATTTTTGGAGGTATCGCGCTGAACAATTCAAATATGATTCTGGCAGGTGCTATCCCGGCAGCTTTGCTGGCCATTGTATTGGATTTCCTGCTGTCCTTATTACAGAAAATCAATCTCAAAAGTATAAAGGTGGTCTGGTTAATCCTGCCTTTTATTTTTGTTTCGATGAGTTCATTCTATCTGCTGCCCACACAAATCGGCGGAAAGATGCTCGCCGGTTTTACCCCTGAGTTTATGGGCAGGCAGGATGGCTACCTGGGTTTGAAAAGTGTTTATCAGTTGGGGATAGAAACAGTGGTCATCAGCGATGCGGTAATGTACAAGGCAGCATATGAGCATAAACTGGATGTGATCAGCGGTTACAGTACTGATGGCCGTTTAAAAGCATATGATTTGGTTACGCTGAAAGATGACAGGCATATCTTTCCGCCCTATTATGCGGCTCCTGTGGTCAGAAATGATGTGCTGAAAAAATATCCTGAACTGGAGCCAGTGCTCAACCAGTTGTCCGGAGCAATCAATGATTCCATAATGACGGCATTGAATTACAAGGTAGATCAGCTCAAACAAAGTCCGGAGAAGGTTGCAATGGATTTTATGGTGAGCAAGAATCTATATCGCCCTGCGCGAAAAGGAAGCAGGGGCACCATCAGGATAGGCTCAAAGATCTTTGGTGAACAGTATATCTTAGCACAGATGTATAAGATATTGATCCTTGGCAATACCGATCTTGCTGTGGCTACAAAAACAGGGTTGGGAGGTACAAAAATATGTTTTGATGCCTTAACTAATAACCAGATCGACTTTTATCCAGAGTACACAGGAACCGGCTTTCTGGTTTTGTTAAAACCTGACATAAAAACTATTAATCAGCTGAATGGAAACAGGGATCAGGTTTACCATTATGTAACTGAGGCCTTTAATCAGAAATATAATCTTAAGTGGTTAAAACCAATCGGCTTTAATAACAGTTATGCAGTTATGATGAGAAAAGAACAGGCACAGAGTTTGCGCATCGAAACCATAACAGACTTAACAAAACATCTAAATCAAAAATAATATGTCACTCTGGGATAAGTACTCAGCAGTTAGGTCGCATAGCGTCCTGATATGTTCAAAACTTCAGAAAGAAGACTATGTAGTTCAGCCCGTAGTGGATGTAAGTCCGCCAAAGTGGCACCTCGGACATACTACATGGTTTTTTGAAACTTTCATTCTCATTCCCCATGCATTTGCCTATCAGCCCTTCAATCCTGATTACAACTATGTTTTTAACAGTTACTATGAAAATATAGGTGCAAGGGTGATCCGTACAGACCGGGGCAACCTGAGCAGGCCAACGGTAGATGAGGTCTTTCAGTACAGGGCTTATGTGGATGAGGCAATGGAAAAGTATCTCCACGGCTTAAATGATCCCGAAGTTTTGGAATTGGTTGAATTGGGTTTAAACCATGAGCAGCAGCACCAGGAATTACTGTGGTATGATATCAAATACATATTGGGGCATAATCCATTGTTTCCTGAATATGCTGCAGAAAATATAGAGTCAGGCCTGCTCAACTCCGGAGAGGGCTGGGCAGCGTTTTCTGAAGGAGTTTACGAAGTGGGCCATCACGGCGATAACTTTCACTTTGACAATGAACTGGGCAGGCATAAGGTATATATACAGAACTTCAGTATTTCCACCAGGCTGGTCAGCAATGAAGAATATCTTGCTTTTATCAGGGCTGGCGGTTATCAGGATTTTAACTTGTGGCATGCTGAAGCCTGGGACTGGGTAACTCAGAATCATATCATTGCACCCTTGTACTGGTATGAGGTAGATGGCGTATGGCATCGTTACAGCCTTTCCGGTTTGGAGGCACTGAAACCTGATGAACCGGTATCTCATGTCAGTTATTATGAGGCGGCAGCATTTGCACAATGGAAAGGCCTGCGCTTGCCCACTGAATTTGAGTGGGAAGTAGCTTCGGCACAGCTCGATTGGGGCAGGTTATGGGAATGGACAGAAAGTGCCTACCTGCCTTATCCCGGATTTTCTAAAGCCGCCGGTGCCTTAGGAGAATACAATGGTAAATTTATGGTCAACCAAAAAGTATTGCGTGGGGCTTCAATTGCCACCCCTGCACAGCACAGCAGGAGTACTTACCGCAATTTTTTTCACCCCAATCTACGCTGGATGTTTAGCGGAATCAGGCTCTCAAAATAAATATGAATCAATTTCTTAAAGAGGTTTTACAAGATCTCAGTCAGACACCAAAGACTCTCAACTCCAAATATTTCTATGATGGGAAAGGCGATAAGCTCTTCCAGGAAATTATGGACTGCCCGGAATATTATCCTACCAACTGCGAGATGGAAATTTTCAGGGAGCATACCCGGGACCTGGCCGTTACGCTCAAAAATGGTTTCAATGAGTTCGACCTCGTAGAGATGGGGGCGGGAGATGCTACAAAATCCAGCTTTCTTTTAAAAGAACTGGTGGATATGCAAGCCGATTTCACCTATATGCCTATAGATATTTCCTCTGCCATGATTGCACACCTGGAAGAATCCCTTCCCGGAAAAATCGAAGGACTGAAAGTTGAAGGCCTGAACGGTGAGTATTTTGACATGCTCGAAAAGGCAAATCAGATTTCGTCAAGAAAGAAAGTAGTAATGCTTCTCGGTGGTAATATAGGAAATGAAACTCCTGAAAATGCACTGGGCTTCTGCCGTAAAATCCGCTCCTGTTTACAGGAAGGAGACCTGGTTCTGGTGGGCTTTGACCTGAAAAAGAATCCGCGCACAATCCTTGCTGCATATAACGATGCTGCCGGTTTTACAAGGGATTTTAACCTCAACCTTTTACACCGGATCAATAATGAGCTGGACGCGGATTTTGATACCGAACAATTTGAGCATTATCCCACTTATGACCCGGCAAGCGGGGCCTGCAAAAGTTATCTGGTAAGCAGGACTGCACAGGAGGTAACTATTGCAGGGCAAAAGTTTATATTTAAAGAGAACGAATTCATATTTATGGAGATCTCTCAGAAATATAGCCTGGAGGAAACTGAGGCAATGGCTGCACAAACGGGATTTAAGACCGTGAATCATTTCCTTGACCATAAAAAATGGTTTGTTGATACCGTATGGCAATGCATATAAAATGTGATATCCTGATTTGCGGCGGGGGACTGGCTGGTTTGAGCCTTTTATACAGGGCGATGAAACTTGGCATTTGGGAGGGGCAGCAGATTATTGTGATCGACCGCTCTGACAAAGCAACGAATGATAAAACATGGTCCTTCTGGAAAAAGGAGGAGTCGTGCTTTGAAGAACTGATCCGGCATCAGTGGCCTCAGCTGGTTTTCTATTCCAATCATGGAACGAGGATTCCTTTAAACAGTGGGGGCTATACTTATAATAGTATAAGGAGTATAGATTTCTATCACCATGTGCTTACTTACCTTCGTCAATGCCCAAATATATCTTTTGTCAGGGCTGATATTACCTCTGTTGTTTCTTCAGGAGAACAGTGTATGCTGCATACCCCTGATCATTCTTATCAGTCAACTTATCTTTTTAACTCTATTTATCATCAGCCATCGGCCAGATCCGGAGGACAGCACTTTTTACAGCATTTTAAAGGAGTAAGGATCAAAACTACCGCGCAGATTCCGCCGGTCACCGAAGCCTGGCTGATGGATTTCAGAACAGGCCAGCAAAACGGTACCACCTTTTTCTACACGCTGCCAATGGCACAGGATGAGCTTTTTGTAGAATATACGCTCTTCTCAAAATCGGTGCTTCCGATGGAGGAATATGACAGGGAGATCCGGAATTACATCCGTGATATACTTCAGATTGAGCATTATGAAGTCCTGGAAGATGAATATGGTGTAATACCCATGACAGACCATCTTTTCAGGAGATTTGAAGGCAATATCATTCATATCGGCACTGCCGGGGGCGATACCCGTGCAAGCACTGGTTATACCTTTACGAATACGCAAAAGACAGTAGATAAAATCCTCCGGAGCTTTCAATCAGAAGGGCATCCGTTTTTTAAAGAGGAAAATATAGGGCTTAAGCAGCAGCTGTATGATGCCACACTGCTCCATGTTCTGGCAAAGCGTCAATACGATGGGCATCAGCTGTTCAGCGACCTGTTTAAAAAGGCGCCCGCCTACAGGATATTTGCCTTTCTGGATGGGGAGACTTCTCTTTTGCAGGATGTATTCATCATGAGAAGCCTTAAAATTATGCCTTTTCTCAGCTCCTTTCTTACTGCTGTCTTAAGGCGGATCAGCAGCTGATCCATATGAATCAGATTCCTGAGGGTGAATGATCATGGGATAGTCATGTTACAACATATATTGATGTATCGGGAAATCCCGATGTATCTTTATGCCATGGACCAGGTAGATATCTTCAAAGCATTATCAAATAAGACGCGCCTTTCAATTCTGGAATGGCTTAAAAATCCGGAAACTCATTTTCCTGACTATGAATTGCACAGCAATGAATTTGGTATTTGTGTAGGACAGATCCAGCAAAAAGCAGGTCTTACCCAGTCAACTGTTTCGGAGTACCTGTCGCTGCTTCAGCGAACGGGCTTAATCGAATCCACCCGCGTGGGGCAGTGGACCTATTACAAGAGAAATGAAGCTGCTTTTCAGCAGTTAAAGGATCTCATCAGCAAAGAACTATAATAAAATAAATAGATATGAATACAGACAGCTTGTTTCAGCCATTTAAGCTGAAAACATTAAATATGAAGAATAGAATAGTGATGGCACCCATGACCCGTGCTTTCTCTCCAAACGGCATCCCAACTGCTGATGTTGCTGATTATTATCGTAAAAGAGCAGCAGGGGATGTGGGGTTGATCCTTTCGGAAGGCACTGTAATTGACCGCCTTTCATCGTCAAACGATGGCAATATCCCTCATTTTTATGGTGATCAGGCACTTGCCGGATGGGATAAAGTGATCACGGATGTACATGGCGCGCACGGACAGATGGGGCCACAGATCTGGCATATGGGCATTATGGCTGACCACCATTCCGGATGGTTACCTCCTGCAGAATTTGAAGGGCCATCAGGATTTGTTAATCCGGGCGAGAAAAAAGGAAAGGCAATGACTGAGAAGGATATTACCGATGCGATTATCGCTTATGGCAAGGCCGCTGCCGATGCCAAAAGACTGGGCTTTGATTGTATAGAAATACATGGAGCGCACGGGTACCTGATCGACCAGTTCTTCTGGGATGCTTTGAATCAGCGTACTGATGAGTATGGTGGCGCAACATTACCTGAACGCAGCCGTTTTGCAATTGAGGTGATCAAAGAAGTACGCAGACAAGTAGGCGAAGATTTTGCAGTGATCATCCGTCTGTCTCAATTTAAACCGCAGGACTATAATTACAAACTGGCAGCAACTCCGCTGGAAATGGAAGCATGGTTAAATCCATTGGTAGATGCCGGTGTTGATATCCTGCACTGTTCACAACGCCGTTTCTGGGAGCCTGAATTTGAGGGTTCTGACCTGAATTTTGCAGGCTGGGCTAAAAAACTTACCGGCGCCGCCACTATTACAGTGGGTTCAGTTGGTCTAACGGGAGAATTTATGGCCGCTTTCAGGGGAGAGGCTTCACAGCCGGCATCACTTGATGAACTGGTCAAAAGAATGGACAGGGGTGATTTTGACCTTGTTGCAGTTGGAAGACCTCTTTTAGCTGATCCGGAATGGGTGAAAAAAATTCAGAACGGACAGGCTGATGAACTGAAAGGATTCAGTAAAGAAGCGCTGGCTACACTGGTATAAATTGCTCAACTCAATGATCTATTATGGAATCGTCATATCTGTTAAAATTATCTGCTGAACAACAGGATCTGCTGGCACAGTGTCCTTTCATTTCAACAGAACTGCTGGCTGCTGCAATTCATCAACATGCAGAGCAGATCGGATATATGCTGCAGGCTTATTTTCCAAAAGAAAAAATCAGCCGGGTAGCCATTATTCCGGGAAGTATCACTATCCAGGAAGTTAGCCCTGTCAAGTTACAGCTGGAGTTTGTAAAGGAAGAGTTCAATACCTGCAGTGCAATAGATACTGAACTGAAAGATAAGATGGCTGTAACTGTAGCTATTGACAGAATTGAAGGAGTATTGAGATTAACAGGGGAGACCTGGCCTGAGCTTTAGGCTCGTTAACCAATTATTAAAAGATCCTGATAAACAAAAAGACCTGCTTGATCAAGCAGGTCTTTTTGTTTATCAGGATGACTGAATACTAGTATAAAGTAAATTCAACCCTTCTGTTTTTCTGACGGCCAGCTGCTGTTTTGTTGGTAGCAATTGGCTGGTTTGGTCCGTAACCTGTAGCTTCGATACGTGATGGGTTAGCACCTTGTGAAACTAGGTAAGATTTAACCGCTTCAGCCCTGTCTTTCGATAAGCTTAAGTTTAAAGCCATAGAACCTGTGTTATCAGTATGTCCTGCTAGTTTTAAGCTAAAGTTTTTCTCCACTAATAAGGCTGCAACTCTGTTCAGCGTAGTGTATGAAGTAGCTTTGATGGTAGATTTACCTAAATCAAATTCTAAATCCCTGATCGCTTCGCTTACTACTTTACGGTCAGACTCAGTGATGATCACTTTTTCTCTGATCACTGGT
>Ga0163161_10000237_pt1 | contig 50205 bp, 40 predicted proteins | sample S45metaG_FD_129847 | JGI IMG/M metagenome (GOLD analysis project Ga0163161, IMG submission 129847) | Switchgrass rhizosphere microbial communities from Kellogg Biological Station, Michigan, USA - S4-5 metaG | ecosystem: Host-associated > Plants > Roots > Rhizosphere > Soil | place: USA... | reverse complement strand
ATTACCCGGCCATCCGGAGATAATTTATCATCAGTATCGATAATTTTCTCCATGAAGCACCGGTCAGTAACCTGAAAAACAGCTTCTAATCGATTTGAGTTCGTTTCATCTGGACAGAACAATCTAAAGTTCTTATTGGCTGCATTCATGGTAAATATTTCACGCAAAAACTTACCGAGATTCCGGGTGCTTTCTGCCTGGATTGTTCCCGGATGTGCTACTTTGATCCCGTAGTGTTTGAAGTCTGGCAGAATAAGATCCTTTAACAAAATTCCCCCGTTTGCATAAGGTAATGCGCTCATTCTTTTATCCCCAACGGGCGAGAGGCTGCGAAGGTCAGCGTTTAGTGTACCGTGCTCATCAAAGAGCTTTTCAGGCTCGTAGCTGCGCATCCATACCTCAAGGGCTTGCAATTTCTCAGGGTTCTCCTTAACTCCGGCCAACGGAACCTGATGCGAACGGAACGATCCCTCGATAGGCAGATTATTCCAAGATTTGGGTCCGGTCCACCCCTTGGGCGTTCTTAAAATAATCATAGGCCATTTTCTTTGGTGGATTATACCTTCAGCCCTGGCATTGTACTGGATTTTTCTGATCTTATCATAAACGATATCCAAAGTAGAAGACAGCTGACGGTGAACATTGTGCGGGTACTCCCCTTCAACGAAAAACACCTCATATCCATATCCTTTGAACAGTTCACTTAAAGCGGTATCATCCATACGGGAAAATATGGTAGGACTTGCTATTTTGTATCCGTTTAGGTGAAGTATGGGCAACACCGCACCATCTCTTGCAGGATTTAAAAAAGCAACTGAATTCCAGCTTGCTGCCAGAGGACCTGTTTCCGCCTCTCCATCTCCGATTACGCAGGTGGCAATCAGGTTTGGGTTATCAAATACAGCACCGAAAGCATGCATGAGGGAATAGCCCAATTCGCCGCCCTCATTGATTGATCCCGGTGTGTGGGCACTTACATGACTGGGAATTCCTCCGGGAGTAGAAAACTGCCTGAAAAGTTTAAGCATACCTTCCTCATCCATTGTTACCTCGGGAAAAAGTTCAGTATATGTACCTTCCAGATAGGTATGGGCCACGATGGCGGGTGCACCGTGACCAGGTCCGCACACATACAGCATATCCGCATTTGTATCTTTTATCAATCTGTTCAGGTGGACATAAATAAGGTTTAAGCCGGGAGAAGTACCCCAATGACCAAGCAACCTGGGTTTAATGTCGTCTGGTGTAAGCGGGTTACGCAATAATGGATTGGCCTGTAAATAAATCTGACCAGCAGATAAGTAATTTACCGCTTGCCAGTATTGATGTATTTTATCGATTTCTATTTCTGAAATTTCTTGCATGGTATTTTGGATTTAAGCTTTAAACATGTATTGTTTTAAGCTCCATGGATAATGGTTCGATGGGTTTTTAGCTAAGTTTATATAGATCTGGCAATAAAAATCAAGGCTTAAGACCAATAAAAAACTACATATCAAATCGCTATATCATTCTAATCTGGTATGTTTAATCAAAGATCCTCAACTATACTGGGCCAGGAAATGATAGCGGTCATGTTTAATAGAGATGTTGATTCTAAAACAGAAGATCAAGACTGAGTAAGTATGTTATTCAGCAGGTAACTTAAATAGCCCGTTCGTGGTCTATTTGTAAGCACTAATTGTACTGCATGGATTATTTTTGATACTTTTTACCTAAAATCAACTTGTAAAACTGAACCAGTATCAGCGGCAGTGTACCTGCAAAAATTGCGGCGAGCCATGCCTGCAATGGTATTATATTGAGGTTAAGCACCTGTCGGCTTTTGGGAAAAACATACACCAAAGTGATAAGAGAAAAGCAGAATATGATTGCCATCCACACAAATTTATTTTTAGTCACCTCATTTTTTGTCATTCCCGAGCGCAAAGAAGACATATTGAATACATGAAATAGTTGGGCAGCAGCCAGCGTAATAAATGCTACGTTGTTGATAACCTCCACTTTTTCACTTACATATCTCATGCATATAAAAATCGCAAGCATAACCGAAAGCGTCATGAGCACCGCATAAACCAAAATCACCAGCCAGTTACGGTTAGATATAATCTCAAGGCCAGGATCTCTCGGAGCCTTCAACATAATCGATTTATCTCCCCTTCCCAGGCCAAGAGCAAGCGCAGGAAAGACATCAGTAACCATATTCAAAAACAGAATCTGCAAGGGAAAGAGGATGGCACCGGTTCCCAAAAAGCCCAGTAGGGTTACAATAATAATTTCGCTCAGGTTACAGGATATCAGATAAATGACAAAGCGCTGGATATTCTGAAAGATCTCTCTTCCATTGGCAACGGCCCGGGTAATCGATACAAAGGAGTCATCCTTAAGCACAATATTTGCAGTTTCTTTTGCCACCTGAGTGCCCCTCAGTCCCATGGCAATCCCTACATCTGCCTTTTTTATTGCTGGCGCATCATTTACACCGTCTCCGGTCATCGCCACCAAAAAGCCAGCCTTCTGATAGGTATCCACAATTTCGAGTTTCTGTTTAGGAGAAGTTCTGGCAAAGACAGTAGTGGAAAGAATCCTGTCCCTCCACTCCTGATCCAATGCGTCTTCCTGCGGAAGAGAATTCCCCAATATAACCTGATTATCCGCTATTTCTGTGATGCCAACCTTTTTTGCAATACTTAAAGCTGTTAACGGATGGTCTCCGGTAATCATAACGATTTTTATACCTGCAGCGCGGCAGGTTGAGATAGCGCCTTTGATATCACTCCGCGGAGGATCCAAAAACCCAACCATCCCCACATAGGTCAGCTCAGTTATGAAGTCGCCATCAGGCATTTCATTCAGGCTTTTGAAGGCAAAAGCCAATACCCTTAACCCACTTGCTGAAAGGTTTTCTGCATTGGCGAGTATTTTTTCCCGATCACCGGAAGTGATTTCGTTTAAACTATTTCCAGACTGGATCTTTGTGCACTTTAAGATCAAACCTTCAACTGCCCCTTTCACTGAAATGAAATAATCATTTCCATTTTGATCGGCAGTTGCCATCAGTTTAGTTTCAGCGCTGAAGGGAATCTCCGATTTTCTCTGGTAATGTGCTGCAGACCCCTCCCCGGAAAACGCGGCGGCTTTGTTCAATAGCAAGAGGGCAATTTCAATAGGATCACCAGATACCTTAGCCGGCTCAGTTTGATCGACAGGGGCGTTGTTACAAAGCGTGCCGATTTTAACCAATAGCTCAAAATTTTTCTGGCTTCTGTTGATGCCCATATCATCATACACTAAATGTCCCTTTTCCATAGAAACATGTACTTCTTCGCCAGGAAAAGACAGGACTTTTACAAAAATCTTATTTTCAGTCAAGGTTCCGGTTTTGTCTGTAAGGATGACGTTCACTCCGCCTAGCGTTTCAACCGAGGAAAGTCTTTTAACGATGGCATCTCTTTTTGCCATGCGCAGCATGCCAAAAGCGAGCGCAACCGTTGCTACAATAGGAAGGCCTTCAGGAAAGGCAGCCACAGCAAGTGCTATGGACGTTTCCAGAATCTCGAGCCAGGGTTTCCCTTCAATAAAAGCGGTGAGTGCAAAGAAAGCCGTCATGAAAAGGGTGATGTAAATTAACTTTTTGGTCAGATTTCCGATTTTGATATCTAAAGGTGATTTGGTGGCAGCTGAACGACCAACCATCTCGCTGATCTTGCCCAGTTCGGTGTTTGCGGCAATGCCTGTAATAATGACTTTGCCATTCCCGTTCATCACCGCTGTACCTTTGTATACCATGTTTATTGATGCAGACGCATCAGTATCTGCCCCCTGGCTATCACTGGTTTTAAGGATGGGGAATGATTCCCCAGTCAATGCAGACTCATCTACCTGAAGCCCGTTTGATTCGATAACCCGGCCATCTCCAGATACCATGTCTCCGGAATCAAGCAGCAGCAAATCTCCAGGGGTCAACTGTTCGGAAAGCACATCCATGGTTTTTCCACCCCTAATGACCTTAGAGACACTTAGGTCCATTTCTTTTAACGCCCGCATGGAACTCCTTGCCTGAAGTTCCATAAAAAAACCAATCAGGGCGTTAACCAAAATAACGATAAATATGGCGATTGCTTCCAACGAGTTTTTAAAATATAACGATGCAAATGCAGCAACAAACAGCAGGTAAACGATAGGACTGTTAAACTGTTCAAAAAACATCTGCCAGATACTTTTAACCTTTTGGCTGACATTGATGTTGAGTCCAAATTGGACTGAACGTAACGAAGCCTCGTTAACACTGATACCCTGCTGCCCATCCGTTTCAAAAGCATTAAGTAGCTCACTAACGCTTAAAACCGGAACAGGTGTATTATTGGCAGCTAAGTTATTGTTCATCTTCTTTTTATAACAGTAAATGCCAGAATTGACAGATGACGCTACATATAGCAAAAGTACAGCCCCAGTTGTGGTTAGAAATGATGTTCCCGACCTGAATTGATGATGCTCATCACTAGCGGTTGACCATTTTCCGTTTTTGAATGACTACCTTCCGGGTTTTGATATTCTTTGATAGAAGAAAAACAAAACAATCCCCTTTGGCGATCGTTCTACTAATGCAGCTAAAATATTTAGCTGTTAATCAATAAATTATGGAAAATTCCGTATTGCTAAGGGCAATTATTGACAATGCAATAGACGGACTGATCACTATTGATGACCGGGGCATTGTAGAATCAATAAATCCCTCTGCATGCCGTCTTTTCGATTATGATCCTGAAGAAGTAATCGGACGGAATATATCCATGCTGATGCCTGAGCCAGATAGATCTTACCATGACCATTATCTTTATAATTATAAAAAAACAGGCGAAGCGAATATCATTGGTATTGGCCGAGAACTGATAGGCATGAAGAAAAACGGAAGTTACTTTCCATTTCGTCTGGGCGTAAGTGAGGTTAAGTATTCAGGCAGGATAATTTATGCTGGTTTCATTCATGATCTGACCAGAGAAAAAGAGGCGGAAGGAAAATTGCAAGATTATGCGGCACAACTTGAGGTTCAAGTGGAAGAGCGAACGCATTCGCTAAGAATGACTGTAGATGCATTGAAACGTACCCAGGTAGACCTGAACCTGTCACTTAATAAGGAAAAAGAACTTGGACAGTTGAAGAGCAGATTTGTGTCTATCGCTTCTCATGAGTTCAGGACGCCACTGAGCCTCATTCAGCTATCCGCTTCCTTAATAGAACGTTATACCGAAACGCTTGATCAAAAGAACATCGGAAAGCATGTGGGTAAAATCAAGGATGCGGTACTAAATATTACTGCGATTTTAAATGATTTTTTATCTCTGGAAAAATTAGACAGCGGTATGGTCAAGCCATCACTGAGTCGCTTCAACTTATCAGAGATGGCAGAAGAAATTACCGGCGAAATGCAGGTTGTTTTACAGGGAAAGCAAAAGATTATCTTTAAACATAGGGGTACCAGCCAAAAGATAACACTCGATCAAAATCTATTAAAAAATTGTATCATCATATTAATAGACAACGCCATTAAATATTCAGGAGCTGATAGTCAGATTCAGTTTTATACCAAGATTAATGAGCATAATTGTACCATCAGAATCTGTGATGATGGGATTGGTATTCCTGAAAGTGATCACAAACATCTTTTCGATGCTTTTTTTCGTGCCCACAATACCGGTAATATATCAGGTACCGGGCTTGGATTGAGTATACTTTCCAGATATACAGGATTGATGAATGGGCATGTCAGTTTTAAAAGCAGCGTTAACAGGGGAACCTTATTTACATTGACCTTCCCACAAAAAAATAACCATGAGCAAAAAAGTATTGATTATTGAAGATCATGGTGAGATCCGTACAAACCTGGTTGAAATTCTAGAAATGGCCCGTTACACGGTATATCAGGCTGAGAATGGTAAGCTTGGCGTTGAACTGGCCATCAGCCATGTTCCAGATATCATCCTTTGTGATATCATGATGCCAGAGCTAGATGGATATGGTGTATTATATATACTCAACAGGCATGAGCAGACAGCAGGAATTCCATTTATTTTTCTGACTGCAAAGGCCGAACATACAGATCTTCGAAAAGGAATGGAACTGGGCGCAGATGATTATTTGGTCAAACCTTTTGATGATATGGAATTACTAAATGCCATTGATATCCGTTTAAGAAAGAAAGCTGCAAACGATCTTTCCCACCACAACAGAACTGAAGCATTCAAAGTATTGGTTGAGAAAACAGACGGTCTTGCTGCATTCAATAAGATTATTGAGGAAAAGAAAAGCAGGAACTTCAAAAAGAACCAGGTAATTTATTATGAGCATGATCATGGAAAAGGGCTCTATCTGGTAACGCATGGTAGAATTAAAACCATAAAACTGGCTAAGGATGGCAGGGAACTGATGACTGGGATTTATGGTCAGGGCGACTATCTGGGAATAAATGCGGTATTAAGTGATAGTTGTTATGCAGATACTGCCACAGCACTTGAAGATAGTAGTGTATGCCTAATTCCACTAGATCAGATGGAAACCATATTTAATTTATATCCCGAGGTAGCCAGAAAATTTATCCATTTGCTTTCCAGAGATAATAGAGCAAAGGAAGAACAGCTGTTGGAACTGGCCTATCATTCAGTGAGAAAAAAAATGGCCGGTACATTGCTCCGGCTTTATAGACAGACAAAGGAAAATGATAATTTAATCAATATCTCCAGGGAAGATCTTGCCGCTATGGCATGCATGGCCATTGAAACGGTAAGCCGCACCTTATCAGATTTTAAGGATGAGCTGCTCATTGATAGAAACGGAACAAAGATTACGCTACTGAATCAGGAAGGACTTTCTAAAATGAAAAATTGAAGTCTGTAATATTAAATACAATAGCTATTGTAAAAAAGTATTTCTTTATAACATCCTGTAATGATCATAAAGGATTTGAGTAGCCTCAATGATTCGATACCATTTGCTGATAATGATCGTATACTAATTTAAAAGCACTCTGATCCCCTGCAGAAATTCTACTTAGTATTTTTTCCTCATCTGGAAGGGGCTTTGGTGACATTGAATCAAAATTAGATTAGCAAACAGTAATTTATTGACTAAACCCGCTACAACAACAATCGTATGCAAAAATTTAAGCAAGAATAAGGATTTTGATATATAAAAAGGCACGAATAACACAATTACCCCATCTTTACAACAATAACGATCTGTTTATAATCAATCTACTTAAAAAAAATAGCCATTTTATCTATTTTAAATGGAATTTACCACAAAATCAATCAAATTTTTCAGTCAGAAAAGATGTAATCCATGAATAAACCGGTTAATGTTTCCTCAATCAGCCTTTTATTATCTAAATAGCAATCAAATTGACTCAACTAAACTGCTAATACGCATCAAATTATTGGAATGGTGGGCAGATCGTCAATTCCCTTGCTAGCAAAATTGCCAGCTATCCTAAATTAGGGAGTCAAGGCTAAATCCATTGACTCCCAGATTTCAGTATTTCTTCGGTATTTTTTGGATGCTGGCTACAAAGCTCACCAGATCAGTCTGGGTATTTTGGATACGGAAATTGACCAGTTTCCCTCAGGATCATTCAGTATAGTTAAACCAGTTCGCATGGCGCTCGAGGGTGCCGATGGAAAATGGAGGAGAGCTGAGAATTACAAATAATGAAAAATTATATTTTAGGACGCATTTGTAATTCCTGAAGATAAAGCTTGCGAAGACATGCGCTCCGACTTTGTAAACTTATCACCCACTAATTGTTCGTTTTAAATAGATTTTGCAGAAAATCACTCAACGACTCCCCTCTGAGCTTAGTTGCTAAGATCTTTCCTTTAGGATCCAAAATAAGATTAGAAGGTAATGCCATTACCGAATAGGCTTCGGCCAAAGGGCCCTTCAATGCAAGCGGATCATTGAGTTGCACCCAGCTTAAACCATCATCAGCTACTGCCTGACGCCAATTCTTTTCATTGGTGTCCATGGAAATGCTTACGAAAACAATATTCTTGCCCTGATATGCCGTATTTAACTGTCTGAGCAGAGGATGCTCCTCACGACATGGCTTACACCAGCTTGCCCAAAAATCTATAAACAGATATTTCCCTCTGTAATCTTTAAGGTCAAACTTTTTACCGTTGATGTCTCTCAATACAAAATCAGGTGCCTGTTTACCAATGGCAATGGCTTTAGACGCATCGATAAAAGCTTTGATACGTTTCGCATAATAGCTCCGTTTTGCACGTTCGGACAATTGTGCATAACAAGCTTCCGCCCTTAAGACATCGGTACTGTTCATGTGGCTACTGATAATCGCCAGGCTGGCAGCAGCAGCATTAGGATATTCTTTGACGAACGATAAAGTCAGGCTATCAATCTTCCGGTGAAAATCCAGATAGACACGGCTGTTTCTATCATAAAAATCTGTTGAAGTTGCCTTCAACTGGTCTCGGTATTCACCGGTTATCGCTAGTTTTTTCTTATTAAACGTATTGAAAAGCACATCTTCCTTTGCGCCGGAGACTTCCGAATAGTAAAATTTGGCAACGTTACCCCGTAGATTTATAGTCTCATTGTCCAATAGAACAATCTTCAACTGCTGATTAACGGAGTTACTTAATGTACATTGCAAAGCTTCGGGCAGGCTGCCTTTAAGTAATATCCTGTTGTCTTTAACCAGTGCTGAATCTGCAAATCTTTTGCCCGAATATTCGTAACTCAACGAAACTTTGGTGCCATTGGGCGCTATCATTTCTCCCTCAATCACGTAGCCCCCGGTTCTGAAAGCAGTAGTCGTTAGTGCAAAAACAAGAATACTGCAACAAATAATTAGACCAGGTATTATTCTGGTTGCTTTTAGCGTAATATTTTTCATATCAATTTTATAATGGATTTATGTATGCTCTTAAACAGTTTGCCACTGCTACTTTATATCGACTATCTTTCCTGATTTGATGACCATATGGATAGCGCTTAGCTCCTTAATGTCATTTAAAGGATCGCCGTTAAGCACCAGTAGATCCGCCATCTTACCGTTTTCAATTGTCCCGATGTTTTTTTCCTGGCCAATTACCCGGGCAGAAATAACAGTTGCTGACCTCAATGCATCTATGGTGCTAAAACCGCACTTATCTACAAAGGAATTTAACTCATCCAGCAATCTGGGATGAGCACTTTTTAAGTCCACAATCTGGTCGGTTCCAGCATTTATGGCCACACCTTCTTTATAGATCTTTTTCAACAATGTGAAAATCCAGGGATCGCGCTCCTCAGAAACGCAAAGTGTAGCATCGAGTATGCTATTATTGGCTTTCATAATATCTGAAAATGGCTTTATATCTAAAGTATTGATCACACTATCTTTGTAACTAAGTGGCGTTTTTCTTTTGAAAAAGAGTGTGTCTGTAAGCAGGTTTTCTAACATGAATACGTGCGAAAGCACTTCCATACGGGAAGAAGCCACATCCATTGGATTTGCCGGGTACATCATTACGTGCCCCCAGGTTTTAAGCCCGTGTTGTTTTGCGGCAGCAACAACTTTTGGCAACAGCACTTTATCAAACGAATGATATAATTTAACGCCTGTTGCCCCACAAGCCTTTGCCTCTTTCATGGCGCTATCCAAATTGGTCTTTTCGGTAACCAACTGTCGCCATGGCTCATAGGGTTCTTTATGGAGATTAATACCCCTGTTGTAGAACCAATCACCGGCCATCACCGCTGCAAAATACACGCTGGCTCCCTGACGCTTACCGCTATTAATCGCACGCTGTGCTTCAAGCAGGGATGCACCATCACCAGAGGCATCTCTCACCGAGGTTACCCCATGTTGCAGGTAGTAATTTAAATGACTGTAGGTGTTTTCTATGTTGTTTTTAGTTTGCGCAGTGACGTGAACGTGGCCGTCTATCAATCCTGGAATAAGATATTTTCCGGAGAGATCCACCACCTTCGCATTTTTCCAGTTCTTCCGGCCATAATCTATACTCAGGATTTTGCCCTGGGAAATTGCAACATTCCTTCCTTTCCTATATCGACCTTTATTAATATCGAGCACGTTTACATTTTTCAGGATCAGTAAAGCGGTATCTGCCGGCATTTTCGTTGCCAAAAGTAGCGCTGGGTTAGAGAAGAGAAAAATTGCGATTATGATGAGTGACTTTAATGTTGTTTTCATACATTTTTGATTAAGTAAATGAAAACGCAGAGGCATCCACCATCTGCGTTCCACATTATAACTACCTATTTAAAAAGCGAACTAATAATTTAAGCCTGGAATTGAAGATTCGTTGATGATTTTATCCAACATCTGCTTCAGGTACGCTAAATGTATCTTGGTATCCTTATCTTTAGCTTTAGGAATACCGCTGCCAATATCTTTTCTCAATTCCCTTAAGTGCGCAAATGCCAATGCCTTCACGTTTGAATAAAGTAGCACATCAGTTGGGGTAACAGCTGCTAAAATATTATCGATTGAGCCTTGAAGTGCGAAACGTTTATTGTACATCGTGATAATACTGCCTACATACATTTTTTGCAATGCCCTTCTATACTCATCAGTTGGAGCACCTGTGTATAGTTCAGTAAATATGCCTTCTTTCAGATCCGTCAACCATTCGGAAGGTGAATAAGCACCCTTACCATAATCTCTCTGATTGATCATCATCCGGTATAATCTGGATTGCGAGGTAACCATCGCTACAGTTTCCTGCTGAATACGCTGAACGCTGTTACCGCTATATCCTGGTTCAATCTTGTTAAGGATATTTTTATCTAACAACCAGGTTGGTGTTTTAAAAATCTGTTCGTTAAAAAACTTTATAGACTCTTTTTGCTTAGCAAGACTAACCGGTTGATAAATTGCACCAGGTTGATCTGATAATTTTTCAGTTACCATCACGCCCCCGAGGTTCTTTAACACATGGTTTGCGTAGCGGCCTAACTGTGCAACAGTTGCTTTGTACATCGTTGTAAGCTGGGTGTAATCTTCGCCTTCTTCACGGGTCCAGGCATCTAAATTTGGAACAATGCGTTTCAGGTTTTTTATACCATATAAACTGGCTTTAATGGGATCATCGCCCAAATCTTCTGACTGAGATCTTGGGTCATAATCCCTTCCTTCGCCAGAAAACCACAACCTCTTATTCTTCGCCAAACGATCTCTGGTAATAACATTAAGTATCTTCTGCTCGTCCTTTGCTGCTCCTGTTGCCGGGAACGCCTTATAACCCCATTCTACTGCCCACTTATCGTAGTCGTTAATGCGTGGAAAAAGACCTTTTTCAGAAATCCCATCTTCGGGCTGTGCGACATAATTGAAACGGGCATAATCCATAATCGATGGGGTGTGTCCATTGGCTTCTACCCAGGCCTTATCTCTAAGCTTTTCTACAGGTACTGAGCTACTGGCACCCATGTTGTGTCTCAAGCCAAGCGTATGCCCTACCTCATGAGAGGAAACAAAACGGATGAGCTGGCCCATCAATTCATCGTCGAATTTATTTTTCCTGGCACGGGGATCTACCGCAGCACACTGGATCATGTACCAGTCGTGCACTAATGTCATTACGTTGTGGTACCATCCAATGTGGCTTTCTAATATTTCGCCACTTCTTGGATCAGATACATTTGGTCCGTAGGCATTAGCGTTTGACGAAGCAAAATACCTTACCACAGAATACCTGGCGTCTTCCAGGCTCATGGTAGTATCGCTTTCCGGCCACTCTTTACCGATGATCGCGTTTTTAAAACCTGCCTGCTCAAATGCCTTCTGCCAATCGTTGATACCCGCAATCAGATAAGGTCTCCATTTTTTAGGCGTAGCCGGATCTATGTAGTAAATAATCTGTTTTTTAGGCTCTACCAACTCGCCGCTTTTGTATTTAGCCAGATCTTCTTCTTTAACTTCCAATCGCCAACGGTTCACAAATACCTCATCTTTAACCGCCTGTTGCTCATCAGTAAATTTTTTGTAGCTATTGACAAAATATCCTACTCTTGGATCAGCATAACGTTTAGCCATTGGCGTTTCCGGCAATAATAAAAACGAAGCATTGATTTCCAAGGTAATCGCTCCGGCAATAACGGCTGCAGGCAAGTTAACTCCGGTAGAATTATAAGTTCTAATGGTTCTGATTTCTGTATTAATTGGAAAAGACCTCACGCTCTTCACATACGAGCGATCTGCTGCCGGTGCACCCATTCCGTAATTTTTCTTACTATCAGGATTAAAAGTTACCAGCGGGTTCTCGCTTAATAGTAAATCGGTTACTTCAATTACGATTGATGCAGAATCCTTGCCTAATGCCTTAATTGGAAAGGAGGCCAGAATGGGATTGATATTTGAATTGCTTACTGCTTTTGAAATCATGTCTGCAGAGTCTGCTACGCTCACTTGCGCTGCAACTCTCAAGAAAAGCCTGTTGTCTGGCCCTTGCTCCCAATAAATCATTCTCCTGCTAATTTCCTCTCCTCCAAAATTACCAGCTCCCGGCGTAGAACCACTTAACCGGGTTACTACAAGAATATCTTTTTTAAGAAGCTTCTTAGGAATTTCAAAAAAGTACTTTTCTGCAATTTTATGTACCGTCATTAAGCCTTTTTGTGAAACAGCTTTACTGGTAATGATATCCCGGTAGGGCTTCAATGCATTTTTAACGCTATCGGCCTTAGGTTTTGGCGCAACTGTGCTGCTAGCTGTTTGAGTTTTACCCGGCTTTTTCTTAACCAATACGCAAGAGCTAATGCACAAAATAAGGCAAAACGTTATTACTCCCAAGCTCGATAGCCTGGGCGTATTTTTAAAAAATTTAGTATTCATATTATTTTTATTTCCAGACTATTGTAACAAGTTTGGGTTAGTATTAAGGATAGATTGTGCAATGGGATAGAATTTAGCTTCTGGCTTCCAAGACGGCTTTAATGCACTTAACACGGCGTCTGCCTGACCCGTTCTTTTGAGGTTAAACCAGCGAAATGCCTGTTCGCAGAAAAATTCCTTTCTGTATTCCAAAGCAATTTCCTGCAATAAAATGGTTGGATCAGTGGCCGTTAGTGCTCCTAAACCCGCTCTTTGTCTGGTTACGTTCAGATCACTAAGGGCACCGTTTATATTGGAATTAATTTTCACCCTTGCTTCGGCACGGATTAAATACTGTTCGGCCAAACGTAAAATGATTTGAGATTCGGTAACATTGGCAGCAACAGCTTCTGCCTGGGTGCGGTACTTGAACTTGGCTGGAACAACGTAAACGCTTCCTCCAATGGTCAAATCCCTCATCCACAGACTACGGCGTCTATCTGCTGTTCCTGTGAAAATATCAAGAAAAGTAGGGCGTAACTGAAAATTTAATGCGGTCAGCGTATTGGAACTTGGAAGAAAAGAGGCCGTTTCGGTTGTATACTGGTTTGTTGCCTGTAGTGGTTGAGGAAGCTGCCAAATGCTTTCTGTACTGTTTTTCACAAATAGCGCTGTTCCCATGGTAGCGGTGGGTACCATACTATATAAATTGGCAGCTTGAATAACTTCTGTAGCATTGCTTTCCGCCAGTGGATAGTTCTCCGTATAAAGGTAAACCCTGGCCAATAATGCTGCTGCTGTAAACTTGTTTACCCCAATTCTATCTCCCTTGGTAAATGAATAGTCTGCAAGAAGATTAGCCTTTGCTTCATTAAGATCTGTAATAATTTGCCTGTAGATATTGGCAACCGTTTCGCGGGATTGGTAAGCAGTAGTATTTACATCTGTTTGCAGCACCAATGGTACAGCTCCATAAAAGTTGGCCATAATAAAATAGCAATAGGCACGCATTAACTTCGCTTCAGCCATCATCTGTTTGCTTACCGCTACTGAGGTACCTGAATACTTTGTTAAGCCTTCAATAATGGCGTTGGCACGGTAAATAACCTGATAAAGACCGGTAAATGGTTCGGTAGATGCTGTTAATGCAACATAAGTATTTGCATTGAACTCTTGTAAATTTACAACAGATGCCAGGTACCTAAGGTCATCTGCCATTAGCGAAGTATTAATGGGTAAACCAGTTGTTTGAAAGGTGATCTGTGCGAGTTGCCCATACATCCCTGATAGTGCGGATAGCGCTGTTCTGTCTTGGGTATATATTGCCGCCGATGGAGTTTCGTTCAGCGGGGGTTTGATTTCAATCATTTTCTCGCATCCCATAAGGAATATGGCTACTAGGCCAATAATATATTTGGTATATACGCTAGCTTTCATTCTCTTTATATTTAAAATGTACATTGTAAACCTGCAGTAATGGTTCGAAGTGGTGGAGTTGCTGCGCCTTGCGACTCAGGATCATAACCATCGTAATTGGTGATCGTAAATAAATTCTGTCCCTGAACGTAAAATCTTATACTTTGCGCCTTTATTTTTGAAAGCAAACTGGCTGGTAGAGAATAAGAGAGGCTAACGTTTTTCAGCTTGATGAAGGATGCATCCACTATGTTGGCATCCGAAGCAGAATAATTTAAAAAGGCTGAGTAGGCGGCAGATCCCTGTGTGCTTCTGGCATCCTGGGTGACCAATTTATCCTGAGATCCTAGTGCGATATAATCCCGCATCACCGAAGCCGATGCATTATAAGGAAAACCAGGAGGATAAAAAGTCGCTGCAAACATATTTTTACTTTTTTGCTTCACAAACTGAAAAGTAAAATCAAGATTAATGCCTTTGTAAGTAAGTGAATTTGTTAAGCCACCGAAATAATCAGGATAACTTGTACCTACATAGTATTGATCTCCACGACCCGTATCTAAAAAGCCCGTATTCACTACACCGTTCCCATTCAAATCTGCAAAATCCGGCAATCCAGTTGTTGGACTTATTCCTGTATATTTTAATGTATAAAACGAGGCCAAAGGTCTTCCTACAACATATCTGGTAAAATAACTGGTTTTATCTATATCAGGATACGATAAAAGCTTATTGCTATTTTTGGAGATATTGAAGGTAGAAGTCCATTTAAAATCTTTCTTCCGGATGTTTGTACTGTTCAAAGAAAATTCTAAACCACTATTTTGAACATTGGCAGGAAGATTGGCCTGATAGCTGGGAAAACCAGTTTGAGGACTTATCGGAAATTCCAATAATTGGTTTCCGGTACGATTTCTATAAGCTGCTGCTGTTAAGGATATTCTATCATCTAAAAAGCCTAATTCTAACGCAACTTCCAGTTTCTTAGTTTCTTCCCACCTAAATTCATTGTTTGCAATCCTGGAAGGTTGAAGGCCAACATAACCGTTGTATACATAAGGGGAAGAGGAATAGCTATCATAATATTGGTAGTTACCTATCTCATCATTACCAACAATACCATAACTACTTCTTAATTTACCGAAACTGAACCAGCTCAGCTTATTTTTCAGGAAACGCTCTTCAGAAAAAATCCATGCACCGCCAACAGAGCCAAAGTTCCCAAAACGATTGTCAGGTCCAAATCTAGAAGAGCCATCACGTCTAAATGATACATTAGCGATATATTTATTCTGAATGTTGTAATTCACACGACCGAATACCGAAGCGTATTTAAAGTCGCTTGAGCCACTCGTAATTGTCCTTGTTGCTGCCGATCCGATGTTAGATAAAAATTCATCAGACGGAAAATCCCTGGCGTTAACACTATAGGGTTGTTTCGACTGTTTAAACTGCCATGTTCCGCCAGCCAAGGCTTCCAGGTTGCCTTTCCAAAGCGCCGTTTTATAAGTTACCTGCGGCTCAAAGATATAATTGTTCGTATACACATACGATTCTATTACAGAGCCTGTTGTTGGCGGATTAGCGCCCAAGTTGTTTAGTGAACTTAACGGACGAACAGCCGTGGTCCTCATATCTGTTTTACTGTAACCCAAAGATGCCTTCACATCCAATCCTTTTAATACCGTATACTTCAGGTTAAGGTTAGTTAAAAAGTTACTACCCCTGGCATCATTACTTTGCAAAAGAAAGCCTAATGGATTATTAAAACCAGATGCCCAATATAATGAGCCATCTGGATTGTACAAAGGAAAGTTTGGTGGCAGGTTGTAAGCGTAGTTGCCAATCTCTGTGATCGCAATATCATTCTTATCGGCTGAGTACATCGATGAAACCGATAAAGCAAAGCGCTGATCTACAGAGGAGTGATTAAAATTCAAATGTGCGCCACCTCTTTGATACGATTGCTCTCCAGGATAAATATTGGTTTCTTTGTGGAATGTTCCGCTCAAATAGAAATTAGTACGTACATCTCCACCAGAAATACTGGAAGTAATATCATGGGTGCGGGCCGTGTTTCCAAGTAAAATTTTGGGGAAATTCTGATCGAGATTAGGATCCCATGTTAAGTCGGCATCAAAAGCGCCTGGAACAGCCGCGGGGTTGTTAGCAAAAGCCTTTCTTCTTAACGCCATATATTCCGTTGTACTTAACAACTCCACATAATTTGCTACTTTAGACATACCCGTATTAGCGTTTACAGAAAACTGGGTTTTTCCTGCCCTTCCCTTTTTAGTGGTGATGAGGATTACTCCATTTGCGCCACGTGAGCCGTAAATTGCCGTAGCATCAGCATCTTTTAGCACTTCTATGCTTTCAATATCAGAAGGGTTGATGATATTCATCGGGCTGGTGTTACCCTCTGCAGACAGGGCTGCTGTGCCTGTAGCCGCAGCGCTGATAGGCTCAGAGAGGAACGGTACTCCGTCAATTACATAAAAAGGGCGGTTTACTTTTCCAACAGAATTAACTCCTCTTATCTGAATGTTGATAGCTGCACCAGGTAGTCCGTTGGTTTGTGTGATGGTTACTCCGGCCAGTCTGCCCTGCAAGGTCTGTAGTGCATTGGTTACCGGTTGTCTTTCAATATCTGCAGCACTAATGCCTACTTGAGATCCTGTGCTTAGTCTTTTGGTTGTTGTGCCATAGCCAATGACCATCACTTCATCAAGTTTGGCCGGATCAAGCTCCATTCTCACTTCCATTTTAGCCTGAGCTGGCAATTCCTTAGTTTTATAACCTACATAGCTAAATATCAGGATGGGATTTTCATCCTTTGAAGAAATGAAAAAGCGGCCGTTGTTCCCTGCAATAATCGTACGATTGGTTCCTTTCAATTTTACTATTACCCCAGGCAGAGGTTTACCCTGCTCATCTAAAACCGTCCCAACCACTTCGGTATCCTGAAAATAGTCCGAAATCTGATTAATCAAATTACGTTCCTGTACGATTACGGTTTTATCTTCTATAGCGTATGTTAAATTTTGATTGGCAAAACAGGCTTTCAAGGCCTCTGCTACGCTTACACCCTGAAGTTTAACAGTAACTGGTTTAGCTTTTTCCATTATTCGCATATCAAATACGAAATCATATCCGCTTTGCGCCCTAATTGATTTAAATACAGATTCTAAATCCGCATTCCGCTGAATCAATGTGATTTTCTGAGCAGATGTAGAAGCGGTTACCTGCATCATGATGCCAAATATAAAGATGGTAACTAAACGCATAATACGGCGAATTTGTGGGACATGCCCCAGAAGGCCACCCATATTGGTAGTAAAAATTTTGTACATTTGTTTGGTTTAAGTTGAAGATTCTCAATAGTTCTGAAGGCTTAAAATCATTCTACGCCAGGGGTGTTCCACCACCTCTGGTTTTTAATTTTAAGCTCAATTTTAATCGTTTTATTTTGTTACAGTTACCCTCCTTCCTTCAAGCTTAAAGTGAACGCCGCCAGTTTTTTGAATTAATTTCAAAACTGACGATATATTTTTATCTCTTGAGATCCATCCGCCTAGCTTTACTGTGCTGGGTGCAGATTCATCATATATAATTTCTACATCGTACCATCTTGCAATTTTCCTCATTGTAGTCCTGAAATCACTGGTTTTAAGGTTAAACTCATTATTTTTCCAATCCACAAAAGCAGTAGTATCAACATCCCTAACCTCAAGGGTCTTATTAAAGCTTATCGCCTGTTGTCCTGGACGGAGAATGGCATCACTGTTTACCTGTACCCTACCTTCGAGCAGTGTAGTCCTGACGCTTGACTCATCAGCATAAGCATTTACATTGAAATGCGTACCAAGTACCGTAACTTTTTGCCGGTCGGTGCTAACTATAAATGGCTGTAACTTACCTTTTCCGTCCAACACTTTCTTAACTGCGAAATAAGCTTCACCCTCTAATTTGATCAACCTGGCATCTGCATGAGCAAAAGATGTTGGGTAAGTGATCGACGAAGATGCATTGAGCCAGACCTGGGTACTGTCGGGGAGTAATACTTTGTACCTACCACCTCTGGGCGTGCTAATGGTATTGTATCCGACTACATCCGTTTCGCTGTCACCCAGTTTCATGTAAACCAATTCTCCATTTCCCTGTTTTGAAATACTAGCGCCATACTGTTTGATTTTGTCCTGACCGGCATGAAGGGTATCCAGATAGACTTCAGTTCCGTTGGCAAGTTTTAGCGTAGCTCTGTCCCTTCCCGGCGCAATATCAACTGACCCTGCGGCGATTTCGATGTGTCCGGCATTTTTAGCCCTTTGTGAAAACATGAAAAAGACCAGGGCCGGCACCAATAAAACGACTGCCGCTGCAATCCATCTACGGTATATTTTGAATGAAATCTTATAATTTGAGGGCTCAGATAAACGGAGGTTACGTATGGAGAGCAAAATCCTATCCAGGCTTTCCTCTTCACCCGGGACAGGATGAGGTTCCCGTTCATCCATGAATTCAGCCACCATCTGCTCAAGTTCATCGTCAGAGATATGCCCCATTTCCTGCAAAAGTTCAGAAATTTCTTTCGCAGACAAACGATTATCCAAAAATTTTGAATAGATACTGTGCAGATTTTGATTTTTATGTTCCAATATTATCGCTTTACATAGATAATACGTTTACAAAACAGACTTCCTCTACTCCATTTTAAAAAAAAACTTCTTTTTTTATCCTTTATCTAAAAAAAGACAAATTGCCAGTGCCAAAAAGCCACTTACTGACCCAAAAAAAGCTTTCTTTATTGTCTTTGTAGCTTTAACAATATGATTACTTACTGTTGAGGTAGATATATTAAGCTGATCTGCCACTTCTTCATATGATTTCCCTTCAATCTTGCAGAGTTTAAAAACCAGTCTTTGTTGCGGAGGTAAACCTTCAATCGCCCTGTTCAGTACAATTTCACTTTCCTTATAAAATAATAATTCCTCAGTCGGGTTGTATAGCTGAGCGCTAGCCGAAAGTATTTCATCCTGAAGACGTTGATCTCTGGCAGCTTTACGATAAAAATCACTAACTGTATGGTTGGCAATAGTAAAAATGTAATAATTAAATGGTTTATCAATATCAATAAGCAATCTCTTATCCCAAATCTTAACAAACACATCCTGGGTCAACTCTTCAGCCAGCGGAATATGTTTTATCATCTTGACTAATTTCCTGAATATCAATTTGCTGTAATGTTTATAAAGGACTTCAAAAGCAGCTACATCACCGCCTTTCAAGGCAGTTAATAATTCTTTTTCATCGTCAAGAAAATCCATTTAAAGATTAATTTATTAGATGCCCCACAAAGAGAGTTTTCACAGAAGCAACAGGTTTGTTAGGTTTAGTTAAAGTCATCAATTACTTGCGGTATTCCGCTCAACTGGATTATTCTTTCAGTCACAAAATTGATAGACAACATTCAAATATACCGATTGGTACTTAATTTAGAGACTATTGCCCGGCAAAAATAATTGAAAAATAAATTAACTGGATATTTCCCCTAAAGCAATTTCATCGTTTTTACATAAATGATATTATTTAATGGGTAAATTATTTGAAGAGATTGAAGAGCGCTGAAGCTGTAATGCAAACCCCGTATCAGACCGTTCCGCCAGGCATAGAAAAATAAGGACAAAGCATATTTTAGTCAACTGACCGCCAAATCTGTCAGCTTCACCATCATTGAAAACTGTTTCATATTTTTTTTTCATAAGTTTAAACAATGGATAAAAATGAGCGACGGATTTCCTGGTACAGTTCGCTGTTAATCGCCTTATTGGTAAATACACCGAAGCTACTGGCTTTACGCGAAAAGGGAATTTTAGCGCAATACTGGCATTTTAATCCTTTGGAACTGCTGTATCAGTTTTTATTCAATCTGCTCTTCTGTGGACTAATATTTCAATTAAACCTGAATCCATCTTCAAAGCTTAGTATTTATCGCGAAAAAAATAAAATTAGTCTGTATGTCATTTCAAATGCATTAATATTCTTTTTTGCTGTCTTTGTGGGAGGCGTGCTTCAAAACAAATTATTTTTTACGCCACAATTGCCGAAGGTTTACCTGGCGGGCAACTTCGTGCGATTATTCTTGAGTAGTATCTTAACTGGTATTCTGATTAAAATTGTCCTGCTTGTCCGTTCCTCTAAAAATAAAGAAGTAGAAAACGAGCAGCTCAAAATGGCCTACATGCAAACAGAACTGGAGCTTTTGAAAGAACAGATGAACCCACATTTTTTATTCAATTCTTTAAGCAGCCTCTCAGGTGTAATAAGGGAAAACCCTGCCTTGGCACAAAAATATGTCCGCGATTTATCTACCGTTTTTCGCTACGCTTTAAATCGTTCCAAAAATAATCTGGTAACACTCAGTGATGAATTAACGATGCTAAAGGCATTCGCCCGGCTCATTACCATGCGTTTGGAAAATGCCTTTAAAATGGAAATTAATATTCCAGCTGAAGTGTTGAATTATAAATTACCCCATTTGACTTTACAGCCTTTATTAGAAAATGCCGTGAAACACAACGCAGCAACCCTAACAAAGCCCTTAAATGTAAAGCTGTATATGGATGATGACCTGCTGGTTCTGCGCAATAACCTCAACGAAATTCCAACACCCGAAAGCAGCAACGGAATGGGACTTGCAAACCTGAACGAACGTTTTAAGATTATGGTTAAACAAGAAATCGAAATAAGCAAAAGCCAAAACGGATTTCTGGTAAAAATCCCTTTAAAAGCATGAAAACCATCCGTACTGTTGTGGTAGAAGATGAGGCCGTTACCTCAAGAAACCTCATTCACTTATTGGGAGAAATAGCGCATGATATTGATATAGTTTCGGCATTAAATACAGTTGAAGAAGCAATTACCTGGTTTGCCGGCAACGAAAGCATGTACGATTTAATTTTTATGGATATCAGGCTCGCCGATGGATTGTCTTTTGATATTTTCAAACGAATCGCCATTGATAAACCTGTAATTTTTGTAACCGCATATAACGATTACGCCATCACGGCTTTCAGAAACAATGGTATCGATTACATCCTAAAACCTTTTGATGAGGAAGAAATTGCCAATGCTGTTAACAAATACAAAAGATGGATGGGCAGTGTTACACCACATGTTTTACCTGTATTTGCAGATTTAGCTGCACAAATTGGCAACCTTTCAAAATCTTACAAAAAGTCTTTCCTTATTCATTACCGTGATAAACTGATACCCGTAGAAACGGCTAAAATTTCGTGGTTTTATACGGCTAATGAAATCGTTTACGCCAGAACAAACGACGACAGGCAATTTGTGATGGACTTTACCATGGAACAGCTGGAACAACAACTTGAGCCGGATACTTTTTTCCGGGCAAACCGCCAGTTTCTGATCAACCGCCAGGCTATAACCGAAGTTGAATTTTATTTCAATGGAAGATTGTTGGTTAAAGTAAAACCAATAGCAGAAATACAAATCCTGATCAGCAAAGCCCGTGTGCCTGAGTTTAAAAAATGGATGAACATTTAAATCGTTTCACCCCTTTGTTTTTCAGCTTCACCTGTTTTTAGGCCGCATCCAAATTCATTTTTATTCAACTTTATCCTGTCTTAACAAGGCAGCATTTAGTTTAGATAAAAATGAAAAATCACATCGGTCCATATCGCATTTACATCCTGTTATTCCTTTTTGTGCTAATTCTTGCCGAAATCATCTGGAGCTGGAAGAAAGAAAAAGGCACTTATGATGTTAAGGAAACTTTTTCCAACCTCGCTATTTTTGCAGGTTTTCAGTTTTCAAAATTCATATTTGCAGGTTATCAATTAACCATTCTGGGTTTCTTTGCAAATCTGACACCCATTAAATTGCCGCATCATGCCTGGGTTTTCGGTTTAACATTTATTACTGCAGATTTTATCTACTATTGGTTTCATCGCTTTTCACACATCTGGAAACCGCTTTGGGCGTTTCATTTGGTCCACCATTCGGCCATGCACATGAATTTAACGGCAGCCTACCGCCTTAACTGGTTTTCGGCAATTGTTAGTCCCTTGTTTTTTATCCCGGCTGCATTATTTGGTTTGCCTACCGATTTTATTGTGATTTCTTATGCGCTTAACCTTACTTACCAATTTTTTCTACACACTGAAGCAGTTGGAAAATTAGGCCTGGTTGAGCACGTAATGGATACACCGTCATCGCACCGGGTTCACCATGGAAGCAACCCGATTTACATCGATAAAAACTTTGGTGGTGTCTTAATTATCTGGGATACGCTATTTGGCACTTATCAACCGGAAACAGAAAAAGTACGCTATGGCCTTACTACCGGTTTTTTAAGTTATAATCCCTTCCGCCTGGTGGCCCAAGGCTTTATCAACTGGTTTAAGCCGAAAAGTTCAACCCCCGGTAATAACAATTCAACCCCGAATCTTTCTGTTTCAACCGAAAAGCAGAAACATGCATTAAATTAATCCGTCTATTTAATAAAAAACACATGATGAAAAAGTTCATTTTATTTATCAGTATCGCATTCTGGGCTGCACTGCCCGCAAATGCCCAAAGCAGAATAGTTGTAAGAACACCTGCTAAAAGACTCATTGTACATACCCGCCCGGTGAATGTTAGGCCTGTTGCAAGCGTTGTCGTAGTAAAACCCGCACCAATTGTAGTGGTAAAACCTACGTTGAGAAGAAGGGTAGTTGTTGTTCATCACTAATCTTAAGCAATTTTCATATTTTTAAATCAGTAGAAATCAAATCATGAAAACCCCTAAAATCACAAATTTGTTTGTTGCTTTATTGGTCTTATCAGTTTCCGGTTTAACCCCGGCGTTTGCTCAAAATAAAGCAAGTGATTTAAAGAATAAAACACCAGAAGAGCGGGCTAAATTTCAAACTGAAATGATGAAGAGTAAGCTCAACCTAAATGCCCAACAGCAAAGTAAAACTGAAGTCATAAACTTAAACTATGCTAAAAAGTTCGAGCCGGTTATAAAAAGCACCGATAGTAAAATAACACGCCTTAAACAAGCTATGTCTTTACAGAAGGCGAAGGATAAGGAATTGAAAAAGGTATTTACAGCCAGCCAATATCAGCAATACGTAAAGTTTCAAGAGGCATTAAAAAGCACACTAAAAGATAAAATGTAATATGAAACCATCATGATTTTTCAAACCACACAGTGGTATGAAAAAATCTGATAGCTTCATCACAATTGAAAACAAATTTATACAGATGAAAAATTTACCCAGACTTTGCTTTTTACTATTGATTTTATCAGCTTGTGCTAAAGGAGGCGACTCGCCGTCAACAGAACCTATAGATGATGATTTAGACGGGCCAATTTCTCGACCTGTATCTGGATATGGAGCTGATGGGAGTTACAAAGTTGCAGAGATCAACTTTGCAAACCCAACTTATTCCGGAACCAATGTAACTATTTTCTATCCTGCCGGGATTGCCTCACCCAAAGGAACTATTTTCTATTCACATCCTTATGGCGGGGAAGATAAAAACTATGCAAAGGGCCTTTTCGAGTTCATTGCAAAAAAAGGTTTTGTAGTGGTTTTTGTTCCCTATCCAACAACCGGAGTTAGTATAGATGATAGATATAACACACTCTGGGCAGGCTTTTTAGAGGCAGCAACAGATTATCCGAATCTTATCGACAAGACCCGCGTTGGCTTTATGGGGCATTCTTTTGGTGGAGGTGCTTCAATTGCCCTTGCTTATAAAGCGTTCACCGATTATGGATGGGGACAAAATGCCCGTTTCCTTTTCACCATGGCACCCTGGTATAGCTATCAGATTACCAATGCACAACTTCAGAATTTTCCTGCCAATACAAAAATGATTGCTCAGGTTTATGATGAAGACATTGTTAACGACCACCGTTTAGCGATAGATATCTTTAAAAACATCAGCATTGCCGCGGCAGAAAAAGATTTCATCTACATGAAAGCAGCCACAATTGCAGGTTACACTTACCACACGGAACACACCATGCCAAATACAAGAACAGCATTCGATGCTTATGATTATTACGGTATTTACCGCCTGCTCGATGCCATGATGGATTATAGTTTTAATGGCAACCAGGCCGCAAAAAATGTGGCTTTGGGAAACGGTTCAACAGCACAAATAACCATGCCTGGATATAAAAATGAAGCTTTGCCACCGTTAGAAGTAAGTGATAATCCGGCGCCTAAATATGCACAAAGCCGATATGAATTTCAGTGCGGCAGTACAGTTAACCCCAGAATTGGAAATTGTAATTAAAAATATGAAAAAGTTGATTTTTAGTATCTTGATTTTATTTTGTTGTGGAAATTTAAACGCACAGAACTTCTCTAAAATCGATACCTGGCTACAGGAACACGCCGATGTAATGGGCGGCAGAGTTTACCTCATACTCTATAAGGACGGGAAAATTGTGTATAGCAAAGGCGTGAGCGAGCTTTCTGCAAAACAGAAAATGGTGGGTAAAATCGTAGCCAGGAGACAAGGTAAAACTGCCGATTTCAGCGATTACACCGCTACAACCAGGCAGCAGATTGCCAGTTGCAGTAAATGGCTTAGTGCTGCCTTGGTTATGACTTTTGTTGATGAAGGTAGCCTGAAACTTAGCGATACGGTTGGCAAATATCTTACGGTTTTATCGAAATCAGGCAAAGGGAGTATCACCATTAGCGAATGTTTATCGCACATGACTGCCATAAAATCTCCTGATTTAAAAGAGAGTTTAAGCGAAATGCGACAAACCAATAGCATGGATGAGGCCATCCACATGATTGCTGCTTTGCCTATGGAGGGCGAACCAGGAAAGGTTTTTCGGTACAGCAATACCGGATTGCAAATCGCCGGAGCAGTAATTGAAAAAATCAGTGGCAAGAGCTTCGAAACCTTATTTGCCGAAAGAATTGCCAAGCCTTTGGATATGAAAAATACCGATTTCGGGAAAGGTAAAGTTGCATTGCCTGCAGGTGGGGCGAGCAGCACACCAAACGATTACATGAATTTTCTTACTATGATTGTAAATAAAGGCATTTTTAACGGCAAGAGAATTCTATCAGAGAACAGTGTGAACCAAATGCAAATTAACCGTGTAAATGGTGAAGTTAACAAAGTATACGCACCCACCGAAGCAGGAAATTTTGGCTATGGCTACGGCGAATGGGTGATGGAAAATAGTATAAACAATAAGCCCGGTAACGCTGTTACCAGTCCTGGCTTATTTGGCAGTTATCCCTGGATTGATAACCAAAAGAAAACAGCTGGCTTTTTAATGGCCTTTTACCTCAACAATAAAGGAAGACACCAATACTATGTTGAGTTGAAGAAGTTAGTTGATGAGGCCTTGAAGTGAGGGCAGTTTTCAAATGCGCATTACTGAAACGAAATGCCCGTTTTAATCATGCATTATGATCTATCATTGCCAAGTAATTCCACAATTAGCAGTTATTATTAATGCTTCTTCTTACTACTATGTTGCCCTTTGGCTTTATTCGCTAAAACCTTTCAAAATTTACAGCTGCCTCACAATGCTTGTAAAAGTTACGACATATTAAATCCTGACAAATTCACTAATCTCTTAATCGTTCATATAACCTTGCCTGCTTGCTCATCCGGGAAGTGGAAACGATAATTCCCAAAGAATTAATGCCTACATTGATCTGTTAAAAAACTGGTGTAGAAAAGAATCTCATATCCAGTTTTCTCCTCTTGATCTATGCATAATTATATAAAACATAAGGAAAATTGTATAAAGCTAATTGCAGGTCTTTATATAGATTTGTTATATAAAAATTAACCTTGAGCGCTTTTAAATGTAGGTCCCGCTAACCTACATTGCTCAGTACCGGCTGAACGTAAATATATCCGGCTTTGCAGGACTAAAAACCCGGCGGGGACGGACTGTTGACTTGAATAACATGTGCTATCGTCCGGTATTAATTTTAAATCCTAAAAAATCAAAAACATGGAACATCGCTATAAAATAAGCGGAATGAGCTGTCAGGGCTGCAGGGCAAAAGTCGAAAATGCACTAAACTCGATTGATGGCATTTCTGCAAAGGTATCTCTGGAGCCTGCTGAAGCCATTATTAGCATGGAAAAACATGTACCAACCGAGAAATTGCAAAAGACACTATCTGCGGCGGGAAATTACGGTATTGAGATGGGATCTCATGAAAAAGAGGTTTTAAAAGCACCCGGGCAAATAAATAGTGTTCATTATGAATCGGAGCACCAACATCATTCGCCAGCTAAAAAAAACGATATAAATCAAGAAGGAGAAGTATTCTATTGTCCGATGCATTGCGAGGGCGAAAAAACTTATCCAAGAGCGGGGCATTGCCCTGTATGCGGAATGGACCTGGTGAAACAACCTGAAAAGAACCGGCCGTCACAGTTTACCTGTCCGATGCATCCCGAAATTATCAGGAATGAGCCAGGAGCATGCCCAATCTGCGGGATGGATCTGGTTCCTACCGGAGCAGTTCTGGAAGAAGAAGATAAAACTTATGATTCGCTGCTCGGAAAGTTTAAGATTGCAGCAGCCTTTACTATACCCATTTTTGTCATCGCAATGACGGAAATGATTCCCAATAACCCACTGTTTGATTTGCTGGAACTTAAATACTGGAACTGGATCCAGTTTGGACTATCCATTCCTGTAGTTTTCTATGCTACCTGGATGTTCTTTCAGCGCGCCTGGATATCGGTGATAACCTGGAAACTGAATATGTTTACCCTTATAGGAATAGGTGCGGGAGTAGCCTGGCTTTTCAGCCTGGTTGCACTGATTTTCCCCGATATTTTTCCTGCCCAGTTTAAAACGCACCACGGGACGGTCTTTGTTTATTTTGAAGCGGCAACGGTTATCCTGACATTGGTGCTGCTCGGACAACTTTTAGAGGCCAGGGCGCATGGAAAAACCAATAGTGCCATCAAGGAGCTGTTGAAATTAGCCCCAAACACCGCTACTAAAGTGGTTGGGGACAAGGAAATGTCGGTACCCATTGAAGACATCCAGAAAGGAGATCTTCTGAGGGTAAAGCCCGGTGAAAGCATTCCGGTAGACGGCAGCATTGAGATTGGAGAAGCGGTAATTGATGAATCGATGATTTCAGGAGAACCGGTTCCTGTGGAGAAAAAAACAGGCGAAAAGGTAACTTCGGGAACAATCAACGGAAATAAGACTTTTGTAATGGTAGCTGAAAAAGTAAGCTCGGAGACCCTCTTATCCCAGATCATCGAAATGGTAAATTCTGCCAGCCGATCCAAAGCGCCCATCCAAAAGATGGCCGATAAGATCTCAGGGTATTTCGTGCCCGTTGTGGTACTCATATCCATTATAACATTTTTATTATGGGCATTGTACGGTCCCGACCCGGCTTATGTTTATGCCTTTGTAAATGCAATAGCGGTATTGATTATTGCATGTCCATGCGCACTGGGGCTTGCGACACCGATGTCTGTAATGGTGGGCGTGGGCAAGGGCGCACATTCTGGTATCCTGATAAAGAATGCGGAATCGCTGGAGAAAATGGATGCTATTGATGTAGTTGTCATCGACAAGACCGGAACGGTAACCGAAGGTAAACCTTCGGTTGAAAAAGTGGTTAGCGTAAATTCAAGCTTTACCCAAAAGGATATTCTTGAAAAAATTGTGGCTTTGAACAGCAGCAGTGAACATCCGCTGGCACAGGCTACTTTACGCTATGGCGAAGAAAACAAAATAGAGGTCAAGCCACTAACAAGCTTTGAGGCAATCACGGGAATGGGCGTAACAGGCAATTTGGGATCGGAAATACTGGCTTTAGGTAACCAGAAATTAATGGAGCAGGTTAAAGCGGTAATAGACCCTGAATTAAAAGAGCAGGTTAAGGCCGCTCAAAAAGACGGCAAAACGGTCTCATATCTGTCTGTAGGAGAAAAAGCTGTCGGATATGTTGTGATTTCTGATCAGATTAAGCCTTCGAGTGCATCTGCAATACAAAAACTCCAGGATGAGGGTATAAAGGTTATGATGTTTACCGGCGATAATGACGACACAGCTAAAGCAGTTAGCGAAACGCTGAAATTAGATGGCTATAAAGCCCAGATGCTTCCTGAAGATAAATTAAAGGAAATAAAAAGCCTTCAGGCTGAAGGCAAGAGAGTGGCGATGGCGGGAGATGGCATTAACGACGCCCCCGCACTTTCCCAGGCCGATATCGGCATAGCCATGGGAACAGGAACCGATGTAGCCATACAAAGCGCAGGGATCACCCTTGTAAAAGGAGATTTGAACGGGATCGCTAAAGCAAGGTTATTGAGCCACAAAGTAATGGCAAACATCAAGGGCAATCTTTTTTTTGCACTTGGATACAATATTGTGGGTATCCCGGTTGCTGCCGGCATGCTCTATCCTTTTTTCGGGATCCTGCTCTCGCCAATGATCGCAGCCCTTGCTATGAGCTTGAGTTCCGTTTCCGTTATCCTCAACTCCCTCCGCCTGAGGAATGCAAATATCGATTGATTTTTTAGCAATGGGTAAACTGGGCGAGAACTTTCTTACCAGACGGAAAATTGGCCGGAGATGCTCAGGTTATCTATAATTAGCCATTAGGCCATCACCAAATTGGGGAGAATTCGAACCAACATAAAAGCAGAAAGAAACAGGCACATTCATCAACTATGAAGAATAGATAATATCAAAAATATCGCCCATATAAAAAGTTAGCAGCAATTTCACAAATACCAAGCCCAACTAACGCTGCCGAAAATTGCTGGGTGTACACTGATATTTATCGCGAAAGCTTTTGGTAAAATTGGCCAAATCGTTATAGCCACATTTAAAAGCAATGTCTTTAATCCTTTCGTTTGAAATTAACAACAGTTCGGCCGCTTTTTCGAGCCTTTTGGTTTTGATATAATTGGCTGGCGTATCGTTGTAATGCCTGGCAAATTCGCGTTTAAAAGACGATAAACTCAAATTATTAAGTTGTGCCAGGGCTTCGATACTGAGCTGTTCAAACAGGTTGGCCTCAATAATTTGCTTAAACGTATAGGTAGCAGGCGAAAAAAGCTGTGCAAATATGGTTTGTATGGCCCGGGCATTAGCGGTTTGGGCCAGTAACAGGATAATTTCTTTTAACTTTAAAACCAGTATATCTTCGTTAACCAGTGCCGGATGCTGAAAATAAAACAGCAGGCCTTCGATATATTTTTCGATTAAAAAATTATTGCTTAAAATTTCGACACTTTTGTTCGAAACCATCCGGTCGGGTGCCTGAAGGATGACCGGCATCTCCCGATCGTAAATCCGCTTTAAAATATCGGGATGAAAATTAACGACCATAATTTCGTTAATCCCCCCTTCATTTAAGTTACTGATGGTTTTGCTTGCCTGTATACAATTTAAAAATAAAGCATGTTTATGCGGTATATTTACCCGGTCTTCATCGCGGTGATATTGCATTTCGCCCTGTAACATGTACAAGAAGCAGGCATTATCGGTAATGGGAAAATCGAAGGTAAAAGGTGCCTTTATCCTGATGTTTTGGATAATGGATTTACCAAATAAATCGTATTTTTTATGGTCAATGATCATATTTTAAAAACCTTCAGCTATAAAAATAGAAAAACTAATGCATGGTTTGGCTTTTCTGCCCCCTTGCATTAGCTTATCCGAAAATCACAAGCTTTGTTTTACCGTATTTTAAGCGCATTGCGTTGTTTAATGTATTGGTAGATGGCACCAGCAATAAATGCGATTAAGAGCACCAGTAATGTTTGGGCAATGATAGGATCGGTAGGGTTTTTGGCCAGTGGATGCCCCAGCGGAACCCGGGTAAAGGTTTCGTTCACAGTAGGAATGAGCGACAGAAAGAAGCTGAAAGAGAGCAAAAAATTCTCTATATAGCGGGCCTTATTATTGACACTTCGCTTTATCGAAAGCCAAAAAGCCACCACCACCAAAATAAAAATGAATACCGAAAAAATATGCCCGGCATTAAAGCCTCCATGTTTGGAGATTCCCAATGCAGTTAAAGCCGTAACCGTAGTGGTATAAAAGTATATTTTACCACTAAGCTGAGTTAAATCAATTTTGCCAAAGCGTACAAATGAAATGATTGCTGCTACAATGGCCACGATACCAATGATGGTATGAAAAATTCCTAAACCTGATAGTCCCATAGTCTTTTTTGTTGAGTATAATTGTTTTACAAAAATGGCTATAGTAAGGTTAGGGGGCTTTGCTTATTCGTTCAGTTCATTGGTAATCCGGTTCAAGTTGATATTTTTACTAATTGTGAGATTGAATTTCTGCGTATGTTTTTTGCTCTTCTGAGACCATTAATTTATCTATTATTTTTCTTATTTATAGCTTTCAAATATATCCCCTGGCTTTAAACCGGAAAGAGCAATTTTTATTGGCGCTTTTTTTACCGGCAATCTATGACATGACCGAAGGCACCCGTATTTCTTGGTGATATAAAGGGAATACCCAAATCTGCTGAACGCAATATGAGCAATGCCCCCATAAAAAACATAAACCAGGGAATAAGCTTATTGGTGTTGAAACGGATGTATTTTTTCAGGAAGATCCCCCCTAACGAAATCATGAGCATCAGTGGCGTTGTACCCAATCCAAAGAGGAACATAAAAGTACCGCCAGATTTAATACTACCGGTATTTAAGGCAGTTGCGAGCGCCAGATAAACCATTCCGCAGGGGATGATGCCATTAAGCATTCCGGCAAACAATCCCCACAACGGCAAATTGAATACCTTTCCCATTAATCTGCTTAGCGGATGGAGTACCCATGACTGGAGCTTAGAAAACCTATTTCTATAAGCCGCATTAAACTGTAGCGCTGTAAATAAAATCAGTATAGAACCGATTAGGATACTCAACATTTTCTGATCGCTAAAAATGCGGATACTACTGCCTAAAGCGCCCACCAGCAATCCTAATACAGTGTACACGGCAATTCTGCCAAATTGGTACAACAAGAGCTGTAATCCACTTTGAAAGAAATCCTGTTTCCTGAATGGCATACCCAGCATGATCGGCCCGCACATTACGGCGCAATGAAGGCTTCCGAAAAGCCCCATCAAAAATGCCAGTGGCAAAAAATCCATCATAGGGTGATGTTATTTTTAAACAGGTAATCTTTTCCTGAGGAGTGCCATTGGAGGTTTAAAAACCACCTTCCTTTGGGCATTTTAGTTTTATCAACCAGAATAAGATTGGCTGTTCCAGAAGTATTTCCTTTTAGTTTAATATCATCATCACTATTGCCAGGCCGCATTAAAATGAGATTATAGGTAGCACGATCTTTAATTTCAATAATAATCTGAGTTTTTGTAAGGGTAATTTTAGGGCTTGCATTATCGTCTATAACGTTCACTTTGGCATTGTATTCTGCATTATAATTGATGCCCTTTTCGTAATAATTTTCTTCGATCAACGCATCCCGTCCGTGTACATGGAACATATAAACTACCATCCCCACAATAAACATCATGAATGCAATCATTCCCAACACTATTTTTGTTCCCCAGTTCATATCTCTTTTTTTAATTTTGAATGCGTGATTATCCACAAGCAGATATCATTTTCGCTTCTTCAATCACGCGCTCATTCAATCCTCAATTCCTTCCGGTTGCGCAAAAAAACTTGTAGTTGCTGTGCTTAAAACTTTGCCATTGGCAATAATTTCGAAAACAGCATCGGTTTTATATTTTTTAATGGCATTATTTTTCCTGATCAGAAAGAAAGTAAGGTGTACTGAACCTTCTTTTGGCAAAACATCAGCTTTTTGGATAAAATCAATTTCATCACCATCATTTTGCGACCTAAATCTGAATTTTACTGCTTTATTGGTTTTGTTGATCAGCTCTGCATTATAAAGATTGCTCGTTTTATCTGCCCCCCTGCTTTGGTATAAAGTACCACTTGCTCTTAATACCGTGGTCTGGATATCTTCTCTTTTATAGATCAGTGACGAAAAAACCATCATTACCACAAACAGTACCGCAGCATAACCGTAAGATTTTAAGCCAATTTTATAGGGCTTACGTTCCTTAATAAAATCCTGATTGAAGAAACCGATCAGATTTTTGGGCCTGTTTATTTTAAGCATTACCTCGTTGCAAGAATCGATACAGGCCGTACAGTTTACACATTCGAGCTGTGTACCTTCGCGGATATCGATACCTGTGGGGCAAACCTGCACGCAAAGTCCGCAATCAATACAATCTCCCGTTTTTGAAGCTGCGTCCTGTTTTTGAAGATGGCCCCGCGGCTCGCCCCTGGTAAAATCGTAGGCTACCACCAGACTTTGATTATCTAACAGCACACCTTGCAGCCTGCCGTACGGACAGATTACCGTACACACCACTTCGCGTACATAGGTAAATACCCCATAGAATATAAATGTAAACAGCCAGATGGATACGAAGCCAGAAATATGGCCTGATACGGGCTCCGTTATAATTTTAAGGAGTACATCCGAGCTGATCATGTATGCCAAAAAAGTATTTGCAATGGCAAAAGAAATCACCAGAAAGATGAAATGTTTACTTACTTTTTTGAATATTTTTTCCTTGGTCCAAGCTGCTTCGGCTAATTTCTTTTGCTTGTTGGCATCGCCTTCAATCCAGTATTCTATCCTGCGGAAAACCATTTCCATAAAAATTGTCTGTGGGCAAGCCCATCCGCACCACAGCCTGCCCAACACTACTGTAAAGCATACGATGAACATAATAAAAATGAGCATTGCAAGGGCAAACAGGTAAAAATCCTGAGGTGTAAAAATCAATCCAAAGAATACAAATTTTCTTTCTATAAAGTTGAGCAGTACCAGTTGCTCACCGTTAAGCTTTAAAAATGGACAGGCAAACAAAAATAAAAGCAGCACATAACTTACCCATTTCCGGTAGGTATATAACCTGCCTGATGGCTGTTTAGGATAGATAAAATTTCTGCCCCCGCCTTTATTTTCTTTTTTATTTTTTGGTAACATTGGCTTGGTTCACACTGTCGGTTGGTGTTTTCATCTCATTGTCTTTTAAATCTTTCGCTTCGTATTGCTCACCCTGTGGTGCTTTAGCCCCGGCAGGATTACTCCCTTTTAGCGATAGGATAAAATTGGCAACGGCACTGATCTGTTTTGGATTTAAGTTTTTCTCCCAGCTGATCATTCCTTTCTCGGGCACTCCATATTTGATGGTTTTGAAAACATTGTTTATGCCTCCGCCATGCAACCAATACTCGTCGGTTAAATTTGGCCCGATAATACCCTGGCCTTTATCGCCATGGCATACCACACAGTTTGTGGTAAAAACAGTTCTTCCTTCTTCCAGCACGGTTGGTGTATTATCAAACTTAACCGAATTCTCATCAATGGTATTGGCCGATTTTTCGAGGTAGGCTGCTTTTTCTATCTTCGCTTTGGCCATTTCATTTTCGTATTCTTTATCCTGCAGGTCTCCATAGCCACCAATGTGGTAATAAAAAAGATATGCCGCAGCAAAAATCATTGTACCGAAAAAAAGGAAGTTAAACCAGGCCGGAACAGGGTTGTTCAGTTCTTTTATACCATCGTAAGCATGATCGATGACCAGATCCTTTTCTTCTTCGATTGGCCTTAAGCTTAAAAGTTTTGTCCAGATTGAAGGTTTAACTGGCTCTTGCTTTAACCAGGTATCGTAATCCAAAACCGGCTCTTTTACCGGCTTGGTGTATGGTGTAGGATTTAACTGTTCCTGGTACATTACCTTGAATGCATTTAACAGGGTTACTGAAACAAAAAGCAGCACAATTGCAAAAACCAGGAGGATGATAATCAGTATTTCCGATTGGTTTAGCCCCAAGCCTGCCTGGGCAGGTGTTACGGTTTCTGCGGCTTTCTCATCCGCAGCAAAGGCTGTAATCGAGATAAACAGGAATAATAACAATAGTTTAATCTTCTTCATATGCAATAGGTTGATGGTCTTGAATGGGAAGCTGGCTCATCACTTCGATATGTTTTTTATTTAGTTTGAACAGGTAAATACCCACGATTACAAAAAACACCATGAACATGAGCAGAGAGGTGATGAGGTATATTTCGCCACCGGCTAAATCTTTGATCTGGTTGAACATATTTTATTGATTTGAAGGAATGGTTTCTTTATTGGCTTTGATATCGGTACCCAAACGCTGCAGGTAAGCAATAATGGCTACTATTTCTCTGTCGCTTTTAACCTTAATATTATTCTGTTTTAGGTCGAGTGTAATCTTTTCAGCCTGAACTTTTAAATCATCGTTAGCTCGTTTATCATAACCATCGGGATAAGGAACGCCCAATGTTTGCATGGCCCTGATCTTGCTTGCTGTGGTTATAATGTCCAGTTTCTGTTCGACGAGCCAGGCATAAGGCGGCATAATGCTTCCTGGCGACATTGAAGTAGGATCGACCAGGTGATTGTAATGCCAGGCATCAGAATATTTCCCGCCTATGCGATGAAGATCAGGCCCTGTTCGTTTACTTCCCCATAAAAACGGGTGATCGTAAACAAACTCTCCAGCTTTACTATATTCTCCATATCGCTCTGTTTCTGAACGGAAAGGCCGCACCGTTTGCGAATGGCAGTTTACACAGCCTTCTCTGATGTATAAATCCCTGCCCTGAAGCTCTAGTGCCGAGTATGGTTTTACACTGGCAATTGTTGGAACATTAGATTGAATGGTAAAAGTGGGCATCATTTCTACCATGCCTCCAATTAGGATGATAATGAGTGATAACACCATAAATTTCATTGGCTTACGTTCCAGAACCCTGTGCCAGGCTTTATCGGCTGAAGAAGTTTCGATGATAACTTTGCTCAATGGCATGGCTTCGGCCGGTTCATTGGCAAGCAATTTAGCCCCTAACATGGTTTTGGCCAGGTTATAAGTCATTGCGATAACACCGGTTAAATACAGTGCACCACCAATTGAACGCAAAACATGCATCGGGATAATCTGCAGTGTGGTGGCTAAGAAATTCGGGTACTTTAACAAACCTTCGGGCGTAAACTCTTTCCACATCAGCCCTTGTGTAAAACCTGCCCAATACATCGGCACGGCATAAAAAAGGATACCCAAAGTACCTATCCAGAAATGAAAACCTGCCAGTTTTTTAGAGTATAGTTCTGTTTTGTAAATGCGTGGAATTAACCAATAAAGTACACCGAATGTTAAAAAGCCATTCCAGCCTAAAGCACCAACGTGCACATGGGCAACAATCCAATCGGTAAAGTGGGCTACCCCATTAATCTGTTTTAAAGACAATAACGGACCTTCGAAAGTGGCCATACCATAAGCGGTAAGGGCAACCACCATAAATTTAAGGGTAACATCTTCCCTTACCTTATCCCAGGCACCGCGCAAGGTTAACAAGCCATTAATCATACCGCCCCAGCTTGGTGCAATTAGCATGATTGAAAAGGCAACACCTAATGATTGTGCCCAACCAGGCAATGAAGTATATAACAAATGGTGCGGGCCAGCCCAGATGTAAATAAAAATGAGTGACCAAAAATGCAGGATACTTAATTTATAAGAGTAAACGGGTCTTCCGGCCATCTTTGGCAAGAAATAATACATCATGCCCAGATACGGCGTAGTTAGAAAAAATGCCACCGCGTTATGCCCGTACCACCATTGTACCAATGCATCCTGTACGCCGGCATACACGTAATAACTTTTCATGAAAGAAATGGGCAGCTCAAAAGAGTTTACAATGTGCAATACCGCTATGGTAACAAATGTGGCAATGTAAAACCAGATGGCCACATATAAATGACGTTCTCTCCTTTTAAAAATGGTACCGAACATGTTAACACCAAAAACTACCCATATGACGGTGATGGCAATATCAATCGGCCATTCGAGTTCAGCATACTCATGTGAGGTAGTAAAGCCCAGGGGAAGGGTGATTACTGCCGATAAAATGATCAGCTGCCAGCCCCAGAAGTGGATTTTGCTCAGCAAATCGCTAAACATCCGTGCTTTTAACAAACGCTGAAGGGAATAATAAACACCCATAAAAATGGCATTGCCCACAAAGGCGAAAATTACGGCATTGGTGTGCAGCGGCCTGATGCGGCCAAATGTGGTGTACTGACTGCCCATGTTCATTGCGGGTTTAAACAGCTGCATGGCTGCAAGCAAGCCAACTGTCATTCCTATAATTCCCCATACCAGGGTGGCAATACCAAAGTTCCGAACAATCTTGTTATCGTAAGTAAATTTTTCTAACTGCATAATAGAAGCTGAATTTTTGTATGTTTTGTACACCAAAGGTATTCTCCGGTGGACAGACAAAGGATGATGGTGCTTAGCTAGAAAAGTGATCTTCTTCACTTTTTTCAGCAACAACTTCATCATCGAAAAGCATGCGGATACCTGGAGTATGTACATCATCGTTCTGACCGGTTTTATAGGCCCAGAAAAACGCAGCCAAAAAAATGAGTGCCATTAAAACACTGCAGCCAACCAAAAAGTAAAGGATGTTCATATCAGTTTATTTTTACGGGCAAACCACCTGGTTGCCAAAGTGGTAAAGGAGATAATGGTAACCGTACTAATCGGCATCAGTACTGCGGCCACCAGAGGATAAAGTGTACCCTGCACGGCAAAATAAATACCAATACAGTTATACGCAATGGCTATGGCAAAGCTTGTTTTAATGATCTTCAGTCCGTCTTTACTTAACTGAATAAAATCTGGCAGAAAATTTAAGGCGCTGCCTTTGAGAATGGCATCACAGCCAGGCGTAAAATTATTGATGTTATCCGTTAATGCGATTCCAAAATCACTTTGTTTTAGGGCTCCGGCATCGTTTAACCCATCGCCCAGCATCATTACTTTATTCCCACCCTGCTGAAGCTTTAAAACTGCATCGAGCTTTTGGTGAGGGCTTTGGCGAAACCTGATCGTTGTTTTTTCGGTGAATATCGTATCCAACATCCAACGATCTTTATCCGTATCGCCTGATAAAACCAGCAGCTTCAATTTCGAAAGTTTTAAGATCAACTGCGCGAGTCCTGAGCGCCACTGCTGTTTGATATCGAAACATCCTTTATAAACATGGTCGATCACAATATGCACGCCACTTTCGCGAGCAGACTTTACTGCTATAGGCAGCATAGAAAGATGTCCGGCATAAATACTGTGGTTATTTATTTTAGCGGTCAAACCTTTTCCTACCACCTCTTTATAATCGCTGAGTGAATAAAACCGATCAACATTCAGGGCTTTTAAGATATGCCTGCTCAAAGGATGGATAGAATTTCGCAAGAGGGAGCCAACAATAATCTTTTCCTCCCCGGATATCGTTCCACTAAAACCGATCTCTGCATTTTCATTGCTGGTTAGGGTACCTGTTTTATCGAAAATCAGGGTATCGCATTTAGCAAGTTCTTCAACCGCATCTGTATTTTTTACATAAAACCCTTTCTTATCAAAAACCGATAAAATAGCCGATAAGGTAAAAGGGGTGCTCAAGGCCAATACGCAGGGACAGGCCACAATAATTACGGCGGTAAATGCCGACCATGCTTTGTGGCTATCGTTCTGAAGCAACCAATACCCGGTAGCGGCAAATGCAATCAGGAAAACACCCAGACTAAAGTATTTGGCTACGGTATCATTAAAGTTCTGTTTTTCGGTATTGTTTTTATAATTATCGTTGTTCCATAAACCGGTTAAATAACTCTGTGAAACAGGTTTGATCACTTCAAGTTCTATCGCTTCGCTGGTTTGCCTGCCACCTGCATAAATAATTTCGCCCAGAACTTTATGTACAGGGTCTGATTCGCCGGTAACAAAACTCATATCCATCCAGGCCTCACCTTTCATTAAAATCGCATCTGCAGGAACCAGCTCACCATTCCTGATCCACAGCCGGTCGCCGATCTTAATTTCGTTTATGGCTACTGGTTTTTCTTTACCGTTCTGCAGGGTAGTTACGGCAATCGGGAAATAGGACCGGTAATCGCGATCAAAAGAAATGTGATGATAGGTACGCTGTTTAAGCCATTTGCCCATTAAAAGCAGAAACACCAATCCTGTTAAGGTATCGGCAAAACCCGGGCCTGTACTGAAAAGAATTTCGAAAGCAGTACGTAAAAAAAGTACCGCAATAATTAATGCTAAAGGGGTATCGAGGTTGATATGCCTGTGTTTAAGGCTTGTTATTGCTGAAGTAAAATAATCACGTCCACAATAAAAAGCAGCTGGAATAGAGAATGTAAGGTTTAGCCAGCCAAAAAGCGATTGAAATTGTTTCTCGAAACCTGATAAACCAAAATATTCCGGAAAGCTAAAGAGCATAACATTGCCCATTAAAAATCCGGCAACGGCTATTTTTAACACCAAAGCTTTATCTACCGAACTGCTGTGTTGCTGTACTACATCCTGCAGACTGATCAAAGGCTCGTAACCAATCTGGTTTAAAGTTTCTACCAGCTGCCTTAACGAAATTTCGTCGTGATTGAAACTTATGGTAACCTGTTTTTTAAGAAAATCGATCCGTGAGCTGAATATAGCGGAGTTGATTTTATAGAGGTGCTCCAGCAACCAGATGCATGAACTGCAGTGAATGGCCGGAATGTAAAATGTAATGATGCTCGAGCTTTCATGCTTGTAATCGAGCAGCTGATCGATAATTTTTGGCTCATCCAGATATTCTAAATGGCTTTCGTTTTTAAATTGCCTGCCCGGGCTGTTATTGTACACATAATAATTGCATAAATTATTCTCTGAAAGGATCTTGAAAACGGCCATACAGCCCGCGCAGCAAAAATCTTTATCTCCCACCTGATATTTTACCTTGGGCAGATCTTCGCCACAATGATAGCAAAGGGCCTGTGTTGCGGTTTTATTTTGATCTTCCATTTTTAACCTTTACTTAAATCGATGAACTGAACAATTGGGTTTTGGGCTGTTTAAGCCATAGTTTCTCGTCGAAAGCCATGCACACATTCCGTAAAAAAGATCGCCCCTTGGTGGTAATCCTGATTTCTTTTTCGGTTACCCAGATCAGCTTATCACGTAATAAGGGCAACAGCCTGCTATATACTTGTTCTGGAATGCCTTCGTTGTACACTGTATTTTCCTTGCACATGAGGTTAAGGATATGTTTTCTCACTTCAAGATCTTCTCCTGTAAGGAAATGGCCTTTTTCTACAGGGAGTATACCTTGTTCAATTTTATTGAGATAATCTTCTACCGTTTTCGGGTTTTGTGCAAAAGCTGTCCAGCTATCGCTAATAGAAGATACGCCAAGGCCGATGAGTAAATGGGTATGTTGATTGGTGTAGCCCATAAAATTGCGGTGCAGCTTCTGTTCAGTCATTGCCTGGAACAAAGAATCGCTGTTCAGTGCAAAATGATCCATCCCCACATCTTTATATCCTGCAGCATCAAGCAAGTGCCTGCCTAATTGGTAGAGCGCAAATTTTTCGTCGCCCGGGGGAAGATCTTTTTCGGTATAATGTCTTTGGCCGGGTTTTAGCCAGGGCACATGTGCATAACTGTAAAAAGCAATACGGTCTGGCTGCATATCGATTACCGCTCCTATGGTATCTGCTAAGCCCTGAATTGTTTGCCCCGGAAGACCGTAGATTAAATCAAAATTAACAGAGGTATAACCGATTTCCCTTGCTTTCGCAGTAACTACAGCTACCTGTTGGGACGTTTGAAAGCGGTTGATCAGGAACTGCACTTTAGGATCGAAATCCTGGATCCCCAGGCTTAATCTTTTAAAACCAAGACTGTATAGCATAGTTAAGTGTTCACTGGTGGTATTGGCCGGATGTGCCTCAAAAGAAAATTCTGCATCAGGAACCAAAGTTGAATTTTGCAGAATGCCATTGACCAGTAACCCCAGATTCTCTGCACTGAAAAAAGTTGGTGTTCCGCCACCAAGGTGCAGTTCTTTTAGTTTGGGTTTCTCCCTCAAAACATCTACATACATTCTCCATTCTGTAAGTAAAGCGTTTATATATGGTACTTCTATACTGTGGTTTTTTGTAATCCGGGTATTGCAGCCGCAATAAGTGCACAGGCTTTCACAGAACGGAAGGTGGATATACAGACTGATCCCTTCTTCCCTGTATGTTGCATAGGTATTGGCCACACTGCCCAGCCAGCCATTTGCATTGAAATTTTCGTTATCCCAGTAAGGAACAGTTGGATAGCTGGTGTACCTTGGTGCGGCAACATTGTATTTTTTAAGTAGTGCAGCAGTTTCCATTATTTCAGCGCTTTTACGATGGAACATTCGTTTTGACAGCAACACGCGCTACCTACGCATTTACCCACAGCCCATTGATCGAGGTTTTTGATCACCTGTTCCATCCGCTGTTTAGCGTCGGCATCGCCGGATGCCAAAGGAACGTTTGCCACTTTGATCCCGGCAGAACCGGCAGCTTTTAAATCAAGATGATCTGTTTGGAATGATGAGGTTGCGATGTATTTTATACCCAAGGCTTTTAGTCCCTGAATCATCGCCTTGCTTAGTTCATCGTTGTTAAAAACCAACAGGGCTTCCTTTCCGGTTGCAAATGAAAGTGTATCAATAGTTAAACTGTTGGCAATTATGGTAATGTCGTGTTTTTTATAATTGGCCAGTACCAACCATTCCTTTTCATCGGGTTTGATGTTGTAAGCTATAGCTTTCATATACAGAGTTTATGAATACAAAACTATAGTGGAAGTAAGCCGCAACAGGTGAGGATGCTTAGAGAAAAAAATGATTTTTGTTACATTTCTCAGTTTGGCGTTGGGCGTCTGGGGTCGATTAACTGATTGATTAGTCCAGAGTCTGAAGTCTTTAGTCCATAGTCGATTAATCCATGAACAACTTGGCTATCAACCATGAACCGTCCAAGCTATTAACCAATGGGCAGAATAAGTTGGGCGTTTGGAGTCAGTTAACCGATTGAGTAGTCCAGAGTCTGAAGTCTTTAGTCCACAGTCGATTAATCCATGAACGACTTGGCTATCAACTATGAACCATCCGGCTATTAACCAATGGGCAGAATAAGTCGGACATTTGGGGTCGATTAACCGGTTTAAACGATTAAGCACTAAGCATGACGATTTACTGTTTAATATTTCTGAGTTTTTCGATCGAGCGGATATTTATGGCATTGCCTGTTTTATCAATCAGCTTTTCATCTTTAAAATCAGCAAGCATTCTGCTTACGGTTTCGCTGGCAGTACCTACCAGCGCAGCAAGGTCATCGCGCGAAATACGGATGGTACAGCTATCTTCAGCACCGTCTCCAAATTTAGCGGCTACTTGCAGCAACGCTTCTGCTACACGTTTTCGTACCGATGAATAGGCCAATTGAAGCATTTGCTTTCCTTTATCGCGCACATTTCCAGACAATAAAGCAATAAAAGTTTTGGACACGGCCTGATGGTTGAGCAGGTACTCCATAAAATCGGCTTTGGGGATCTGGATAATGTCCGATTCAATTAAGGTTGCTGCATTGTCTGTATAGACTTCGCCGCTACATAAACTCTCATATCCAAAAAAATCGCCATCATGATACAAGCTCGACGAAAGTTCCCTGCCATCCTTAAAACGTTTGTACGTTTTTACCTGACCCCTAACTACATAATAAAGATGTGTCGGTTCATCCCCTTCCACGTAAATAATCTGTTTGTTTGCAATTGGCCTTGATTTACCCTTTTTACGCAGCTCGTCCATCACCGCTTCGCTATTCCCCGATGATGCATTAAAGCCAGCCGATTGTTGTTTCTTTTTAAACCTGCTTTCTATGGCCTTAAAAAGTTCGATGTCATCAAACGGTTTGGTGAGGTAATCATCTGCACCCATTTCCATACCTTTTCGCATGTCTGCCCGTTCGGTTTTTGCGGTAATGAAAATAAAAGGAATATTTGCTGTTTTCTGGTTTTTGTTCAGCAGGTACAAAACCCCATAACCATCCAGTTCCGGCATCATGATATCGCAAAGTATCACATCAGGCAAATGGTTCAAAGCCATTTCTACACCTAATTTACCATGTTTCGCCGTAAAAGTTTCATACCCGGCCAGATCCAGCACCTCAGCTGTACTTTCCCTGATGTCGTCATTATCTTCAATAATTAAAACTTTCTTGTTCATGGGGATGGGTATTAAACTGTAAATTATTTATTGAAGGTAAAGCTGAGCGTAAAAACCGTACCTGAGTTTTGTTCGCTCTGACAGGCTACGGTGCCATTCATCAAACCTACATATCTTTTTACAATGTTTAAGCCTAAACCTGTGCCAGGGATATCGCCCGTATTGTGTGCCCTGAAAAATGGTTCGAACAGGTTGTGCTGGTCCACTTTTGGAATCCCTATACCGTTATCTTTTACCTCTAAAATAAGTTCATCATCTTTTAAAATAGAATTGAACTGGATTAAAGTGTCTGCGCCAGAGTATTTTATCGAATTGGAAATCAGATTGATCACACAGTTTTTCAACAGGTTAGGATCGAGGTAAACTTCGGCGGTTGTACCTGTGTGTTCATAAATAATATGCTGGTTCTGTTTGGTCATCATCTGCATTTCTTCAGCTATTTCTTCAGCAAAGCTGATGATATTGAAAGACTGTGCCGATGCTTCTACTTTTCCGGCCTCGAGTTTTTCGAGCGAAAGGAAATCGTTTAAGATTGTAGTAAGGTTATTAATCGAATTTTTGATTTTCAGCGTGTGTTTTTCTACACTGGCCACATCATGCTTGGAGGTATATTTATCGATTAAAGAAGCCGATAACTGAATAGAGCTGAGTGGCGTTCTAAACTCATGTGAGGCCATAGAAACAAACCTTGTTTTGAGCTGGTTGAGTTCCTTCTCTTTCTGAAAAAGCGCCTGCATATTTTCTTTGGCCATTTCGAGTTCGGATACCAGCTTAACCAGATCGTGTGTACGTTCTTTTATTTTAACCTCTAATTTTTCGGTGTAACTTCTGATCTGCTCTTCATTGGCTTTTTCTTTACTCAGATCGTGGATAAAACCGGTATAAATTTTACGGTCGCTAAATTTTATTTCGCTTACCCCTAACCTGAAGGGAAAAACCGAGCCATCCTTACGTTTACCGGAAACTTCTCTCCCGGTTCCGATAATGTGTTTCTGCCCGGTATGTTCATATCTGGATAAGTAGCCATCATGCCGCGAATGATCGGGCTCTGGCATCAAAACCGATACATTTTTGCCTACCAGCTCTTCCCTTCCATAACCAAAAAGCTCAAGTGCAGCCGGGTTTAAATGTTCTATAAGTCCCTTATCATCTATGGTAATAATCCCATCAATGGCATTTTCAATAATTGCATCTAAAAATTTTGACCTATCCATGTAACACATCAGTATATCCTTGTAAATATAGAAAAGTTATTGCCGATCTTTTTTCTCTTATTCAACAATCAATCCATCCAGTTTGTCTTTCGATTTCGCCAGCTGCTCATATAATCCTTTTAATTCTCCAGATGCCTGATCTGCAACCTCGGCAAAAAGCTTTTTATAATAATTAATCCCTTCGGCCAACTGTAATTTGAATCCGTTTAACTGTTTTATTTTTGTATCGCTGAAATGTTGAAGCTGCTGTTTGATATCTTCCTGAAGATAATCGATATAAAGATTGAGCTCTTTGATGAATATATGTGGCCGTTCTACCTGCCTCAACAGGTTAATTTTCCCATAAATATGGCCAACCATTTCATCAAGTGAATATACATCAGAAAAATAGGCCAGGTTTGGTCCCGGGCAAATGGCTACTGCGGTACTTTCTTTTGGTTTAGCCATGTCATATTTCAAATAGGTGGCGGCACACAAGCCTTCGCAAAGGCAAACTTTTTCGGTTACCAGGTTAAACTGTTTTTGGTAATCTTCTACTGATAGGCCGGCAGTTTTGAGGCTTTTGATTTTTAAGTGCTGATATTCGCGGGATGCCGTACAGATGGCTTGCTCGGTAAATTCGGTATTGTTGCAAAGGTATTTTTTGGTACACGGGCTTCCTGGCCTGCCCTTTTCAATTCTTTCAGCCCGCTGTTCTTCTATACTGCTGTTTTTAAAATTATTAAACTGAATACCCAGCGGAGAGGCTCCACTTAAATAAAAATCGCTTTCTGTTGAGCTGGCCAACTGCGCCAATGTTCCGGCATCTACATTGGTTACTTCTGGAACCAATAGGAATGGGCTGCCCCAACCCGTTGCATCGAGATTATAATATTGAAGAAGGAAATCGTGTTCTGCAGCCGTACCGATCCCACCCTGAACACTGACCCGCTGTTTGGGCTGTTTTTCTGTTGGGATTCCCTTTTGCACCAATGCAGATTGGTACATTTTAAAAAGCTCGGCAAGCATATCGTTTTTTTTGAGCTTAAATTCTTCCAAAATCGGCCCCAGTAAATATCCTTCTGTTGCAAATGCATGGCCACCACAGTTTAAGCCCGACTCTATCCTGAATTCTGAAACCCATAAACCCTTTTTCGCCAAAAATTTAGCCTGGATCAGTGCCGACCTGAAATCGCTTACTTTTAAGATGATTTTCTTTTCCAGCTTGCCATTTTCATCAGGAAAAAAGTCTTCAAAATTTTCCATATAGCTGTACAATTTCGGGTTCATGCCGGCAGAGAGTACAACAGAGGCATTTAGTTTACTTTCGGCAAAACCACGGAGTGCGGCTAATGCATCGGTATTGGTATCGCCCGAATATTCGCCATCCACATAATTCATTTTATCTACCTTGGCCATGATGTTCACATCAATAGCCCCTATCCGCATCGCATTTTTTAAAAGTGCCTGGAAGGTCTGCTTGGTTTCACCTTCAGGATATTGCAACATCAGGTCATAACCATGCTTTAATTTAGCCGTATCGGGCAGTAGCTCAAAATAACGGCAAATATCATTACCCGTGGCAAAATCCTGTTGTTTTAGGGCTTTAAAATCGTTGGTTATGGTTTCCGACAAAAAGTTGAGGTAGGCCGTGATGCGTTTACTCCTGCTATCGGTTTCACCTTTGGGAATTGCTTCGAAATGAATCTGGCGGTTCTTTGAATGAAAAGCACGCATGCGCTCAATCAGTTCGTCATCAACAATAGAGAGTACGGATGAAATACCGTACCTGGCAACTTTTAACGGCGTATCAATAGAATAGCCGAGGCCCAATACAGGGATATGGAATGAATGTGGCATAGTGTTTCGTTATGTGATCTAAGGTTGCATCATAAAGATAGATTTGTCATCCTGTCCAAAGGACTCCTATGGAGAGCCTGTTGAAGAACCTGCTTAAATACCTTTTAAGGTGTTTCGACAGGCTCAACATGACAGCATCTGAGGTGAAATCGCCTTTATGATACACCCTCAATGGTTTCGACAGCAAAACTATTGTAGTTGAACTGATCTGGAGATGATAGCTGTCAAAACGAAATGTGAGTGAGGTCACTTTTTAACGTTTTATAATATGCCTTTTGAAAAGTTTGGAGTTATTTATTTTGCTAAAACCGCTTATTCAACACTATCGTTTATCTCGAACCGACCTGTTTTAAGATGAAAGATAATTTTGAACACGATTAAATCTTCATCATAAGTATCTTTCTTGCCAGTTCCATGCGATGGTTGCTCCGAAGGCGTATTGGTTAAAGGCATCATTCGATGGATGATCCCCTGAAGCGCCCTTTGTTTTTCCGCAGCATCGATGATTTCTTCAAATTTGCCCCAGCACACCACACTCTTCCAGTTAAAGGTATCGCGGATCTGATCGGTTTGAAAACAAACCTGAGGATTACTTTTCATCATCCTGATTTTTTGTCCTGGAGCAGAATGCGCGTAGACTGTGCCGCTGCTGTACACATAATTGATGGGCACAATGTAACTTATCCCATGTGCATGGCAGGCCAAACGGCCAATATATTGTTCTTTAAGGAGCTTTTCTATGTCCTCTTCTTTTAATATCCCTAACATCTTCTTATTTTATTATTAAACATTGATCGATAAACACCTAATTACCAGAAATATCCAGAACAATCCGCCCCTCAATCTCACCCTTTTTCATCTGTCCGAATACTTCATTGATGTCTTCCAGTTTTGCTGATTTAACCTGCGCCCTTACCTTTCCATCTACCGCAAATTCGATGGCTTCCTGCATATCCTTTCTTGTGCCTACAATAGAGCCTCTAATGGTTATCCTGTTAAGTACTGTATCGAATATGGGAAGGTCAAAACTGCCCGGAGGTAGTCCGTTTAGCGATAAAGTACCTTTTCTGCGTAATGCCGAAAGCCCTTGACTAAAAGCAACAGGTGTTACTGCCGTAACCAATACGCCGTGCATACCACCAGTTTGTTTTTTAAGAAATTCACCGGGGTCATGTTCTAGTGCATTAACAACAATGTCTGCACCCAGTTTTCTGGCCATTTCCAATTTATCGTTTGAGATATCAATCGCAGCAACCCGAAAACCCATGGCCTTTGCATACTGAACCCCAAGATGGCCGAGTCCGCCAATACCTGATATGGCGACCCACTCACCTGCTTTTGCATCAGTTTCTTTTAAACCTTTGTATACAGTAACCCCAGCGCAGATAATCGGTGCCATTTCTGCAAAATTTACGTGCGAAGGGAAATGGGCAACGTATCTCGAATCGGCAATTACATACTCTGCAAAACCTCCATCAACACTATAGCCTCCATTCTGCTGCTCATAGCATAACGTTTCCCAGCCAGTTAAACAAAATTCGCAACAGCCACAGGCGCTGTATAACCATGGTACGCCAACTACATCGCCTTCTTTAACACTTTTAACATCATGTCCCATTGCAGCTACCAAGCCAATGGCTTCGTGGCCTGGCACCAATGGCATTTTTGATTTTACCGGCCAGTCTCCATTACAGGCATGCAAATCGGTGTGGCATACCCCACATGAAATTACCTTAACCAAAATCTCATATTGATTGAGCGGTCTAACCGGAAGTTCTTCTATAGCCAGTGGCCCTCCATATTCATGGATAACCGCGGCTTTCATTGTTTTAGGATACATATATGCTGTTTTACAATAGATTATAATAATTGAATTTTATCTGGTGAAGCGCAGCTACATCGGAATGTTATGTGATGGCGGTAAAACCAAGAGCGGGATCTGAATATGATCAGACATGTTCAGGGTATAACTACCTTTAAGCAGCTGATGAAAAAAACTATGTTTTCGGTGCACCATGGTCAGCATATCGATCTGTCCGTTTTCTACGATCCAATCCAGACCGTCCTTAACCCGCTCACTGTTTATATGCCTGTGGTAGATATTTCTATAGTTAACCCGATCGGCAACCCGGTTTAAAAAATCTTCGGTTGTATGTTTATAATCTTCTGATTTTGAATTACCGGTATGTGTAATGAGTATATCGGCATTAAAAGGTTTTGCAAATTCGGCAAGTGTACATAAAACGGGGATATCACTATGGCTAAAATCTGTGGCAAAAGCAATTTTTTTAGGTTTCTTAAACCTATATCCGGCAGGAATAAGTAAAACAGGTATTTCCTGCTCGATAATTTTTCTGGCAACACTGCCCATAAGCGTTTTGGTTAACTTATCTGCACGGTTTAGTCCGGCCACAACGAGGTTCATTTTACACTCGGTAAAATATTTACTGATCTCTTGCTCAACCTCTCCACGAACAGATTTCCCAAACACTTCTGCTTTAAAACCAAACTCATGATGCGCCTTTTTATATTTTTCTTCAACTTTTTCAACCAGTTTGCTTAAGGCCTTTTTAGCATCATCTTCTATCAGCTTATATTCTTCAAGCGGCCATACCAGAGATGCGGCAGCAGGAGAGAATTCAGGAACCTGAAAAACATTTAACAGTTCTACCCTGGCACCAATACCGTGGGCCAGATCAGTTGCATAATCGGCTGCGTTCTCTGCAGTTGCAGAGAAATCAACAGGTACCAGTATTTTTTTCATATTGTTCGCTGTTTAATTAAGCATAAAGTTTGTAAAAACCCGATGTTAAAAATATGAGCGGCATCAGTTATTTAAATGATTTTCAACTAAATGCAGCGAAGAACCGTGATTCCCAGAACTCGTTTTTTAATAAAAAAAGGAATTATAATGAAAGATATATTGGATCGTCATTTCATTTACCTGATCAAAAGAGCTCCAGGTGTTTTAGTTTTTTAATTTGAACGATTAATAAGTTTAAAGAAAGTAAAAGTCAGGCATTGCACGGGGCAAGCAATAAGAGTTGCAATAGACTGGAAATCTTCAGTTGTTAAATATTTATTTATAGCCAACATACAACATTGGGTTGACGAACTTGTCATAGTAAGTAGTGCTATCAAAGTATTCCGTCAGAGTACATAACCTACAATAAAGTCAATTAAATGAAAAAATCTATTTTAATTCTAAGCTCAATGTTTTTAACATTACTAATCCTTACATCTTGTAAGAAGGAGATTAATAAAGATGATCTGACGTCAAAATCAGCTAATGTATCTTCCAAAAGCGCTACAAAAATTTCTAAGAAAGATTATGAATTGCTCAAATCTAATCCTGAAAACAATAAACTATTTGATAGTTTATTGCAAGCTAACAAATTAAAAATTTCTAAAATTGCCAGTACTTCATCGGTAGCCAATGCAGATGATGACTCCGGATTTTACGATGATGCTGATGACGATGTTTATTATCTTTTCGATAATCCGGGTAATATTATTTTTGCAAACGAATGGTATGGAGTGAGATATGATGTGACTGCAGATTTTGCTTTTGTTAAACGGAAAAATAAACTTAACGTAAAATACCTCTTAGCTGGGGTCCAAATGTGAGCCATCTTGACCCAACGGTGAGTGGTACTGTTACAGCCTACTTAAGCGGCCCAGCGGTAGGTGAAATAGAAAGACCTGCTCAGCCTTACGCAAATGTCTCTGCTACATCTTCAGAGATCCGGGGCAATGCTGCAGGTGATATTTTGGAAAAAAGAACTATAATCAGAACAACAGATGGCAAAACCTTAGTTAAAGGCGGCTTAAAGTCTGAACTTTATGAAGCAGGCACCGAAATATCACTCGGTATTTCTGTAGAATGGGCACGTAATTCAATTTCTTTATATCGTTTTGACCTTACTTTTAACATAGATTATTGGCAGAATAACAATCCTGCTGATCCAAGAACCCGTTTAAATGGTACAGCCACATGTACAGGTCTTCAATCCAATTAAAATGACAAAGCATATCTTATCAACATTCGTCCTTTTTGTGATTTGGCAGGGAACATATGGACAGGTCTCGGCACCATATCTCTCTATGAGTTTGGAAGCTAAGGACAATAAAGCCCGTTGGCAGCCTATGCATAAAATGCCGGCTGGAGATTTCATCTTGGAATGGTTAAAATCTGGCGACATTCTTGTTTCATACAATAGAAATGAGGCTCCAACCAAGTACTTAAAGGAAACCAATTTTAGCTCTAAAGAGCTACAAAAACTTGATAAAAAGATTTCGGGTTTTAGCTTAAAGGGAATTTATCTGGATCCTGAACAGCCACCGGAATTCTACTATGTAATCTATTTTAATCCGAAAATGAAAAACTCTATTTTACTTGAATTGCATGCATTACTTGGGAATGTTGTCTCTGCAACTTATTATTCAGATAAAAAGATAAACCCGTTTCAAAACAGGATCTATAGCACTCTTAAATAAACAACACTCTGGCGGAGTATAATTATTGGGAATGTCACTAAAAATGTTGTTTCCTGCTTTTGGTGATTTATTATGTATTTCAGTGAAAGTGGCTGTTCCTTAATTCGATAGTAGACCAAGCGCCTACCAATAGGTTTATTTTTAAAACCGAAGCAGAATCACCGATTAATACGCTGAGAATTATGGAAAGCAGTGAGGATAAACTT